>Ga0209536_100009588_pt1 | contig 14386 bp, 9 predicted proteins | sample DeeMarSeWOR28_12_FD_187461 | JGI IMG/M metagenome (GOLD analysis project Ga0209536, IMG submission 187461) | Marine sediment microbial communities from White Oak River estuary, North Carolina - WOR-2-8_12 (SPAdes) (version 2) | ecosystem: Environmental > Aquatic > Marine > Intertidal zone >...
GGAGAGGTATGTCCTGTCACATGCATCTCATGGGATAGCATTCAGCAACACGGCCAGGGAGCTCTTTTCAGGCTACGGGTTTGAACCGATGACCGTGATCCCGCCTCCTGTAGATTGCTCGGTCTTTCGGACCAGGTGGCCCGAAGATGTGAGGCTGGGGCTGGGGCTGCATCATTTCACGATAGGATTTGCCGGGAGGTTCGTGAGTGGGAAGGGTCTGGACGTCCTGCTCCGGGCTGCAGCTCTGCTCAGGTTCGAGTTTCAGATCTTGCTGATCGGGTCGGGTCCGGAGCTCCGCCATATGAAGAAGCTGGCAGAAGAAGTGGGGATTGCCGAGAAGATCGTCTGGACCGAACCGGTGGAGCACACTCAGATGCCGGCACATATCAGCGCGATGGATGTCGTTGTACTCCCCTCCCGGAGCGGACAATACTGGAAGGAGCAGTTCGGAAGAATCCTGATCGAGGCGATGGCCTCCGGGGTCCCGGTTGTGGGGACAGACTCGGGTGAGATCCCCTCGGTGATCGGGAATGCCGGCCTTGTCATAGAGGAGGGTAATTCCCATGCTCTGGCTGCGGCTCTGGGCCGCCTGCGTGATGATTCTCGGCTGAGAGCCGAGCTGAGGCAGAAGGGCCTTGACCGGGTCCGGGCCCGGTATTCACTGGATGTCGTATTGGATCAGTATTACCGGCTCTTCACTTCTCTTGCCCCCTGATTTCCTGCAGAGAAGCCCCTTTTGGTGTCCCAAATTGAATAGAACTCGGAAAATGCGTAGCTTGCAGCTCAAGTGTTTAATCTCAGAGACCTCATCCGGTGATTGAACTGACGGCTGCAGCAATCGGGTTGATGCGTCAGGTGGCTTCGCGCAGGCGCAGGCGGAGACTTCGCCCGGAGTCTGTTCAGGTCGTGGCGGCGATCGAGTTGACGCGGCTGGGGGACACGATCTCGGCGATCCCTGCGATCCGCGCCCTGAGGCGCCTTTTCCCCAACGCGATGGTGCATCTGGTGGTAGACTCCTCTCACGCGGCGCTTCTGGATGCGATGCAGCTGGGGATACAGGTTCTGGGGGTGAGAAAACCCTCATCGGCCGGAAGTCTCTTGCGCACCTCACGATATTTGCGGGGTCTCCGCCCGGATATCGCCATAAGCCTCAGCCCTTCGAAGCGGAACGCACTGCTCGCGCTCTCCTCGGCCTCCAGGAAGCAGGCAGGCTATCTCTCCTATATCGACACGCTCACCCCACACCTGGAGGAGACGCAGGTGGAGGGGTTTGGCTTTGTCCCGATGGCGCAGGCCAGCTACGGGAGGGAGAGCATACATGAGCGTTCGGCCAAGGTCCTGAGCGTGATGGGGGGGCAACACCTCCTGGATGAGGACTCTGAGCCCGTCACACTCAGAAATGAAGAGACGATCTATCAGGACCTTCTTGCTCGAAAGATTGTTCCCTCTGGTGACTATGTTGTGATCCATCCTTTCGCAGAGTGGGAGTACAGGAGATGGGATCTCGCCCGATTCGCGCGGCTGGGCCGCTCGATCATCTCGGACCATGACGCGGAGGTGGTCTACCTGAGTGATGAGAGGGACCAGGAAGAGCTCTACACATTGAGTGAGCAGTTCGAGGATGAGCCCCGGGCCAGGTTTGTCAGCTTCCTGAATCTCATGGAGTCGGCCGTTCTGATACACCGGTCGTCCCTCTTCATCGGGAATGATTCGGGGCCGCTCCACCTTGCGGGATTGTTCGGCGTCCCCGTCGTGGGTCTCTTCGGCCCGGCATCGCCGGAGCTGACCGGTCCGCGCTCATCGGACAAGGAGCTGCTCTACCGAGAGGTTGAATGCTCTCCATGCGCACAGCGTGTCTGTGAGAGACCGGACAGATCCTGCATGACGCTGATAGGAGAGGATGACGTGCTGAGGGCGGTCGGGAGGTTCTTACGTCACAGCGGAGCTACCGTCGCAGCCAATGGGTAAGGCGCAGATACTCGGGGTTGATGTCGATATCGTCGACAAGGATCAGCTCCTCGACAGGATCAGAGAAAGTGTGCGCCAGAAGCGGAGGGACCTCTATCCGTACGTCAACATTCATGCAATCAACATTGCGCAGGGAGACCGGGAGTTCCGGAAACTCCTGAACTCTGCCTGGACGGTCTACTGTGACGGCGAGGGAGTCAGGCTGGGGGCCAGGATACTCGGCTGGCGCCTTCCTCCACGGATCGTTCTGACATACTACATGTGGGAGCTCCTGGAGGCGTTCGAACGGGAAGAGATGTCGGTCTATTTTCTGGGGGGAACCGAGGAGGTGCTGCAGAGGGCCGTTGCCAGTGTGAGAGAGCGCTATCCGAAGCTCAAGATCGCAGGCTCTCACTTCGGGTACTTTCAGAAGACCGGTCCCGAGAGTGACACGGTTGTGGAGAGCGTCGCGCGATCGGGGGCTGACGTGCTCTTTGTGGGTTTCGGGATGCCGCTACAGGAGCACTGGATCAGGCAGAACATGAACCTTCTCACGGTGCACGCGATTCTCCCCTGCGGTTCGATGATCGAGTACGCCGGCGGAGCGAAGAAGTACACACCTGCATGGATGGCGAACAACGGAATGGAGTGGGTCTTCCGACTGTTTCAGGAGCCGGGGAGACTCTGGTCGCGGTACCTGATCGGCAACCCGCTCTTTCTCCTGCGGGTTCTAGGGCAACGTGTGAGGGGTAACAGGGGGTAATGAAGGGACGAATCCGGTTTTTTGCCATTCTTGCACTCCTCCTCCCAGCGGCGGCCCAGACAGGGGCCCGCGCCGAAGCTCCATCGCCCGGCAGCATCTTCTCCATCGTCGAGTCGCGTGAGGACGGCTGGACTGTCGCCGTCCGCACGGCGGGCTCTCCCTCCACCTATGTGAGCGTGGACGGTGCCACGCATATCCTCTTTGCGCGGCAGTCTGCATCGCTTGATGAGCGGACCGGCTGGCCTCAGATTCCGTATGAACTCCTGAGCCTGGGGATTCCGCCCGGTGCGTCGGTCTCGGCAAGCCTCGTCGATCCCGTCTACGAGACCTACGAGAACCAGGATGTTGCACCCGTACCGTCAGTCACCTACGACGACCAGAATGAAGCGGTCCTGGCCTACAGGAAAGACCCGGCCGCATACCGCCTGAACCAGTTTCTTCCCTCCGAGGTAGTCCAGGTCGAGCCACCCTTTTCACTCAGATCACAGCGGATCGCCACCGTCCGCCTTGCCCCGTACCAGTACAACCCTGCCCGCCGGACAATGAAGCGTCTGGTCAGCGGGCGCCTGGAGGTCCGGCTCACCGGAGGCGGCTCGCAGATTAATTCCCCGCCCGGCGTCTCCGTTCCCGATCCTCATTTCGAGGGGGTCTACAGGTCGCTGCTGGAGAACTACGATCAGGCGAGGGGCTGGCGCATGTCGCCTCGGAGCGGGGCGCGGGCCCAGGAGGATTCCTCGCGGATGTGGTTTGAGCCGGGTGAGACATACTACAGAATCCGTGTCGCCGAAGACGGCTGGTACCGGATCACGCCGTCGGATCTGCAGTCTGTGGGGACGGGCTTTGCACTGATTGACACATCCAGACTCCGGATATACAACCGCGGATATCTGGTGCCGACGCTCTTCCGGCCCGACAGCTCTATTGAGTTCTACGGCCGTCGGAACCGGGGCGACAGCACCTACCTTGACTACTTTACGGACACGAGCACCTACTGGCTGACGTGGGAAGGAGCGGAGAGCGAGAATCTGTTCCGGGACGTGCCGGATCAGGGCCCGGGCTCCGGATCTCTCGTAAAATCTTCGCCGACCAGGCTACACCTGGAGCAGAACACAGACTACTACGAGGGGACAGGGTTCAGGGAAGTATCGGAGAACGGCCCGGTGGCAGGCGAAGGATGGGTGTGGGATTACTACTACCCGAACAGCGTGTATGACTACCCATTTGAGATCGACCATCTGGACACGACCGGGGGTGTCCAGGCACGACTGAGGGTCAGGTTGTTCAGCACGACACTCAACTACAACGACCCCGACCACATCGCACGATTCTGGCTGAACGACTCGCTGCTGGGTGAGGTGGGCTTCACCGGAAGAACAGGCGTGACGTTCGAAAACGATCTCCCCGCCGGGCTCCTCCGGGAGGGGAACAACACGCTGCGCATCATGTCTGTACCGACACCAAGCTCGCCCAACCAGTTCTACCTCGATTGGTTTGATCTGGAATATCCGCGTCTCCACGTTGCCACGGCGAATCAGCTCCTTGTGGAGCCGGTTGCACAGGGGAGAGCCGACCCTGTTCCCATCTACGCGGGCGGCTTTACCAGTCCGCTGATTGAGGTCTTTGACCTGGCCGGAGGGAGGAGGATACTGGGTGGATCCGTCTCCGGTGACTCGATATCGGGATACGGGATTACGTTTGCTGATTCACTGGAGGTTTCCAGGGCATATGCGATCGTGGCAGAGGGGGGAGCCCGCGACATCCTTCCGCCGGAGGCCAAGGTTTTTACCGATATCCGGGTGCAGACGACCGGAGCCGACTACATCATTGTTGCACACAGAGATTTCTACACATCGGCAGCCAGACTTGCCGCGCACCGGCACACGACAAACGGCGTCAGGACGGTCCTGGTGGATGTCCAGGAGATCTACGACGAGTTCAACTACGGGTACCTCCACACCGATGCCATCAAGGCATATCTCCGGTTTGCCTATGAGAACTGGCCCCTGCCCGCACCGGTCTATGTTATGCTCTTTGGCGACGCCAGCTGGGACCTCCATGGCTACAAGTCGACCTCCATCAAGAAGAACTTCGTGCCCGCATACGGAGTCCCGGCGGGGGACAACTGGTACGTCGCGTTTGATTCGACATACAGCTTCCTCCCGTCGATGCTCATCGGGCGGATGCCCGCTGAGAACCCGGTCCAGGCCGAACGGTTTGTGGACAAGCTTGTGGGATACGACGCGTATCTCCTGGAGGAGTGGAACAAGAACTTTCTCTTCATTACAGGGGGCGTGACTCCCTCGGAGCAGGCAAGCTTCAACGGGTTGTCGGAGCTGATCATCGGCGAGCATGTAGATCCCGCCCCTGTCGGCGGGACCTCCTTGAGAATCTACAAGGACACCCCTGATCACGTGGACGGGGAGAACAAGCAGATCATGAGGGACTACTTCAAGGACGGGTTGATCTTTGTCAACTTCCTTGGGCACTCAGGCGGAAGGATCTGGGGCGTGGATGTGGGCGATCCGAACACTCTTGAGAACACCAATGGAAAGCTCCCCTTCATCAGCTCCGTGAGCTGCAACGTGGGAAGCTTTGCCGAGCCTGCCAGCAACGTTCTCTCGGAGGACTTTGTCCTTGCGGACAACCGCGGAGCGATAGCGATGTGGGCCTCATCATCCCTGGGCTACGCGAATGTGGGGGCCCAGCTGGTCGACTACTTCCTGGATTTCGTTGCCGATACGGCCCGTGGGCTGGGGGCACTGACCACGGCTGCCAGGATCCGCCTCTGGCAGGCGCGGGGGTCTGATTACGTGACGGTTGCATCGGTGAACCTGAATCCGCTGGTGGGGGATCCTCTGACGAACCTGGCAATACCTGCGATACCGGATCTGGCGATAGAGGCCGAGGATATTTCCACAAATGCTTCCGGCGTCTCGGCGGAGGATACCTCGCTGGTCGTGCGCCTGAGACTCCACAACTATGGCCTTGTTCCTGCTGACAGCGTCACGGTCAGGCTGACGGAGAGATACATGGGAGCGGAGCGGACCGTTCTGGATGATCTGAAATTCCCGCCCGTGCTCCATCTGGACTCGCTGGAGGTTAGGTGGGATGCCATAGACGAGAAGGGGATACACACGCTGACGTCCGTTCTGGACCCTGGGGGTCTTATCGAGGAGGTGGAGGAGGCCAACAACTCGGCCAGTGTGGATGAGTATATCTTCTCCACCGACGTGATGGTGTTGCGCCCGCTGGACAATCTCGTCGTATCGCCCGGCAGGAATCGTCTCATCGTTGCGGCCCCGGGGAACCCTGACTCGGCGACCGGGCATCTGGAATTCGAGCTGGATACGGTCGACACGTTTGACTCCCCGGCCGTTGTCAGGTCACCCCAGGTCACGTCGGGTTCCGTCATTGGCGAATGGGAAACCCCGACACTGGAGAGCGGGAAGCTCTATTTCTGGAGGGTGCGGAGCGTCAGGCCGAGCGGCGTGAGCAGGTGGACCGTCTCCTCGCTTTCGGTTGAGGATGACGCGCCGGACCTACCGGAGATCAGGTGGAGGCTTTTTGACAGGGGTCAGTTTGCGCGGCAGACGCTCCTCCAGACGGCTGCAACAGACAGCGGGGTGGCCATTGCCCGGAGCGAACCGGTCCGCATCCTGGCCCGGTCGCTGGGCTATCGAGCGAGTGCGGACAAGGACTACTACAGCATCATCCAGGTGGGCGCCCAGACGATGATCGGGATCTGGTGGGTGCGTGGCAACAGCTTCCTGGTCGCCCGCGTGGACGCGTTCACTGGTGAGCATGAGTTCCAGGAATTTGACGTGGCGCGTCGGCCCGAACTCGCAAATGATATGATGAGGTACATCAATGCGACCCCCTACGGTGATTTTCTGGCAGTCTCTGTGATCTTCGATGGGGCCACGAACGTCAACGACACGCTCAGGAGCGCGCTGAAAGGGTTGGGAAGTGTTCTGGTCGATTCCCTGGAGCCGGGGCATTCCTGGGTGCTGCTGGCACGAAAGGGCTATGCGGGATCGGGGGGAACGACCAGGGAGCAGTGGAGCAGGGACGGTGTGGCACTGGATAGCCTGGTGGTTCCGAGCTACCACAGTCTGGGAACGGGCGAGGTGGTCTCGATACCAACGCCGGTGCCTCAAAGCTGGAGCCGGTTTTTCTGGGATCGGGCCTACAGCCCGGGGGAGACAACCATACAATCGTACCTGCTCGGACTGAGGAGTGATGGGGGAGTCGATACGCTACGGAAGGTTGGCACCGACAGTCTGAGCATCAGTCTGGAAGATCTCACCCCTGTGACGGCTGCAGACACCGGGCTGGCCTCGTTCGCCCTCTCATCCGTTCTCTCCACGCTCAATGCGGAGGTGACACCCAGACTCCGGGAGTGGCAGCTGGAGATGGAGCCACCGGCAGAGCTGGTTCCTGCCGTTCAGTCACTGGATGGCTTGGATCCACCCATCCCGCGCGGCGTCACGGTCAACCTGCCGATCACCATCTTCAATTTCGGCTACCAGGCCTCAGACAGTGTGACGCTGGTTGCGTCTGTCCAGACAGGGACAGGTTCACTGCATCAGCTCAACTCTGTACGTGTGGGGCCTCTCCCCGTGGATAGCTCCAGAACGGAGATCCTCCCGTTCACAACGGCCAATCTCTCCGGCAGGATCTCCATACGGGTGGATCTGTTCCCATCGCCCGGGAGGAGAGATCTGATTCAGGAGAACAACACGCTGCTGGTCCCGCTGGAGGTGGAGACCGACGTTGATGCGAAGGTGTATCTCTTTGCCGACGGGGTCCCCCTCATGAGCGGGGATTACGTTTCAGGAAGACCGAGCATACTGGTTCGTCTCCCGGAGCAGGATGACGGGGGAGCGCTGCCCAGAACGGTTCTCTTCTATGTTGACGGCGAGCTCACCGGTTCGACGGAGGCTCAGCTCCTGAGGGGCCTGGAGGCGCCTCAGGCGGAGCCGGATGAGGATCCGACATTTACCCCCGATCTCAGCACGGGGCCTCATGAGCTGAGCGTCGCGGTCGTTCAGCAGAGTGTCGTCGGCTCGCCGGACACCCTGAGACAGTCGGTGGTCGTGCAGGTAGAGTCTGAGAACAGAATCTTGCAGCTCCTCAACTACCCGAATCCGTTCTCCACGGAGACGGAGTTCACGTTCGTTCTCACGGGCGCCGCGGTCCCCGAGGAGCTCAGGATCAGGATCTACACGGTATCCGGCAGAAAGATTCAGGAGATTCCGGTCCCGCCGGGTGAGATACAGATCGGGTTCAACCGGGTCTACTGGGATGGCCGGGATCGGGACGGCGACGAGCTGGCCAACGGGACCTACTTCTACCAGGTCGAGTCGAAATCCGGCGGAAAGGTCCAGACCGAGATAGGCAAGCTCAGCAAGGTGAGGTAGCAACAGAGGCAACTGTTACCGGAGGAGGAGCATTTTTCTCGAGATGGATTTCCCACCCGCTCTCAATCGATAGATGTAGAATCCGCTGGGGAGGTGATCTGCTCTGATGCGGATTCTGTACTCCTGCCCCCTCTCAACCGATTCCCTCAGAAGTGTCTGCAGGTGCTCTCCGAGCATGTTGAAGATATCGATACGTGCCGGGCCGGAGGTTTTCGGGCGGAACAGAAACTCTGTCTCTGCGTTGAACGGGTTGGGGTGGTTCTGCGACAAGATCTCGGCGCCGTCGGTCTCCCCGGGGATATGGCTCAGTATTTCGACGGAGACCGCCTCCGAGAGGTGCACTGACCCGTCCAGGTCAACCTGCTTCAGGCGGTAGAGCCATACTCTGGCCCCCGAGGGGAGCGTGTCCGTGAAGGTGTAGTGGGAGGGGAGATGCGTCGTCCCCTGTCCAGGGACAAAGCCGTTCGGGATGTCCTCGAATACCTCGCCGATGCCAGGTGAGCGTTGCACGACAAAACCGTAGTTGTCGATCTCTGATTCTGTTGTCCATTCGAGCAGAACCAGTCCGGCCTCTACCAGCGTTGCGTGAAAAGAGCTGAGTGTGATCGGGAGGGCCGCGGACCAGGACCGGGCCACCCTGAACCCATCTATGAGAAGCTCAGGCGAGGATGATGTGCTTCCCTGCCTCAGGGCGATGGCGCCGATCTTCTTTGCATCAGACGTCTCATCGGTAACGGGACCAACGGTCGGCTCGGCGGGCTCATCCATCGGGACGGCCTCGCCGGCAAAGACAAAGAGACTCGCCTCATCATCCTCGTTTGACAGTTCACGGAACGCGTACTTGACGACAATGAGGTATGTTGTCCCCAGCTTGTAGATCGAGTCTGAATAAACCGATGTGGGACTGGAATTTGTCCCCTTCTTTGCGACGCCAAAGGTGAGGTTACCGTTTGCGGCGGTTCGCACAAAGACCCGCCCGAAATAGCTGGAGGAGACAGGGGAGGTATGGTAGTGGAAGAAGTAGTCGCCGCTGCCTGAAGCGGTGACGTTCAGCATGAAGAACGTGTAGAACGACCCGGCGGAGTCCGGCGCAAACTCCCTGTGAACGTCCTGGCCGGTTGTGGTGAGGAATGCCGCGTTACCGATGCCACTACCCACGTAGCCGGGGTAGTCCAGTCCCGGTGATGCGGTGAGTATCGCATTTGTCGTCGTGGATTGCCTCGTCTCCCATCCGTGGTGTGTGAGAGAATCTCCCTCGGGGTAGTCAAAATCCTCGACCAGGAGAGCCTGGCTCCGAGCGGAAGTGGGGGCACACAGAGCAAGAATCAGGAAGGTCAAGTAAGTGGTGCGGGGAAGTGTCATGGTTGCCTCCCGTCTCGTGTGATTGTATACCTACTACATCGAGTCGGGACGCATTTTCGATAAGCGGAAAAAGAAAAGGCCGGAGACGGTGGGGTTTACCGCCTCCGGCCAGGTGCTGGGGAGCAGCCTTGGGGTGAATCAACTCTTCTCGACGTGTTCCTCCTGGCCTTCTCGCTTCAAGATCTTCCAGATGGTCCTCTCTGAGAGCGAGATGTTGTACTTCTTCTGGAGGTAGACCCGCAGCCGGCGCTGACCGTAACCGGTCTGGGCTTTCGCCTGTTTCAGTATGATGATCTTTGATTCGGGAGTGGCTCGCGGGAACCTGTGAGGTCTCCTGGAGCGGTCTTCGAGGCTTGCGCTGTCGCCGCCCGTTTGCCTGTATCGCTTGAGCCACTTGTAAAACGTCTTACGGCTGATGCCAAACCTGCGGCAGACCGCCTGAGCGCTCTTGGTTTCCTCGTAGTGCATCATCCAGGCAAGTCGGGGATGGAGCGACCCGGCTTGCGAGCGGTCTTCTGCGGTCTTCTGCTCCTCCTCCTGCTTGGGGGATTCGGGGGGAGTTACATCCTTTTCATCATGGGAAGGTTCGTGCTCTTCGGCCATGCCAGAGATCCTTTCGTTGCATTCTGAAATAACCGACTCCTATGCTCTTCCTCTGCTCAGCCGGACTCTCACTGAGCACAGGGTTGGGGGGGAAACCATCCCATGAAGGGATGCCGCTGCAGCTCGTTCGACTAGACTGTAGAGAGAGGTTTCACGTGATGTGCCAACTTCCCGCGGGGGGCGGATAGGGCAGAAATGGGAATTTTGCAGGAAAAGAAGGGGTGGTCCAGGGTGCTTGAGGGGGAGACCGGCCCTTTGTTTCAGAGTCTTTCTACAAACTTACCCGAGAAGGGCCCAAACGAGGCCTGTTACCGATGTTTTGATCTCGCGGAGCCTGGGACCTCGAGCCTGTCCGTTCCAGAGGGAGTGTCGGGAGGAGGGTTTCCACAGGCTTGCGCAGAGCAACAGTTGGAGGGAAGCCCCCGACAGGAGGGGACTTCCCTCTCAAGCTGGTTACCTTCTGCATACACCCCAATCTGGTGCGTAGTCCAAGGCCTGATTGGGGGCTGTCACCATCGTGACGTCGGTTCCGTCCCGGTTCAGCACATAGATCCGGCTCACTCCGAATCGATAGGCGGCGCAGGCAATCCTGCGACCGAGCGGTGACCAGGAGGGGTGGGAGAGATCTATGTTCGAAGCGCTCGTGATTTGCTCGACCCCGGAGCCATCAGCCCTCATCACGTGAATCTGAGCTTCATAGTACCCCTTCCTCATGAAGACGATCTCGTGCCCGAAAGGGGACCATTCCGGTGAATAGTCTGAGGCCGGATCGTTCGTCAGGCGGACCTCTCCCAGGCCCGTGAGGCCAATGGTGTAGATATCTCCCTCCCTGGCGAAGGCGATCCTGGTTCCCATGGGGGACCAGCTGGGGGGACCTTCAGAGTCGGGGTGGTGGGTGACCCGCCGCAGGCCTCCGCCCGTGGCTCGGATGACGTAGATGTCCCAGTTGCCGGCACGATCGCTTGTGAAGGCTATCCACCGCCCGCTGGGATGCCATGCAGGACCTGTGTCGCTGGCAGGATTGCTGGTGAGTCTCCTGAGATCAGAACCATCGGATCTCATGACATAGATGTCGTGGTTGCCATCGCGGTTACTGTTGAAGGCAACATAACGGCCGTTTGGTGATAAGGCTGGAGCAAACCCTCCCTCCTCGGTCAACTGCTCCACGCCGGAACCGTCCGGGTTCATGATGTAGATCTCCATGGATCCTGTACGTGAGCTTGAAAAGGCAATCTTTGGGCGAGGGATGAAGAAGGGTTTGCCCAGATCCGGACCCAGAGACTCGGTAACGCCTGTCTCATCCGCCTGCGGACCGGGCGGCAGAGAATCGTCGCACCCGAAAAGGAGCACAAGTGCGGCAAAGAGAATGGGGATCGATGCTGTTCGCATGATAATCTCCTCCGTTACTTATGGCTTGTAAGACCCGGTCTCATTTCCGAGGCTGTCAGCGCCTGCCTCGGCTCCAGTGAACTCATAAACGTCCCGCTGCGTCGTCCCGGCAAAGGCTCCCAGTGCACAACCGGCCACTCCGCCAATCAACATGCCTTCTGCTCGGATAGTATGCAATGGTCCGGCGGCACTCTTGTCACGACGTTGTCAAGGAATTGTCAAAGCTTGCGAGTTCGTCCTGACCCGATGAATGGAGGATGCGGCCCTGATGAGAGCCACCAGCTCGTCAGTTGACGCGGTGCGGAGAGGGAGAACACTGTAATGGCTCGTCAGCCAAAAGGCCACTCTCCGGCCGGAACGCTATTTCGCCACATCCTTCACATCTTCGCGGAAGAGAACTCCTACCACGACCGCACCGATAACGAATATCAGAGCGGCTACCCCAAGCAGAGTCAGAACGGTCTTCCCCGTATCAGGCTCATCCACATAGACGGCCCTCGCCTCCGATATTGGAATGACCACTGACTTTCTGTCCTTGACACCGATAATGAGGGAATCCCCGATAACCGCCGGCTTGGGCTCATCAAACGTGTACCTCATGCCATCGTGTGTAACGACCAGCTTGATCGTCCTGACGTGCATTCTTTCTCGTTCCACGCCACCGGGGTCAATGGTCGTGGTGGTGTAGCAGCTCATCAGTGCGACACTGAGAATGCAGATCCAGGCGGTTGCCCTCAATGAGAATTTCCTCCTGAGATCCTCCTGAGATGGCTGGTATTTTGAGGATAGCAGCTACTGTGCCATTACAGAAAAGTCCAATACGGTACGCAACAGCGATGGTAGACCTGCCAGGTGTTCCAATCCGAGCAGTCAGCTGTTCGGAATCGAACACCTGCTTCGTGCGAATGCCCCTTCCTTGAGGCATCTCCTGCAAGATGAGCGTGGAGATGTGGTGAGATTGTCACCGAGTGGCAAAAAAGACGTTTCGGGGCTGTGTGGGAGCTCTGCTGTGTGTGGAGTTCACCCATCCGTAGAAGTTCTGGCAGGCGAGTGGTGCCTGTAGTGCAGCACCCATACGATGAGCCACCCCCAGATGAAGTTGGAGGGGATGGTCTCGATGAGGTGGGAGAGCCTGACTGATGAGGGCATGAGCGGGTTGGGTATGATGAGCGCGTCGTTGGCGATGAGCGAGAAGAGGAGGGCCACCATCAGCCCAGTTTCCCACGGTCGACCCATTTCTCCTCGAATGATCAGAAGAGCAAGGCCTATCCAGAGAAGTCCTCGCAGTATCTGGAAGGGATAGAGTGCAGGATTGTCCCGAAAAAGGTTAGCGAAGAAGCTCAGGAACTGGCCCGGCTCAGGGCCGCCGTAGAATGTCCGCAGCTCCGGGTTCTGCCACGCAACGAAGTACCCGAACAGGAAGTAGAGGAGAGGGTAGATCAGACATGCCAGAAGCGCAAGCTTCCAGGCCCACTGGCCGGGTGAAAGGTTGAGTTGCGTCCCGGTGACTTCTTGAGGGGGTGTTCGCGGCTTGAGTCTCCCGAGTACCAGAACTGCAATGGGAGGGAAGAGGATAGCAACGGGAACCGTCATGAGGAAGAGGCCTGGAAGCATGGTCGGATCCACGTTTGGCATGAAGTACCAGGTTTCGATCTGTGTCATGACCGTCTTCACGCCGTAATAGACGACCGCCACCACGAAGATGAGGCGGAGCCCGTGGAGCCGCGAACGGAGTATGAAGGCTGCAAGTATTGACGTGTCTACGAGGCAGACGATCAGGAGGGCAAGGCCCGCGAGCGCGGCTTGTTCTTCTGCCATCTGTCCGCCTCCTTCTGCCATTTGTGCGCCTTCTTCTACCATCTGGGCGGCTTCTCCCTCTGCCATCTGCCCGCCCGCTCCCCCCAGGTCCATGAACGTTGTCCCGATGACGAACAGGACAAACATCAGAAGGGTGAGGAGAGCGATCTTAGCTGCGAGCTTCAAGACTGCTGCTGTCTTCATGGGGGTTCTCCGTTTTTCCGGGTTTCCCGCAGGCAATTGCCTTTCTTCATACGGTCCGGCCAGAACCAGATAGCACGATCTCCCCGTGGATTTTCCCGTCAACCCACGGGCCCACCTCCGTCACCAGGGAGGAGCCACATTCGAAACATGAGACGGTGCGCAGGTCATTCAATTCATCCGCTTTCCAGCTCTAGTATCCCGGCCAGCCTTCGCTTTTGCCGATGAGATCAACAATGTCATTGAGAAACTCGTCGCCGCTATCGGTGTTCGTCATGACTACCGCGCCCACACCTGCTGTCTGATGAGCCGTCATGATGCACCGGTATCCTACATTGGCGCCCCCATGCCCGAAATATGTCTCGCCATTGACCTGGGTTATCGTGAATCCCAGCCCGTAGGAACTCCCCGGGACAGGGGTCAGCATGATCTCCGCTATCGCCCTGTAGATGTCTTCCTTGACGAACCCGGACTTTTCACGGCTATAGCCGGCAAGCGACGAGCCTGGATCGAATATGGCGAGGAGAATATGCTGCGGATCGACCAGGGGATCGTACAGTTTCGTCTTCTCATCGAGGGCGGCGGAGGCGCGGCTGGCCAGGAGGAGGGCGGGGAGGACGAGGAGGGGGATCAGGCGCAGGAAGCGAGGCATGGTCGAGCTCCGGTCAGAGGGCACGGATGGCTCCCTCGGACGGCTCGAAGGCTCTCGATCTTCCCGGCAATGCGGCGCCCGAGGGCTGCGCCGATCCCCGGTGGGGATCCGCAGGTGGTTACCCCGCCAGGACTCGAACCTGGAATGTCTGGACCAAAACCAGATGTGTTGCCAATTACACCACCGGGTAGCGAGGCGCAGAAGTGTAGCGCCGGGTCCTGCGGGTCGCAACACCCCCCGGTTATCGGTGGC
>Ga0209536_100009589_pt1 | contig 14385 bp, 10 predicted proteins | sample DeeMarSeWOR28_12_FD_187461 | JGI IMG/M metagenome (GOLD analysis project Ga0209536, IMG submission 187461) | Marine sediment microbial communities from White Oak River estuary, North Carolina - WOR-2-8_12 (SPAdes) (version 2) | ecosystem: Environmental > Aquatic > Marine > Intertidal zone >...
ACTATATTCAAGATAATCGTCAACACTACCGAAATCAGTATCGAACTCGCTAGCGGGAAGTAGAATGAAAAGCCATCGCGCTCGATGCGGATGTCACCGGGCAGGCGGCCAAAGGGGATACCGAATTTAGAAGCCAGAAATACCAATCCACCTATTACGAATAAGAGTATGCCCCCGATCATCAAGAAACGTCCGATGTTTTCCATAATTACCCGGTAGGGGCGGGGTCTTCCCGCCCACCTGTGCCTGCGCCGATGCAGGCTGGGCGACAAGACGTCGCCCCTACGATTTTACAACAGCCTGGGCTGCTCCCCCTGCACATAATCCAGCCCCAAATGCTCATAGGCGGACTTGGTCGCCACACGTCCCTGCGGGGTGCGGTCAAGGAAGCCCAGTTGCAGCAGGTAGGGTTCGACCACGTCCATGATGGTGTCGGGTTCTTCGCTGATGGAGGCGCCGATGGTGTTCAACCCAACCGGTCCGCCGTTGTATTTTTCGATAATAGTCCGCAGCACGCGCCGGTCGACATCGTCCAGGCCGAGCAGATCGACCTGCAACAGGTCAAGCGCTTCCTGCGCGACCTGGCGGGTGACGGTCCCATCTGCGCGCACCTGGGCATAGTCACGCACTCGCCGCAGCAGGCGTAAGGCGACTCGTGGAGTCCCACGCGCCCGACGGCCAACTTCTTCAACACCGCCTTCATCGCAGGGCACATTCAGCATCCCCGCAGCGCGCCGGACGATGGCCTGCATCGCTTCGAGATCATAGTAATCCAGCCGATAGACCGCTCCGAACCTGGCCCGCAACGGAGCCGTGACCAGTGCCAGCCGCGTGGTCGCTCCCACGATGGTGAAATGCGGCAGCTTCAAGCGGATGGAACGCGCTGAAGGCCCTTTGCCAATGACAATATCCAGCGCGAAATCCTCCATAGCGGGATAGAGCACTTCTTCGACCGCGCGCCCCAGGCGGTGGACTTCGTCAATGAAGAGCACGTCACCTGCGCGCAAGTTGGTCAGGATGGCGGCCAGGTCGCCAGCGCGCTCGATGACAGGCCCGGACGTGACTTTTATGTTCACGCCCATCTCGTTGGCCAGTACATGCGCCAGTGTGGTCTTGCCCAGGCCAGGCGGGCCGTAAAAGAGCACATGGTCGAGCGCTTCCTGTCGCTGGCGGGCTGCATCGATCAAAATGGACAGGTTCTCCTTCACCTGATCCTGGCCGATCAAATCGGTCAGCTTTTGGGGGCGGAGTGCATAATCGACGCGGTCGTCGGGTTTGGCTTCGGGGTCGATGGGTCTTTGACGAGGTTCGGTCATGGGGCGATTATACCCTTTACGGATTTGAGATAACCCAATAACCGGGAGCAGGCTTTGGGTTCGGTTCGAGGCGGGTTCCCATCCACCAATATCCTGACGGGCACGAATTCCATACCAATCGTCGCGAAGATTAGCGGATTCACCCTATATCATTTCCACATCGTGCGGACGGGACTCTTTCAATCCAACAGGCGTCATACGCACCAGCACGGCTTTTTCTTGCAGTTCTTCGATGCTGTGGGCATTGGTGTAGCTCATACCCGATTGCAGACCGCCAACCAGTTGCTTGAGCGTTTCACGCGCCGAGCCACGATAAGGAACAACGGCCTCGACGCCCTCGGAGACGTAATCTTCGATCTCTTCCCTGGTGATCTCACCTTCTCCTTCGCGTGCTTTGCGAGTCAAGGTGGCCTGCAAGGAAGCCATACCGCGCGAAGCCTTGTAGCGATGGCCTTTGCGAGTCATCAAAAGGCCGGGACTTTCGTCGGTACCGGCCAGCAGGCTGCCGATCATAACGGTAGAGGCGCCTGCCGCCAGCGCTTTGACCAGGTCGCCCGACGTACGCACGCCACCATCGGCAATGATGGGGATGCCCTGCGGATTAGCAACAGCGGCACACTGCATAACAGCCGTTAGTTGTGGCACACCTGCGCCTGCCACGATGCGCGTGATACAGATCGAGCCGGGGCCCACGCCTACCTTGACCGCGTCGGCACCCGCGTCGATCAGGCGCTGGGTGCCTTCAGCAGTGGCGACGTTGCCACCAATGATCTGCGCTTTGGGGAAGTTCTTGCGGATGCCGGCAATGATCTCGATTTCCTGCTTCGAATCGCCGTGCGCGATGTCCACCACGATGCAGTCTGCACCCACATCCAGTAAACGTTCCACACGCTTCAACTCGCTGGCTTTTACACCAACCGCCGCCCCAACTGCCAGGCGTCCGCGTGCGTCCTTGGTGGCTTTGGGATACTCTTCCAACTTCATAATATCCTTTACGGTGATCAAGCCGGTCAGATGGCCGTCCGAATCCACCAATGGCAGTTTCTCGATGCGGTGCTCGTGCAGGATCTTCTCAGCCTGCTTGAGCGTGGTGTTAGATGGAGCCGTGATCACTTCGCGCGTCATCACTTCTGATAACAATCTATGACCGTTCGCTTCAAAAAGCAAATCTCGCGTGGTGACAATCCCTACCACCTTGCCTGCCTCGTCCAGGATGACGATGCCGCCGGTGTATGTTTCCTCCACGATGCGCTTGACATCCCCCACCGTATCAGAAGCTTTCAAAGTGATGGGGTTATCGACCACGTACGACTCGGCCTTTTTCACACGCATCACCTGCCGCACCTGGTCTTCAATGGTCATAAAGCGATGGATGATTCCAATCCCACCGGCGCGCGCCATCGTAATTCCCATCTCGTTCTCGGTGACGGTGTCCATGTTGGCCGAGACAATCGGGATTTTCAGATTGATTTGCGGCGTAAATTTGGTATCTGTCAAAAGTGTACGACGCGACTCCACATCTGAATACTGCGGAACCAGCAGTACATCGTCATACGTTAGGGCTACTTCGGTTAAAATTTTCATGACTTTCTCCTTTGGCATTCTTTTGGAAACGCACTAACGGAACTCTGTATTCCGTGTCCCAAAAACCAGCACGATTATACCCATATAAGCCAAGCCCCCTCCATCGCAATGATATAATGAAAATCGTGAACGAGGAATTATTAGCCCTCACCCCCCTCGATGGACGTTATGCTCGCGAAACCGCACCACTTCGCGAGTATTTTTCTGAATTTGCTTATATTCGCGGGCGCGCCCGGCTTGAGATTGCCTATCTGATTGCGCTTTCGCAGGAGACCAAACTCGTTCGTTCTTTTTCACAAGACGAACTGAGCTACCTCCAGAACCTTTCCACTGATTTCTCTTTAGAGGATGCGAAGCAGATCAAAGAACTGGAGCGGACCACCCGTCACGACGTAAAGGCCATCGAAAACTTTTTATCCAACCGTCTCTCTCAGACATCACTGGTTGCTACCGTTTCCTGGCTGCACTTCGGCCTGACAAGTGAAGACGTCAACCTGACGGCGCAGGCCATTTCCTTACGCGATGCGCGGGATGAAGTGCTACTGCCCGCGTTGGATAAAATCATCGCCCAACTGACGGATTTCGCCCGCCGTTACAAGTCCACACCCATGCTGGCGCGCACCCACGGTCAACCCGCTGTACCGACCACCTTTGGCAAGGAAATGGCGGTCTTCGTGGCGCGGCTAATAAAGCAGCGCGAGAAACTAGCAAATCACAAATTTGAATCCAAATGGAGCAGTGCGGTCGGGAACTACAATGCGTTCGTGGCTGCCGTACCCGAGGTAGACTGGCCGACATTCAGCGAAAATTTCCTGCGCTGGCTGGAGCTGGAACCAGCTCAGGTCAGCACACAACTGATCCCTTACGACAACTGGCTAGAATACTTCCAGATTTTGCAATTGACCAACGGTATCCTGCTCGATCTGGGCCAGGATATGTGGCGTTACATTAGCGACGAGTATCTCAAACTGCGTGTGGTGACGGGTGAAGTCGGCTCTTCGACTATGCCACAAAAGGTCAATCCTATCGACTTCGAGAACGCCGAGGGCAATCTTGGGCTGGCAAATACACTTTTCGAGGGGTATGTCCGCAAACTGCCGGTTTCACGATTGCAGCGTGACCTGTCCGATTCGACCGTGCGGCGTTCGTTTGGCGAGTCGCTGGGTCACACGCTGGTGGCGTGGACGAGCATTGCCAGGGGGCTGAACCGAGTCGAAGCAAACGAAACAGGCATGCGGTCCGCGTTGGAGGCGCACTGGGAAGTGGTCGCCGAGGGCGCACAGACTATCCTGCGCGCAGCGAATGTCCCATCTGCATACGAACAACTCAAGTCCCTTACGCGCGGCAAAGAGATCACGCAGGAACGTTATCAGGCATGGATCGAAGCATTGGATGTGGATGAAACTGTCAAATCGCAGCTGCGGGCACTAACGCCGTTGGCATATGTCGGACTGGCTGCAGAGATTGTAGAAAGAGTACTTAACTACGGAGACCTCGGAGCAAACGGAGATTCTTATTAAAACTCTGTAATTTCCGTGGTGAATTCTGGAGGAGCTATGAGCGTCACGATTGTTTTAGGCACGCAATGGGGGGACGAGGGCAAGGGCAAAGCGATTGATACCTTTGCCGGAGATTTCGACTACGCGGCCCGCTACAACGGCGGTAACAATGCCGGGCACACCATTGTCAATGAGTTCGGCACGTTCAAAATTCATCTGGTGCCATCGGGTGTGTTCTACCCACACGTGACCTGCCTGATCGGCGGCGGCGTGGTGATCGACCCGGCTGTGCTGCTGGAAGAGATCAAGTCACTGCGAGAAGCGGATATCGACCTTGATGGGCGGCTGCTGATCTCGCCGCGTTCGCACGTCATCATGCCTTATCACAAGCTGTTGGACGGCCTGTACGAGGAAGCCAAAGGCGCTGGTGCGACCGGTACCACGCGGCGCGGCATCGGCCCGACCTTTGCGGACAAGGTCAGCTACAACGGCATCCGCTGGAGTGACTTTGCTGATAAAGAAATTCTCACCGCGCGACTCAAAATGCAAATAACGCTCAAGAACAAAATTATCGCCGCCCTGGGCGGGGAACCGCTGGATTTCGAGACGGTAAGCAATGAGTATTTGGGCTATTACGAGCAGATAAAACCCTTCATCCGTGAGTTGTTCCCCATCGTACAGGACGGATTGAAAAGTGGCAAGAAGTTCCTGCTGGAACAGGCCATGGGAAGCTGTCTCGACACGGACTGGGGTACCTATCCCTTCGTGACCGGTTCCACCACCATCGCATCTGCTGCCACGACCGGTCTGGGCGTGCCGCCGCGCGCTATCAACCAAATCGTCGGTGTGACCAAAGCCTATACCACGCGTGTTGGCGCTGGCCCGATGCCAACCGAAATCTTTGATGATGAATTCGCCATGCAAACCCTGAGCGAAGTGGCCGCCACCACCGGGCGCATCCGTCGTGGCGGCTGGTTGGATACGGAAGTGGTGCGCTTCTCGGCTATGGTCAGCGGCGTGGACGCACTCTTCCTGACGAAGCTCGATATCTTGAGCGCATTCGAAGAGATTCAGATTTGCACTGGCTACGAGTTGAACGGGAAAGAAGTCCACTACTACGACTTGGACTCGTACCAGCTAGGACGCGCGAAACCAGTTTATGAAATCGTGCCCGGCTGGCACAGTGACATCACAGGCATCCGTCAGTATGCGGATCTGCCGCGTGAGGCGCAAGCCTATGTGGAAAGAGTGGAAGAACTGGTCGGCGTAAAAGTGGGCTGGATTGGGGTTGGCCCGGAACGCGAAGCGGTGATTGAGCGATAGCACGAGGGTGCGTCGCACCTGTTTTTGGAAGATAATCTATTAAGCGGAATCAGTTATCCTTTTGATAAATTTCCGTTAAACATGGTGCGACGCACTTGATGGAAATGAAAAAGCCTCCAGAAATTTTCTCTGGAGGCTTTTTCATATTTTTTAAAACGTAAAGCAAATCAGAATCATCTGTGCACTTCAGCGTCCTAGCAATCACTCCAAAGGCTCAAACGTCACTTCAACTGTCATGCCCCAGCGCATGCGTGGATCGACATCATCCACGCTGATACGGACCGTATACAAGATATCACCACCCTGTGACTTGAACGACTTGCTGATTTTTTCGACTACGCCATCCATTTCAATGCTCGGCAAGGCATCCGCCAGAATGCTGACTCGCTGCCCTACGGCTACGTCCACAACTTCAAGTTCGGTCAGGTCGCTGGTGTCAATGTACCACTGACTGGTATCCGCTACAATGACAGCCCAGCCCTCCGGCCCCGCCATCTCGTTAACCGAAACGTTGATGTCCATGATTTCGCCATCAAAGGGGGCTTTAAGTTCAAAATTGGCCAGGCTATTTTCAGCGGAGGCCACCTGCGCTTTGGCATTGTTCAGGCGCGCTCCGAGCAGTGTCAATTGCTCGGCGTCCGGGCCGTCAAGGGTCAGTTCGTATTTGCGTTTGGCTTCTGCTTCGGCAGCCAGGGCTTGATCCATCGCCGCGCGGACAGTATCGCGTTCACGCACTTCTTCCTCCAGGTCGCGAACAGCTTCGTTGTAATTTTCCTGCTCTCTTTCGAGATCATCTTCGGCATTCTTGCGTTTGGAATTGTCTTTGTCCAGATCTTTGTATTTATCATACTCATCCTGGGCATCTTCCAAATCCTTTTTGCGATCTTCGACATCCGCCTTTCGGTCATCTATGCGCTCATCAATATTATCGAGGTTTAAGTCTTCCCAATCACGCTCGGCTTCAGCCCGCACAATTTGCGCATCCATGTAGGCTTGCCAGGCATCTGCCCGGCCTAAGCCTTCGGTGTGGAGGAGATCGTCGTAAGCATGTTGTGCGGTGATCAACTCAAGCTGTGCCGCAGCCAACGCAGCCTCGGCCTGCTCCCGGTCAGCCAGGCGGATGAGTACATCCCCTTCGTTCACCATTTCGCCCTCTTTCACCAGAATCTCGGCTACCTTTCCACGTACCGTAAAGGACAACGTCAGATCGTCGTTGGGAACAAGGTTTCCCTCCGCGATAACGGCCTCAACAGGTAAAAGGGCGGGTTGAGGCGTCATCACTTCTTCCTGTGTGCCACAAGCGGCCAGGACAAGCGTCAAGACTGTCAACAACAAAATCCAGATAATCTGTTTTTTCATTTGAACCTTCCTTTTTCACCCGTACCCATCCTCTCCCTAAAAAAGAGGGGATGGGTGCGGGAAATTTTATTCGTAAGCCAACACCTCGCGGATTGTCAAACGCGCCGCATTGCGGGCGGGCAAAATGCTCGCGAGGGTAGATAAGATCAGCACCAACGCTATCCAGATGCCATATCCAGTAAATGTAAATACCACCTTGATCGGTGTTTCAAAGATCGCCACACTGACAATCGTTGAAAGCAAATAAGTGAATGGAACAGATAAGATTACAGCCAGCGCAAACGAGATCAGGCCGATCACAACACCTTCGGCGATTACCGTGCGCATGATGACGCTATCTTTTGCGCCAATCGAGCGCATAATGCCGATCTCTCGTGTGCGCTCCAGCACGTTCATACTCATGGTGCCGGTCAAACCCATGCTGCCTACCGAGGCGGTAAGTAAAGCCATGATAAGCAGGAACGTGACCAGAATATCCAGACTTTCGAGAGCAGTATCCAACGAAGCCAGCCCGGCCTGAGCCTTGCGCACTTTAAAACCGTGATCACGCAAATAACTGTCAAGAGTTTCAGCCATCTGGTCCTGGTATGCACGGTCATGATTTTTTGTTACGATTCGGTATGAATATGAACGATTGGTCAGGTTGTTCATACGGGAAATATATTCAAAGGGCGCGTACCCGATGCTGCCTTGCTGACCGATGAACTTGAAAATCCCAACCACTTGCCAATCTTCTTCCTGTCCGTTGACTTTCAAACGCATGTAGTCACCGGCCTTCAAGTCTGGGAATTCATTGAAAACCGATTCGCTAACCGTTATCTTGCGCACATCATCCGGGTGTAGCCAGCGGCCTTCTATCAAAATCGGGTTGACCAAAGCGCTTTCTGCTGGCGGTGCAAGCACAGAAATATTATCAGCTACTGTTCCATCAGGGAGAAGCGCTTCAACAGACGAAAACTGCCAGCCTTCTACATATTCAACACCATCCACCTGCATCACATATTGCCCCACTTCCCGCAGACGGTAAGCTTCGTCAAAATCTACGGTCACATCCGCGATGAAGTATTGGCCGATGGCGCCCATATAATCATGCAACGAAACACGCACATTGAACACAGCGATGAAAATCGCGCCACCCATTGTCAATGTGAACAGGGTCAGGAGCAGACGACTGCGACGGCGGAACGTATTCCGCAACGAAATCAACAATGGACGCGGGATATGGATGCCGCGCCGCGCCAGGGCATTCGTCACGCGAGTTTGGAATCGCTCCCAACGGGATTCCCCCTGCGAGGACAATGCGCGCTCCCCCGGCCCGCCGTGGTCCGAGGCGAGCCGACTCTCTTCAGCCGGCTTCTCGTCCATCGTCAAATCCCCGCTGATAGCGCGCAACACCGTGACACGCGCCCCACCTAAAACAGGCGCTAATCCCGCCACAAGCGGAACTAATAAACCCACCACAATCTGGATCACAAAGGCGAGTGGAACAATACGATAGCCGAGCAAAGTAAAGCTCATCTTATCAGCGATAAATGCCGCTAAACCATAGGCCCCCTGCCCGCCTAATGGAACTGCGATCAGCAAAGCCAATATGCCAAAGACCAGTATCAACACCATATACATGCCAAGTACCTGACGGTTACGTCCGCCCACCAGCTTGATCACGCCAATATGGCGCATGTGCTGATTCAACAGCGCACTCAATGTGTTCGCGATCAATGAACTAGACAGAAAAACGATCAAGACCCCCAACGCCATCAAAATACCTAAAACAGCATTGATGATCGAAGTCATCGGATGTTCATGCGTCTTCGAGAAGTTCGTGCGGGTTACAACATAGTCGACTTTTTCAATCCGATCTTTCAGGTCCCCCCCTACGGCACGGATATGATCCATATCATCTTTGTTTTCGGATACAGTTGCAAATACCCGGTTATACAATTTCGGCTGGTTGAGCGTTTGCAAAGTATCCATCGTGACGTATCCAAACGGGGGTGCCAGGAAATCATCTGCGCCGGTGGTTGGGTCTTGCACAATACCCACCACCCGCAAGGATTTGATGGTGCCATCATGCAACTCAAAGAACAAATCCTGCCCGATCTGAATATCTAATTCGTTGAGCGCATCGCGCTCCAGAACAACTTCATCTTTTTCGGGTTCAGGTTGCCCGTCTATCAGGTTGAGCAGATTGACCTTGTTCTTATCAAAGTCATCCACTGCAATGATGTCGAGCGTGGTCCATTGCTCACTGTCCATCTCACGGACACGCATATTGATCACGCGCCGTCCTTCTGCATCTGCGATTCCATGCGTGTTGCGAATGGTGGTGAGCATGTCATCATCGAAATCATCCATGCGGAATTCAATGTTGGCCGGGTTGTTGGCCGCATAGGTAACACTCATGTCATTGGAGATGATCACATACGTTCCGGCGATCACTCCAATGGAAAATACTCCCACCGCAATGGAAAGTACCACCAGCATCGTGCGGCCTTTATTTTCAAACAGATCGAGGAAAACTTTACGCCATCGAGGTTTCATTTTTTTCCAAACAACTTCCACTTGCCACGCCGGTCAACCGTCTTGTGTTCCTGCAGGCGCTGCTGCACTATTTTAGAAATTGCCTCCTGCGTTAAAGGCGATTCGTCCAACATCTGATTGAAATCATTACGTGAGAGTGCCAACAGTTCCACCGGGCCTTCCGCAGCGGCGCGCACATTGGCAATCGATTTGCCGCCGCGCACCAGTTCGATTTCTCCAAAGTAGTCGCCCGCATCCAGGCGCGCCAACAATGCATCGTCACGGCGCTTACCTTGCAAGACAATATCCACTTCGCCATGTTCGATCATAAAGAAATAATCAACACGCTCATCCCGGCGAATAATCGGTTCACCTGGTTGGTACACCCGCCGTTCAAGTTTCTGCGTAATCTCCAGCATCTGGGGATGGGTCAGCAGGGGCAAAGCGCCTGCCACAATTTCATTGATCAAAATCCCGTCCGAGATCGTTACTGTGCGGGACGTACGCGAAGTCATGGATGGGTCATGCGTCACCATTACGATAGTCTTGCCGTTATTCACCAACTCTTCGAACAAATCAATGATGGCATCCGCCGCGCGTGAGTCGAGATTACCGGTTGGTTCGTCAGCCACCAATAATGGCGGATCCGTCGCCAGGGCACGCGCAATCGCCGCCGCCTGCTGCTGTCCGGTCGATACTGCCAGGGGCAGCGTATGCGCCTGCTTCTCCAAGCCAACCATTTCCAGCAACTGCATGGCTTTTTTAGGCCGCTCGTCAAAATCGTATAAACTGACGTAGTCCATCGGCAGCATCACGTTTTCGAGCAGCGTCAGCATGGGCAGCAATTGGAAGAATTGGAACACGATCCCCAGGTTTTTCCCACGCCACAGCGAGCGCTGGCTCTCGGTCATCTTGTATATATCAGTGCCGCCAATCACTACCTGCCCACCCGTTGGATGGTCGATGCCCGTGATCATGTTTAGCAGCGTGGACTTGCCAGAACCAGATTTGCCCACGATGGCCACGAAATCGCCACGTTTGATGGTTAGGTCAATCCCATGTAACACAGTGAACTCGCCGGCTGCATTCTTGAACGTCTTGACCACACCGCGCATCTGGATTAATTCGTCAGGCACGGATGCGATTCCTGGAACAGCAAGCAGACTGGAGGTCGATGATTGCTGCGCTACCATAGCCACCGCCGCTTCTTCTTTTTCTTTGGGGTGGCTTCGGGTTCAACAACAGGTTCATCTTCTTCAACCGGATCCGCCAACTCTCCGTCGACGATGCGCAGAGTGCGGCTGAAACGCGGCGCAATGGACTTGTCGTGCGTCACCATCACGATGGTCTTGCCCTGTTCATGCACCAGGCGTTCAAACAGTTCAAAAATGTGATCGGATGTAACCGAATCCAGGCTGCCGGTGGGTTCATCGGCGACCAAAATCGGCGGGTCGTTTGCTAACGCACGCGCAATTGCCACACGTTGCTGTTGCCCGCCTGAAATAAAGGCCGGGAGCTTGTTCGCGTGTTCTTCAAGCTCGACCATTTCAAGCAAGTCAAGCGCGCGCTGACGGCTGCGCCGCGGACGATACAGACCGCATAGATCCATGGGCAGGGTGATGTTTTCGATCAGGGTCAGCATGGGCAGCAACTGGAAGGACTGGAAGACCACTCCCAGCGTTTGTCCACGCCAGAGCGCTACTGCATCTTCATCCAAATCGTGGACAGACACATCTTCACCATTCGCACGGACCACAACACTGCCGGTCGTAATGTCATCTACTCCCGTAATCATATTTAGAAATGTGGATTTACCCGCGCCTGATTTTCCAATCACACCCAGAAACTCTCCCGACTGAATTTCTACATTGATACCCTTTAACGCCGTAAAATCTCCCGCCGCAGTGGAGTAGACTTTTATTACGTCACGCAAGTCAATCAGCGGAGGAGTAGCGTTATTACCTTGTAATGGTTCGCGAGAGGTGGTCACAGCTTCCTCAAAGTTAGTTTTTTTTTGCAAATTATTGTAGCTAAATATTTAGAGCATCAATTATAATAGACTTTGTTCAATAATGGACTTTGTCTATTATAATAGAGCAATGCTTTTTGTCAAACTGAATTAAGGAAATTCTTAGAATTGATAACTTATGCAAAAAACGAATAAACTTGACCGACGAGTTCAGCGCACAAGACAGGCATTAAGAAATGCCCTGCTTGAGTTGATCCAGGAGAAGGAATACGATTCTATCTCTGTAGAGGAAATTACCCAGCGGGCTAATTTAGGAAGAGCAACCTTTTATCTGCACTACAAGGATAAGGAAGACTTACTGGTTGATGAATTTAACGAAAGAGTAAACGAACGGGCGCGCATCATTTCAGAAATCCCCTTTTCAGCCTGGTTACCAGATTTAGAAAATCCAGACCAAACAACTGAAAACAAACCTGCGCCGCCCCTCTTGATGGCCTTCCAACATGTTGCAAACAACGCTGATCTCTACCGCATTCTACTCAAGAACGAAAAATCTGACAGGATTTTTGGGCGCATTCGCAAAATCATTGCGCAAGCAATTACTGAATTCATGCAAACAAAGGTAGAAAATGATCCCATCCCCCTTTTCCTTGAGGTGCCGATTGATCTTTTAGCCGCATATTTCAGCGGGGCGCTTTTGAGCTGCGTGGGCTGGTGGTTTGAGCAGGAACTTTCGCATTCACCAGAAGAGATGACCCGCATGTTCCAACGTCTTTTCTTCCCGGGAGCGCGGAAGATAATGGGGGTATCGGCTACTGATACTGATAAGTAGAAACGCGCTGCTTGCAGTTCTATCATTGCGACTTTTCCCGTGAAAAATCCGCCTTGCGCGGATATGATCCTGATTTCCCAATGAGGGGGTTATTCAGTTTATAATGGCATCAGCATTATCTGATTTTAGAGGTGAGAGATGTCGACAAAAAGCAAACAAACTGGAAAATTATTTATCAGTTATCGCCGCGCGGATGCCCGCGGTATCGCTGGACGCCTTGGCGATACCCTGGGGGCGTACTTCGGCGACGAGCGCGTGTTTAGAGATATTGAAAGCATCGAGGGTGGCGCTGATTTTGGGAATGTCATCGAACAAAACTTACAGACAGCTGATGCAATAATCGTCCTGATTGGTCCAGACTGGCTGACCCTGCAAAACGAAAAGGGTCAACGCCGTATAGACGACCCCGAAGATTGGGTGGCGCAGGAGATCGCAGTAGCCATTGAATTGCAAAAACCAATTTTCCCCGTGCTGGTGGAAAACGCATCTATGCCGCGTATGGAAGAGCTGCCCGACAAACTAAAACCACTCACCCGCTATAATGCTATGTCCATTTCAGACGACCGCTGGAAGACAGACGTGCTCAGACTCGGAAAAATCATTTCATTCGATATACCGTCTGCAAGTGAAAGGAAGCTCCACTGGATCAAGTTGGGAATCTCTTTTGCGCTCTTCGTTTCGCTAACACTAACCGCTGGAATAGTCACATGGAAATTTATGTTAGGGGGTGAGCTCTTCAATAAATGGGTGAATAGCTTTCCCTTTATCATAATCCTTTCAAGCTCACTGCTCCTGCTTTCAATCATAAATTTGATTGATGAAGAACGAAAGCGCTATATACACGCGAGTATAGCTTCTGGAGCAATCGGTTGTTTATTGTTTTATATTCTGTCCGAAATCCTCAAAAGTGACTTTATTAAAAATCCTGGCCTTGAAGGAATGTTCGGATTATTCGGCGCGATCATGGTTGGGACGTTAATGTTGGCGTTCATGAACATGTCGGGTTTTAAGGCTAAATAGGAAGAATAATTTCATATGGCCAGAATCTTTGTCTCGTATTCACGCAAAAATATTGACTTTTGCAAACAGCTCACGGATGAATTGCAAAAGCGTGACCTGGATTTCTGGGTGGACTGGGAAGGTATTCCACCTACCGTGGACTGGATGAAGGAGATCGAAAAGGGAATCGAGGAAGCGGACACTTTTCTCGCCATTGTTACCCCGGAGTGGATCACATCGAAAGTCTGCATAGACGAACTGGATATCGCCGTAAAGAACGGCAAGCGTTTGATCCCGGTTGTGCCGTATGACATTGTCTGGGATACCGTTCCCCCTGCGCTGGCTCAATTTAACTTTATCTTTTTCACTGAAAAATTTGATTTCAAGACTCAACTTGATAAACTATTCACAGCGTTAGACACCGATTATGACTGGTTAAAAACCCACCGACGCCTGCAAGTGAAGGCATTGGAGTGGGAACGCAGTAATAAGGAAAATGGCTATCTCTTGCGCGGCAAGGATCTGGAGGAGGCGGAACGAGAAATTTCCATCAATGCCAACAAGAACCCGCATCCAACTGATCTACAATTTGAGTATGTGTTGCTGAGTCAACAAGGCGCGACTCGTCAACGCAGGATCACAACAGGCGTTTTGCTCTTTATCATCTTCATGCTGGTTGGGATAAGCGCCTATTTCGCCACACCGCGTATACAAGAGGCAATTGCCAAAAATCGAGCACGAGCATATGGAGAAATGGTACCGATACCAGCAGGGCCTTCCATTTTTGGCACGGAGAATACTGTTTATATAGAAGACTTTAATTTCCCACAACGTCAAGCCATACCACTATTGCCTGCATTTGAAATTGGAAAGTACGAAATCAGCAATTACCAATATGGTCAATGTGTTGAATATGGTGACTGCACTGTCCCGGTGGTACCAACTGATTTTAAAGACGAGATGATACTTGATCTTCCTGTTGTA
>Ga0209536_100009590_pt1 | contig 14385 bp, 11 predicted proteins | sample DeeMarSeWOR28_12_FD_187461 | JGI IMG/M metagenome (GOLD analysis project Ga0209536, IMG submission 187461) | Marine sediment microbial communities from White Oak River estuary, North Carolina - WOR-2-8_12 (SPAdes) (version 2) | ecosystem: Environmental > Aquatic > Marine > Intertidal zone >...
TCGGATGCGGTGCGGTTCCTGGCTCCTCATGCAGGGGGATGGTTCCGGGACGGTACGTTGGCCGGTCTCTTCGACCGCATGTCCGACCTGATGAGCGATGGAGAGGGTGGCCTGTCCGAGGTCGAACCCGCCGTTTTCGGGCAGACGCTCGACGGGCTTGCCGGACTGCTTGCCACCATCGACGATACCCTGCGGGGGAAACCGTCGGGCGACGTCGAATTCGACCTTGCCGAATCCGGATCCCGGTATCTTTTCACCTCCAACGACAGGCTTCTGATCATGCAGGTGTTGCCCAAAAAGGATTTCGAAAGCCTGGACGTCATCGGGGAACCGTTGAAAGCGATCCGGCAGGCCCTGAAAGCCACTCGCGCAGAATATCCGGGGGTCCGGGCGGGGCTTACGGGACGTCCCGTGCTCCAGGCCGACGAGATGCAGACCACGAACCGGGACATGATCCGGGCATCCCTGAGCGCTTTTCTCCTCGTGGGGTTCCTGTTCGTGTTGATCCTGCACGGATGGCTGCGGCCCTCCCTGATCATGTTCTCCCTGGGGCTGGCGATGGCCTGGACGTACGGGTTCGCAACGCTTGCCGTAGGCCGGTTGAATCTTCTTTCCGTGGTCTTCGTCCTGGTTCTGGTTGGCATCGGCGTGGAATACGGGGTGCATATCATGATGCGGTACCTGGAAGGCGCAAAAGGGGGCCTCGGGGTGGAGGATGCGGTAAGGAACGCCATCTTCCGAACCGGCCCCGGAGTTCTCCTGAGCGCAACGACGACGGTATGCGCCTTCTACTCGGTTCTCGGCTCGGATTTCGTGGGGCTTGCCGAACTGGGGCTGATCGGGGGAACGGGGATCCTGTTATGCATGCTTGCCATGCTGACCCTGCTCCCGGCGCTGCTCATGATTCTCGGAAGGAGAAACCTGTTCCCCTCCTCCGAGCCTCGGGTGGTCGCCATGCCTTTCCTCGAGCGGTTCTCCGATCGGGGGGGCCTGCTTCTGCTGATCGTTGCGGGCATAAGCGTTGCCGCTATTCCCGCTCTCTCCAGAACCCGCTTCAGCTACAATCTCCTGGAGTTGCAGGCAAAAGGACTCGAATCGGTGGAGTACGAGAAGCGGCTGATCGAGGAGTCGGACGAGTCCACCTGGTATGCCATTTTTACTGCGGGAACCGCAGAGGAGGGGAAAAGCCTCACCGAAACACTTGCGGCCTTGCCAAGCGTCGGCAAGGTGGAGAGCATCCTGGACTACGTTCCCGAACACCAGAAGGAAAAGAAGGCCCTTTTCGCCCGGGCCGCCCGGGAACTGGAAAAACTCCCCGCTTCCCCCGCAGCGCATTCCTCCCCCGATCCGGAATCGCTGCTGCGGTCCTTCACCCGCTTTTCCTTCGCGCTGGAGGCACTGGAGGAGAAGCTGTTCGCCGCGGGAGCGGGAACGGAGCTGGCTCTCCTTGACCCGATTCTGGAGGATCTCCGATCGTCGGCGGATCTTCTCCGGCAGGACCCGGGAAGGGCCGCTCTCCTTGCGGATCTTCAGGAGAGTCTCCGCCGGGAGGTCGAAACGGGGATCCGGCAATTGAAGCGATGGTTTGCCGCCGACGCAGTGACTCTGCAGGACCTTCCCCCCTCTCTCCGGGGGATCTATGTAGGGAAGGACGGCCGCATGCAGATCAAGGTGTCGCCGAAAGGGGACGTCTGGGATTTCGGGAACCTGGAGCGGTTTGTTGCGGATTTGCGCCGGGTGGACCCGGGGATAAGCGGCGTTCCTGTCGGTGTCCTCGAGGCCGCGTCCCTGATGCACCGGACGTTTCTTTATGCCGCCGGCCTGACACTGCTTCTGGTGAGCCTTATCCTGTGGGGGGCCACCCGTTCGCTCCGGCAGGTTCTCTTCACCCTGTTGCCCCTCGGAGTGGGCATGCTCTGGCTTCTCGAACTGATGGGATTTCTGGGCTTGCGCTTCAACCTGGCGAACTTCTTCTCGATCCCCATCCTCATCGGAAACGGCGTGGATGGGGGGGTGCACATCCTTGTCCGCTGGAGGGAGCTCGGGGGGAAGGGAAGTCTCTTTTCCACCAGCACCCCCGCGGCGGTCGCGTTGAGCTTCGGGACGACGATGATCGGGTTCGGCGGCCTGCTGCTTGCCCATCACCGCGGCCTGGCAAGCCTCGGAGCGGTAATGGTGATCGGCTCCTTTACGAGCATGCTTGCCTGCCTCCTGGTCCTGCCGGCGGCATTGAAACTTTCGGGACCCTTCCTGAGGGAGTAACGCGTGGAACGGATGCTGCAGATGTTCCTGATTTTCCTGCTCGTGTTCGGAGGTCCCGCGGGGGGGTCGGCCGCCGACGTGCTGGACTTCGCGGTCATCGCGCCCGGGCAACCGGGTTCCCCCCGGGAGGCCCAGCCGGTCATGGACACGCTTGCGGCGTACGTGCAGAAGAGACTGGGGCCGGACGTCATCGTCAAAGGCCGGTATTTCAACGAGCGGGAACCGGCGCTGGAGTTTCTGCAGCGGACTCCCCCCCGATGGGGGATCGTGAGTCTGGGCATCTATGCAGAGCACGCCGGACGGTATCGGATGACCCCGATCGCATCGACCCGTCCCGCCGGGTCGCAGAAGGATAGATGGCGGCTCGCGGTGGACCGGAATGGGCCGGACGACTGGAAGGCCCTTCGGGGAACGGTCCAGGGGACGATCCTCTTTGAGAAGGAGGCGGCGTCCTGCCTCCTGTTCGGAAGCAGGGCAAAGGAGCTTCCGTTTTCCCTGGCCGGTACGCTTCAACCGCTTCGTTCCCTGCGTTCGGTCGCCGGGGGAAAAGCGGCGGGGGTCGTGCTGGACCGGTTGCAGTACGACGCCTTGAAGGAGCTCCCCCTGGGAAAGCGCATCAAGATCATCCACGAATCGAAGGAGCTCCCGACGACGCCGGTGGTCTGGTTTGGCCCTCCGGACGACAGGATGAACCAGCTGGCTGCACTGTTCGCCGGCATGCGGAAGGATCCGGAGGCGGAGGCGTTGCTTCGGGCTCTGCAAACCGACGGTTTCGGCCCCCCCGATCCCGACCTGCCGGCCCTCAAGGTTTCTGCCGATGCCGGTTGCTCTCCGTAGACTGATCATCGCCGTTTTGCTCCTCGGGGGGTGCGCATGCGCGCCGCCCAGGCTGCCGTCCGTACCGGGGAAGGTGACCGCCGAAGCCGACGCCCCTCCCGGCGGGGGAATCGTCCTTTGGGCGCCCTGCTCCCGGGAACAGGCGGAGCGATGGGGGGCGGCCTCCGAATCCGACGGCATGGCGGCTTTGAAAGCCGCGAGCTGTTTCGTGGTGCTGATCGGTGAGGGAGGGGAGAAGGAGGGACAACTCGCCGATGCCCGGCGCGGCCGAACATTGGCAGAACAGGCGGTAGCGCTGGATCCCGGAAACGGAGTGGCTCATTATCTGGCCGCCTACCTTGCGGGCCTGGAAGCGGAACGCGATCCGCTGCGGGGCCTGGATTTCGTCCCGGTCATCGAGCGCGAGGCGCAGCTTGCCGCGGAGCTTGCCCCGGGGGTCGACTACGGCGGCCCGGACCGGATGCTGGGGGAGTTGTACCTGCGAGCCCCGGGGTTTCCGATGAGCGTGGGGGATCCGGGCAAGGCGCTCTACCACTACCGGCGATCCGTCGACTTTGCGCCCGGATACCTGGAAAACCGGCTGGGGCTGGCGGAGGCGCTGTTTCGCGATGAGCAGAACGCCGAAGCCTGCGACGAGTTGACAAGAGTGCTTTCGGCAATGCCGCCCGAGGAAGATCTCCGGCCAATGTGGAAGGAAGCGATATCCTTGCTGGAAAGGTTGTGCTCCGTTCCGGGCGAGAAATGAGGAGTGTCCCATCGCTTCGCGGAAACCCCCGCCCGGCATCCTTTCGTCTATAATTACCGGAAGAAACCTTCCCCGGGAGCTGGAATTGGGTATTCCCGCGATCCAAAAGGCGCGCATCGGGGCCTATATCATGAGGAATCTGCTTGCGGGACGCCGACGGTTCCCCCTGGTGCTGATGCTGGAGCCGTTATTCCGGTGCAATCTCCGCTGCAACGGTTGCGGCAAGATCGCCTATCCGGAAGATGTCCTTTCCCGGCGCTTAAGCGTTGAGGAGTGCGTATCCGCCGCGGAAGAGTGCGGCGCCCCGGTCGTTTCCATCGCGGGAGGGGAGCCGCTGCTCCATCCAGGCATTTCGTCCGTCGTGCGGGAAATCACGGCCCGGAAACGTTTCGTGTATCTTTGCACGAATGCCCTGCTCGTGGAAAAACAGCTTGGGAAATTTTCGCCTTCCCCGTACCTTACGTTCAACCTGCACCTGGATGGGATGCGGGAGCGCCACGATTCGCTGGTCTGCTGCCAGGGCGTGTTCGACAAGGCCGTATCCGCCATCCGCCTGCTGGTCTCCCGCGGCTACCGGGTGACCACGAACACGACCTTTTTCGGGGGGGAGACCCCCGAGAGCGCTGCCCGGTTCTTCGATTTTCTGACTTCCCTGGGCGTCGAAGGGATGACCGTCTCCTCCGGGTTCGGCTATGAAAGCGCCGCGGACCAGGGGAATTTTCTGGGGCGCGACGGCACCAAGGAGTTGTTCCGGCGCGTCTTCGAGATCGGAAGGGGAAGGAACTGGAAGTTCAACCACAGCAGCCTCTACCTGGAATTCCTGGCGGGAAACGAGAAGTATGCCTGCCTGCCGTGGGCCAACCCGACCCGGAACATCTTCGGGTGGCAAAGGCCCTGTTACCTGCTAAGCGACGGATACGCGGCGACATACAAGGATCTCCTGGAGACGACGGACTGGGAGAGATACGGGACGGGAAAGGATCCACGGTGTGCCGATTGCATGGTTCACTGCGGGTTCGAGCCAAGCGCCGTCATGGATTCGGTCAGGCACCCGCTGAAGGCTTTCCTGTCCCATGTCCGGGGAGTGGAATCGGGAAAACGGTGACGCGGGGAAGCCGGATCTCCCGGCCGGGTGGGGAAATTCCCTTTTCCTAAGACGACTTCCCGCGGTCCGTTCCCCATGAGGCGAGCAGGGACGGAAAATTCGTCCTCACCTGAACCTGCCACGCACGCCTTAAGTTCCCCAGTGCTGCGGCAAACTCCTTTCTCCCGCGAGCCAGGTCGAATGCCAGGGAGGGCCTGAGCAACAGTGCCCGCAGAAGGAAGAAGGGCATAACCCTGCCGTTTTCGTCGAGGCATTCGAAAAGATCCCGGGGTACGGACCGTTCCGCCGTGTCGCAGACGGCGCGCAGGACGAGAAACGGAAGGTTTGATTCGCCGGCCGCGCGGGCGACGGCAGCGCTTTCCATGTCAACGGCGAGAGCCTGTCTGTTCGCGAACAGGGACTGTTTCGCTTCCGCGGTCAAGGCAGCCTGCGGGGTGGTTACCACCGGACCACGATGGACGGGAAGTCCTTCGGCAGCCAGCGAGGAATGGGCGATCTCCAGGCAGCCTGCGTCCACGGTCCATGCGGCGTCTTCGTTTCCGCAAATCTCGACGACGGTATCAGGAAGAATGAGGTCGCCGGCATGCAGGGAGGGATCCAGTCCCCCCGACACGCCCATGGAGGCCAGGGCGGTTGCACCCTCCGATGCGACCAGCCAGCGCGCCGCGGAGAGGGCTTTTCCTGTCCCCACGCCCGAGAGGACGCAGGTCAGGCCGGTCCCGTCCGGAAGGCGGAATCGGCGGACCCGGCGACCGGCAATGCGCTTCCAGCCTCCTGTTCCCAGGAGAGTTCTCGCCTCTGCGGAAAGCGCGACAACCAGTCCCAGGAGAGGCTCCATGGACTATTTCCGTGCCGGCAGGGGAAGATTCGGCGGTTTTCCCAGCTTCTCCTCGTCCTGGAGGGTGTTTCCTCCCTCTCGAATCCTCCGGTATGCTCCCAGGGCCCAAAGGGGAAAATACTGGCTGTAGCCGTGGTAGCGAAGGTAGAAGACCCTGGGAAATCCGGTGCCCGTATAGAGAGTCTCGTCCCATCCGCCCTTTTCGTTCTGGGTGCCGAGCAGATAGCCGATGCCGCGCTGCACTTCGGGGCTGTCTTCGCAGCCGGAGGCCAATAGGGCCAGGAGGGCCCAGGCCGTTTGCGACGCCGTGCTCTCCCCATTTCCCGCGGAGGAGGGTGCGTGGTAGGTCCGGCAGCTTTCCCCCCACCCCGCGTCGGGATTCTGACGGGAGGCAAGCCAATCGACCGCTTTCCGGATGTAGGCCTGGGACATGTCCTCCCCCGCCAGCCGAAGGGCCATGAGTACGGACCACGTGCCGTAAATGTAGTTCACGCCCCATCGGCCGTACCAGGCCCCGGACGCCTCCTGCTCCTTTCGGAGGAATTTCACCGCGCGTTCGATGGGTGGAAAGTCTCCTTGATATCCGAGCATGGAGAGCATCTCGACGCTTCGACCCGTGACGTCCGAGGTGCTCGGGTCGAGCAGTGCGCCGTGGTCTGCGAACGGGATGTCGTTCAAGTAGAGGTAATGGTTGTCGATGTCGAATGCTCCCCAGCCGCCGTCCAAGCATTGCATTCCCAGGACCCAGTTCACCGCCTCGGCGATCTGCTCCGTCTTCCTTCCTTTCCGGAAAATGCCGGAACGGAACAGGGCGATGAGGGCCTTGGCCGTGTCATCCACATCAGGGTAGAAAGCGTTCTCGAACTGGAAGGCAAAGCCGCCCGGGTTGAGGGTGGGTGCCCGATCGGCCCAATCTCCCCGGGCGTGGATCTGCTGCTCGAGGAGCCAGCGAACCGCGTTTTCAACGGCGGGATGTTCCTGGGAAAGCCCGGCTTCCAGCACGGCAGACAGGCACAGACAGGTGTCCCACACCGGGGAAAGGCAGGGCTGGCAGAAACTCTCGTCGCCCCGGCTCCGCAGCAGGTCGTCCAGTGCTTTTATGCCCCGCACGAAATCGGGGTGCTGATCGGGATAGCCAAGGACTTTGAGCGCCATTACCGCGTTGGCCATTGCCGGGAAGATGCCTCCGATCCCCCCCTCCCCCTGCATCCGTTCGATGGTCCAGCGTTCTGCGAGCCGGATCGCCTTTTCCCTTTTTCTGGTCGGCAGGAAACGGTCGATCCGTTTCAGCATGCGATCCAGGAGAACGAAAAGGTTTTTCCGTAACCTGCCGGGGACGAACTCGTCGATGTTGCGAAGGGAATCGGGAGGGGACAGGAAAAGTTCCCGCACACCCTCTTCCGGTAGCAAGGGGCAGACCGGCTTCCTGGCATAGAGGATGAGCAACGGAACGATCACGGTTCGCGACCAGTAGGAAACCTTCTGGAGGTGAAAGAAGAACCATTTCGGCAACAGCATGATTTCCACCGGCATGGCAGGTGCGGTGCGCCAGGGGATCTGGCCGAAAAGGGCCAGGGCGATGCGGGTGAAGACGTTGACCCGGGAAGCGCCGCCAAGCGAAAGAACAAGCTGGCGGGCCTTGGCCATGTGCGGCGCGTCGGGAGGGTCGCCCAACAGTTTCAGGGCGAAATAGGCCTTCACCGTGGTGCTGATGTCGGAAAAACCGTCCGCGTACAGCGGCCAGGCCCCATCCGTATTCTGCCGCCTGCGAATATACCGGCCGATCGATTCCCCCAGTTCGGGTTTGATGGTTCTTCCCAGAAACCGCTGAAGCAGGATGTACTCGGAAGGAATCGTTACGTCCGCCTCCAGGTCGAAGACCCAGTACCCCTCGGTGCTCTGGAGGGAGAGCACATGGTCCATTGCCCGGGATATCCTCTCATCCAACCGTTCGGGAGAAATCGGGGGGTTATTGGGATTCTCACGGTTCGAGGGAAACCGTGGATGGGGATATGCCGCACCGCGGTCTCCGTCAGGAGGCGGGTTTTCCGGATTCGTCGGATATTGTGTTCCGAGGATCGGTTTCATTCCTTAGAATCTTACTCCCTGAATGTTGCGATCCTCAAGACGGAATACTCCGTTCCTTGCTGTCTTCTGCCGTCCTGCTTCCGATGGTAGCAACTGCAAAATACCGGGGGGCCCCGGGAGCCGCTGCGTCAGGGGTCGTCAGGACGGGCGTGTCACGGGTCGTACCGCAGGTACCGGGAGCGGCGCTTCACGAATGCCCGCTCCTCGCGGCCCCACGCCGTCACGAGATCCCGCCATCCCTGGTCATGCTCGAGAGCCTCCCGTTCGCGGGCCGAGCCGCACAGGAGATCGAAGGCGGGAAGGTGCTCCACGAACTCGTACGGCTCGGTACGCCAGCGGAAGCGCTTGGGATCCTGGGCGCGGGCCGCTGCGACACAGGCTACGCCGGTTCGGAAAGGACGGAAGGTTTCGCGGTCGACGACCATGACCTCGACGCCGTGGCAGCGCGCCCCGGCGTGCTTGTCCCAGGTCGGGACGAAGCTAACCGGCCGGAACCGGACCCCCGGTAACCGCTCGGCCCCGAGCGTCTCCGCCAGACGGCCGCCGTCAAGCCACGGTGCCCCGAACAGTTCGAACGGCCGCGTGGTGCCGCGGCCCTCGCTTACGTTCGTGCCTTCGAGGAGGCACATCCCGGGATAGACGAGTGCCGTCTCAGGCGTCGGCATGTTGGGCGACGGGAAGACCCACGGAAGACCGGTATCGCGCTGGTACATATTCCGCCGCAACCCGCTGCAGGGAATCACCGTGAGGGAAAGGTCGAGCCCCCGCTCCTCCCGGTACATCCCGGCCAGTTCACCAACGGTCAGGCCATGCCGGACCGCCACGTCGTGCACGCCGCAGAAACTCCCGAACCCGGTGCGAAGCGCCGGGCCTTCCACGGCACGCCCCCCGATCGGGTTCGGCCGGTCGAGGACGAAGAAGGCGAGATTTGCCCGGGCTGCGGTCTCCATGCAGAAGAGCATGGTGGCCTGGTACGTGTAGTAGCGCGCGCCGACGTCCTGGACGTCGAAGACCAGCGCGTCGAGTCCGCGCAATTTCTCGGGATCGGGCCGAAGCGAGGCGGCGTTGTTTCCGTACAGGGAGTGGACAGGAACCCCGGTCCGACGGTCGCGCTCGTCCCCCACGGCGGCCATGTACTGCATGTCGCCGCGGACGCCGTGTTCCGGGCCAAAAAGTGCCGCGAGCCGGACGCTTCGCGCTTCGTGGAACAGGTCCGCGGCATGGCGCAGCCGCCGGTCCACCGCCGTCGGGTTGCAGATAAGCCCAACCGCAAGTCCCCGCAGGGGAGCGAAGCGTTTCCCGACGAGCACGTCGAGGCCTGAAGCGACCCTCTCCGCGCGGCGCCGGACAATCGAGGTTTGGGATGCCGCCGGAGACGGCCCCCGCCTGCTTCCTCGCCTGCCTGCAGCTTCCATAATGAAAGGAAGATACCACATCCTACGCGGTGCGCGGAAAGCGCAGGCCGTAGCCGATGGAGGATGCCGTCACCCCGCGCCTTGGAGATTTCCCGGGAACTGCCTTGGGTGTCGAACTGCATGAAGACATTCCGTGCTGCTTCGTATCGGATATCTTTACTTTTGTATTTTCTCGGCAGGCCGCAGGCGCCCGGCGATCCGGAATTTACCGTCCCCCAGCGGTGTCAGGATGACCATCTCTCCCTGACCGGGAACGATTCCGGTCAGCGCCGTGATGTTCACCTGGTGGGTGACCAGGATGAGGTTTCCCGAAGGCGGCCGTTCTTCCATGAGCAGCCGGACACGACGCGTCTGTTCCGGTTCCCGGCTGCGGTCGTCGAAGAACGAGTCCAGCGGAGCCCACGGCTCCGCAATCCCGAACGCCAATCGCGCAGTATCGAGACATCGGCACCACCGGCTGGAGAGGACCTTTTCCACAGGCACGCCGCGATCAAGGAATGCCGCGCCGATCCTCCTGGCCTCCTCCCTGCCCGCTGTGGAAAGGTTCCGCTGGGTGGAGCAGTCGTCCACGCGAAATCCGGGGGGATCCCCGAATCCGGGTACGGTCGATGCGTGACGGATGACTGCCACCTGCCCGCCCGACTTGAGCAGGTCCCACAACGCCTCGTTCGCCCGCGCCGCATCAGGCAATCCGAGCAGGACGAGAAGGAGTGCAAGAAAGCGTACCATCGTCCACCTCTGTTGTTACTGATGCACGGAAGGCTTCTGTGGATGCGGCGGCAAACCCTTTTGTCCGCGGCTGGAAGTCCCTCGTCTCGCCGGGTGGCCCGGTCAGCGCCTAGACGAACGTCGGCTCGAGAATAACCTCGGTCCGGATGGAGTTCGAGACGAGGCAGTTCCGCTCCGCCTTGTGGAGAATCTCCTCCGCTTTTCCCTTGTCCTCTCCGGACCGCAGCGCAACCCGGGGGCGGATGACGATCTTCGTGAACAGAAACTTGCCGTCCACGAACTCGAGAAGACCTTCCGCCTCGCTTTCGAACTTCTCGAAACCCAGACCCGCGCGGTCGGCAAACGCCAGGAAGGTCGTCATGATGCAGCTGTTCACCGAGGCGACGAAGAGGTCCTCGGGCGACCAGATCCCCTCGTGCCCCTTGAACTCGGGCGGAGTCGCCACCTCGACGGACGGTTTCCCCACGACAGTCATCGTCCCCTTTTTCTCTCCGGTCCACTGAACGGATGTCGGGTAACTGTAGCTTTTTGCGCGGATCGTCACGTGTCTTTCCTCCCTGTTCCGGTCTGGTCCTGGGTTCGATGTACGGTTTTAGTATACGAGGCGCACCCGGATCGTGCCGGGGATCGCCTCGAGGTCCGGAAGGATTCCCTCGTTGCACGGACCTTCCACATCGATGATCGCGTAGCCGATGGCCCCGCGGGTTTCCAGGTGCTGCCCCGCGATGTTGACGTTTCGCCGGGCGAACACGTCGTTGATCCGGGCCAGCATCCCGGGGATGTTCTCGTGGATGTGCGCGAACCGGTGGAGGTAGGCTTTCCCCATCGGCTGGTAGGCGGGGAAGTTGACGCTTGTGATGGTGGAGCCGGTGGCGAAGTACGCCGCGATCCGCTCCGCGACAAAAGCGCCGATCCCTGCCTGGGCCTCTTCCGTGGAACCCCCGACGTGCGGTGTCAGGATCACGTTGGGCAACCCCTGCAGGGAGGACGCGAAGGGGACCTTGTTGCTCTCCGGTTCTTCCGGGAACACGTCGACGGCGGCTCCCCCGATCCTGCCCTTCCGGATGTGACGGGCGAGAGCCTCCGTGTCCACCACGAATCCCCGGCTCAGGTTCAGGAAGAGGACCCCCTTCTTCATCGCCGCGAATTCCCGCTGTCCGATGAGGTTCCGGTTGGACTCCCGTCCGTCGACGTGGACCGAGATGACGTCGGAACGGCGCAAGAGTTCCCTGAGGGAGACCTTCCGGACGTTCCCCAGGGGAAGTTTCTCCTCGACATCGTGATACACGACCTCCATCCCGAGAGACTCGGCGAGGACGGAAAGCTGGGAGCCGATGTTCCCGTACCCGATGATCCCCAGCCGTTTTCCCCGGATCTCATGGAACCCCGATGCGGATTTCGTCCACACGCCCCTGTGGAGACTGCCGCTGCTGTCGAACACACCACGCAGAAGCATGATCATTTCGCCCAGGGCCATCTCGACGACGCTTCGCGTATTGCTGTAGGGGGCGTTGAAGACCGGGATTCCCTTTTCGCTGCACGCGGACAGATCGATCTGTTCCGTGCCGATGCAGAAAGCTCCGATCGCAGACAGGTTCGGGGCCCGCTGAAGGATGTCCGGTCCGATGCGGGTCTTCGACCGGATCCCCAGGACGGCGACGTCCTCCATCATCTGGGCGAGCATTTTTTTTCCGGGGCTGTGGGAAACCGCGTCGACCTTGAACCCCGCGGCCTTGAATATCCGTACCGCGCCCGGGTGGATATTCTCCAGGAGAAGCGCCTTCATGCGGATCACTATACCATCCGTAGCACCGGTCGCCCCCTTTCTCCCTTGCCGGTCGTCTGCACGTGGAGTGTGGGGCTTAAGGGCCGGCGCTATTCGGTTTTCGGTGACGACACACTCCCCTTCTTGCCATCCGCACGCCGGACGGCAATAATCGATGTGGTGGTCGATTTAGGGATTGGAAGGGGGAAATCATGGTGAAGACCCCGTTTTACAGGGAAATGCGCCAAAAGGCCGATCCCCTGTGGCAGGCGATCTTCGAACACCCCTTCGTGAGGGGGATCGGAGACGGAACGCTTTCCCGGGACCGGTTCGAATTCTACCTGAAACAGGATTATGTGTATCTGATCGATTTCAGCCGGGTTTTTGCGCTGGCGAGCGTAAAATCCTGGAACCTGCAGGATATGGGGACCTTCGCGACCCTGCTGAACGCGACATTGAACATGGAGATGGAGCTCCATCGGAAAACGTGCGCCGCCTTCGGGATTCCGGCGCAGGACCTGGAAAAGACCCGCAAGAGCATGATCACGTCCGCCTACACCAATTTGCTGGTGCGGACCTGCTACGAGGGCAGCCTGTCCGACATCCTGGCGGTCCTTACGCCCTGTGCCTGCGGCTACGTCGAGATCGGCCAGAAACTCAAAACCCAGGGGCCGCCGGACAACCGGTTTTACCAGGACTGGATCAATACCTATTCCTCCCCGGAGTTCGTGGATTTAACCAACTGGCTCATCGGGAAGATGAACGAACATGCGGAAAACGCCTCCGCGCAGCGCAAGGAATACTGGTACCGGCTTTACGAACTGAGCACCCGCTTCGAATACCTGTTTTTCGACATGAGCTGGAAGAAGGAAGAATGGCCGGCCCCGATCTCGTGATAGGCAACCGTTGGAGGAAAACACCGCTTTGCACCGAAGGGTGGGATCTTTGAAGACGGACCGGAAAAGCGTGGGAGCGGTAGGGGAATTTCCCCTGATCGAAAGGATCAGAAACATTCTTCCCGCTGCCGAAAACGTGGATCTGCTGGTAGACATCGGCGACGATACCGCGGTGATCAGGATCGATAAACGGCGGTCGATGCTGTTGACCTGCGATATCCAGGTGGAAGGCCGTCATTTCCGGTTCGATCACATCACGCCGTACCAGTTGGGGCGCCGTTCCATGGCGGTAAATATAAGCGACATCGGCGCCATGGGGGGAAAACCCACGTATGCGCTGGTCTCGCTTGGGCTCCCCGCCGCCTTTCCGGTGAAAAGTTACGACCGGTTGTTCGAAGGGATGCGGGATGAATTGCACTCCCACCGGGCCAGTATCGTGGGGGGGAACCTGGCCCGGACCAAAGACGATTTGATCGTGGATATCACCCTGCTGGGAGAGGCCGATTCCTCCCGGGTACTTACCCGCGGCGGGGCCCGGGTCGGCGACCGCATTTTCGTGACGGGAAATCTGGGAGCATCTGGTGCAGGTTTCCAGGTTCTTGCGGCTTTCGGGAAAAAATTTCCCCGAAGATACAGACATCTGGTGAACAGCCACGTCCTGCCGAGGCCCCGGGTGGATCTGGGGCAGAAGATCGCGCGCGCAGGCGTTGCGACCGCCATGATTGATGTCAGCGACGGGGTGGCGGGCGACCTTTTCCACATCTGTACCCGGAGCGGGGTGGGTGCGGAAATCCATGAAGACCGGTTGCCTCTTCCGGAACGTATCGGGGAGATCGCGGAAAGATCCGGAAAAACGGTGACCGACCTGGCCCTGCACAGCGGGGAGGATTACGAGCTGCTCTTTACCTCCCCCCGCCGCGTATCGGTGAAAAAAGTGCAATCCCTCACCGGCGATTCGGGGATTCCGATCACGGAAATCGGAAGAATCGTCCGGCGGGATGACGGCTACTCCCTGGTCGATTCCCGGGGACGCAAAACCCCGCTTGCTCCGGCCGGCTGGGATCATTTCCGGGAGACACGAAAGGGTCGGGAGGGGAAGAGGAAATGAAAAAGGCACTTACCATCGCCGGCTCCGACAGCGGGGGAGGCGCCGGTATTCAGGCGGACATGAAGACGTTTTCGGCCTTCGGTGTCTACGGGATGTCCGCCATCACGGCGCTTACTGCCCAGAATACGGTGGGTGTGCAGGGGATTTTCGACGTCTCCCCCGATTTTGTCCGGAAGCAGATTGAAAGCATCATGACCGATATCGGGACCGACGCCGCCAAGACCGGGATGCTGTCCAATGCGACGATCGTCAAAACGGTGGCGGAGGCGGTCCGCACTTTCCGGATCCCCAATCTTGTCGTCGACCCGGTGATGGTCGCCAAAGGCGGCGATCCCCTGCTTGCCGGGGATGCCCGCCAGGCGATCCGCGAGGAGCTGTTGCCCCTGGCCACCGTCATGACCCCCAACATTTTCGAGGCGGAGGCGCTTCTTTCGTGCAGGATCGAAAATCTGGATGCGATGAAGGATGCGGCGCGGGAACTGAAAAAGATCGGGCCTCCGTGGGTGGTTATCACGGGGGGGAGCCTGGACATTGCATCCCGGGCGATCGATGTCGTCTACGACGGGAGGGACTACGTTCTGCTGCAATCGGACCGGC
>Ga0209536_100009591_pt1 | contig 14383 bp, 8 predicted proteins | sample DeeMarSeWOR28_12_FD_187461 | JGI IMG/M metagenome (GOLD analysis project Ga0209536, IMG submission 187461) | Marine sediment microbial communities from White Oak River estuary, North Carolina - WOR-2-8_12 (SPAdes) (version 2) | ecosystem: Environmental > Aquatic > Marine > Intertidal zone >...
ATTTCCATTCAACTGGAAAAATCCTTCACAAAAAATGAGATCATGGCCATGTACTTCAATACCATTTTCTTTGGCCATAATGCCTATGGAATCAATACTGCTTCAAGTATATTTTTCAATAAAACGCCTGACAGCTTAAATTACCACGAGTCTGCCATGTTGGTCGGTATGCTTAATGCACCAACACGATACAGCCCAATATCAAATCCGGAAAATGCCCTGAATAAACGCACTGAAGTCCTCTACAATATGTATAAGTATGACTTTATCACTCGGGAAGTATTTGATTCATTGAAAACGTTACCTCTTGGCATTGAATATACTGCACAAGATCATATTACAGGTCCAGCACCCTATTTCAGATCTGTCATTCGTCCTCAGCTGATCTACTGGGCCCAGGAGCACGGGTATGATCTGTTTGAATCCGGGCTAAGGATTTATACGACCATTGATAGCCGATTGCAAACTTACGCTGAAGAGGCAATGGCCAAACATATGACCTACCTGCAGGAATTATTCAATGCGCATTGGGATGGCAAGAATCCATGGCGTTTGGAAGATGGTAGTGAAATCTCTGATTTTCTTGAAATGAACATTAAGAAGACTGAGCATTACAGGCATTTAGTAGCCAAATATGGGAAAAATTCAGACTCCATTGATATCGTATTGAATACGCCATATCCTATGAAAGTTTTCTCCTGGAAAGGCGAAATCGACACTGTGATGAGTCCAATGGATTCTCTAAAATATTTTAAAAACTTTCTGCAGGCAGGATTTATGTCCATGGATCCTAAAAACGGGCATATCAAAGCCTGGGTAGGAGGCATTAATTTCAAGTACTTCAAATACGATCATGTAAAACAAGGTAGAAGGCAACCTGGTTCCACTTTCAAGCCATTTGTGTATACAGCCGCTATCGATCAGGGATATTCACCTTGCTATATCGTGGAGGACGCACCGGTTACCTTTAATATGCCGGGCCAGGATCCGCCAACCTATACTCCTCAAAATTACAATAGACAATTTACCGGTGAAAAGATGACATTGCGGCAGGGAATGGCCAGATCCAAAAATGCCATTACCGCCTTTGTCATGAAAGAAATGACCACACCCGAGACTGTGGTAAAATATGCCAGAGAACTAGGTGTAGAAAATCCCCTTGAAGCTGTTCCGTCGCTATGCCTGGGCACAAGTGATGTTTCTGTATATGAGTTGATAGGTGCCTATTCCACTTTCGTAAATAAGGGATTTTATAACAAACCTTACTTTATTACGCGTATTGAAGATAAGTTTGGAAATTTGATTCAGGAGTTTCCCTCTACAGGCAGGGAGGTACTGAGCGAGGAAACGGCCTTCCTGATGGTACACATGCTGATGGGGGCAACCCAGGAACCAGGAGGCACTGCACTTGGATTGAGCCCCGAAGTCCGAATGGATAATGAAATTGGTGCTAAAACCGGAACCACTCAAAATGGGTCAGATGGCTGGTTTGTTGGTCTTACCAAAGATTTAGTTGGAGGAATATGGGTAGGCGGCGATGAACGCAGTATCCACTTCAGGACTACAGCCCTGGGGCAAGGGGCCAGATTAGCGATGCCCATTTGGGATTACTATATGCAAAGTGTGTATGCAGATTCAGTTCTAGGATACGAAAAGGGACCTTTCCCAAGGCCAATCCGTCCCCTCTCAGTGGAAATTGATTGCGCGAAATATGAGAATCCGGAATTGGCAGGTATGGATTCAGTAGATATTGAGCAAGCAATAGACAGGCTGGATCAGGATGATATTTTCTGATGAAATTTGGCCTGATCTTCATAGATCTCAAATATGGATATTAAAAAATATTCAGCGGATGATGTAAAAAATTTCCCAAGAAAACCAGGTGTATATCGCTTTTACAATAAACATGCTGCCATTATCTATGTTGGCAAGGCAAAAAACCTGAAGTCCAGGGTATCGAGCTATTTTTCTGACCTGTCAGGCCATAACAGGAAAACCCATAAAATGGTTTCTGAAATTGCGCATATCGAATTCACTATTGTAAACACAGAATTTGATGCGCTTCTTCTGGAAAATTCCTTAATAAAAGAATATCAGCCAAAATATAATATACTGCTTAAGGATGATAAAAGCTTCCCATACATAACGGTGGTAAAAGAGCATTTCCCCAGAATTTTCAGTACACGGAGAGTATATCGCGACCAGGGTAAATACTACGGCCCCTATACAAGTGTACGAGCGATGAAAAGTGTGTTGGAACTAATACGCAATTTATACTATGTGCGCACCTGTAACTTCAATCTTAGCCCGGAAAATATTCAGGCAGGCAAATTTAAAGTGTGCCTTGAATACCACATCGGAAAATGCAACGGTCCGTGTGTCGGGCTTCAGGATGAAGCAGATTACCTAAAAGACATAAAACTTGCTGAGGATATTCTGAAGGGAAACCTGGCTCCTGTTCGTGGATATTTTAAGGAGCAAATGCATGAGGCGGCTCAAAAGATGGATTTTGAACAGGCACAACTGATGAAGGAAAAACTGGAGTTGCTGGAAAAATTCCAATCCCGTACAGTTATTGTCAACCAAAACCTTACGGATATTGATGCATTTGGCATCACTTCAGATAGCAAAAGAGCGTATATCAATTATATAAGAATTGCCAATGGCAGTATCATTCTGAGTAAAAATGTAGAGGTAAAAAAGAAGCTGGATGAACGTGATGATGAATTACTGGCCCAGTTAATCTTTGATCTTCGACAGAGGTATCAAAGCACATCCAGTGAGATTCTTACAAACATCGAAATGGATTACGACCTCGATGTTGAAAGCAGGGTTCCTAAAATTGGAGATAAACGAAAACTTGTAGATCTGGCATTGAAGAATGCATTATTCTATAAAAAGGAAAGACTTTCCTCAACCAAAACCGGAGACTATAGAGAAAAACGGATCCTGGAACAATTGCAGGATGATCTTCAATTGAAAACTTTACCCGAACACATTGAATGTTTTGACAACTCAAACCTTGGAGGCAGTAATCCTGTAGCTTCCATGGTATATTTTCGAAATGGTAAGCCTGCCAAAAAGGAATACAGGAAATACAACATTAAAACTGTAACTGGACCAAACGATTTTGCCTCCATGGAGGAAATTGTATTCAGGCGATATACAAGATTGCTTGAAGAAAATTCACCACTCCCTGACCTGGTGGTCATTGATGGAGGAAAGGGGCAATTGTCATCTGCAGTTCAGGCATTGAATAAACTGGATATTTATGGACAAGTTCCAATCATCGGCATTGCCAAACGGCTGGAGGAAGTATACTTTCCTCATGATGATTTACCTGTACATATCAATAAAAAATCTGAATCACTCAAACTGTTGCAACATATACGAAATGAGGCGCATCGATTTGCTATTACATTCCATCGAAGCAAACGAAGTAAAACCGCCATAGATTCTACACTTTCTCAAATAGAAGGGATTGGGGAAATAACGGCTGAAAAATTGCTAAAACATTTTAAATCCGTAAAAAAATTGAAAACAGCTCCCTTTACAGAAATTGAACAGCTCATTGGAAAAGCTAAGGCGGACCTGGTAATCAACGCGCTAAAAGAATAATACGTATTCTCTATCGTACCTTTAGTAAGCCACTCAATTTGTTTTGATCTATTTCGAGTGTAGTGGCCCCCTCCGAATAGGGCGCTATCTCATATGGATTGAATTGCACGATCACACTAGTTTCTGTAATGCCAATATTATCATTCAATAAAAAATCACCATCATTTATATAAAATCCAACATCTGCAAACGACTGATCTTCACGCATACCTTTTACCTTTCTGAATTCCTGCTCCAGGATCTGTTTAAATTTGGTTGTATCAGAAATGATATCCGATGTAGTAAGTTCTTTATATGATTGAATATCGATAACATAAAGACTGGTACTGGAATTAGGGTGGGCGCCTCCGGTAAACGACTCGGAGTCTATTCTTAATGATATCAATTTTTCAGATTCATAAATTATTTCGGCAAATATTTTTACATACCATCCAAACTGATATGCAGGAAAATCTACCTTGAAATCTTCGAAATCCCGGATAAATAGCTCTGCTATATATTCAAAAGTACCTTCAATGGCATCTTCCCGGAAATAATCGGCAGCAATTACCTTCATTTTATCAGTGATGATTTGATTCAGTTGACCTTTGGTAGAATCGGAATATTCAGGATATTCCAGATGCACATAAGTGCAATTACTGGATTCCGGATCACAATTATCTGAGGAAACCAGGATCTCCTTTATGATGATGCTCGGCAAAGATTGTGTATTGACTTGTTCAGATTTCTTCTCCTGGCAGGAAATAATTAATACAAAAAGAACAAATGAACTAATAATTCTTGTATTCATCTTTTAAAATGGTAATTCTATAATAAGCAAAGCTATTAAACATCGTGTTCTTCTCATTGATACAATGCTAAGAAAACTTTGCTACAAACGTTGCAATTTCTTGGGAAGCACCACCAATATGGCACCAAAAATAACCAGCAAAGCCCCAAAAATACCATACATGGTGGTCACCTCTCCATCAATCCAATCTACTTCCAGGGAACCAAGTATTGCCATTGTAACAAAGGTAATTATTGGATTCACTGCGACAATCACACTGATTTTATTTGCTTCGATATATTTAAATGCCTCAGCAAGGCACCCGTAGGCAATAATAGTGATGATCCCCAAACATATCAACAAAATCCATAACCCGGGGGTAAAAGCCTGAAAAACGCTAAAATCAACAAACGGAATAAGCATCACCATGGGCAATCCAAAAATGATCAGATTCAGCTGTTGCGCATGGAAGGTTTCGACCAATTTCTTTTGAAGCGATGCATACACTGCCCATGCAATTGCAGCTATGATCACCCAAATCACACCATTGATGTAAATATCTTCACTCCCTAACAAATTGGTGAGTTGATCACGGAAAAAAAAGGTCAACCCGGCTCCGGCGAAAATAAATCCTGAAACCTGACGTAACGAAAGGCGCTCTTTATATACCAATATTCCAACTACTGCCAATAACATCGGCCCCAACTGAATAAAGATCTGTGCATTGCTTGGCGTAGTGAGTTGAATTCCTTTGGCAAATCCCAAATAGTTAAAGGTCAGGCTCAGGGCAGCTAAAATGAGCAACAATGGAGGCTTCCTGAAAATGACTAATTTTGGTCGATCTTTGACAATAAAATAGGTAAACAATATTCCGAATGCCACACTGAATCTAAACCAAACTACTACTGCCAGTGAAACGTCATTTAGTGATATCTTAATGAAAATGGCGAGGAATCCCCAGACAAGCGCTGCTGTACCAGCATATAAAATGCCATAGATTCGTTTATTGGGATCAAATTGTGTCAATGCTTAACCTCTGATATAAGCTGTAAATATAACAGTGCAACTTATTTTATTATCATGATGCTGATAATTAACAGGCATCAAAAATCCAACGTCAGTTGCTTCACTCCCTGCTCCAGGTCTGATTCGAGGTTTGAAATGGTGACACCTATGAGCCTGATCCCTTTCTTAGCCGGCAATTCTTTTTGCATAAGTTCCCTGGAAACCTGCCTGATTTCATTGGGATCGGAGATGAAATGCCCGAAGGTCTTGCTGCGGTTTATCACTTCAAAGTCATTGTATTTTAATTTCAGCGTTACTGTTTTACCTATTGCTTTAGATTTTTCCATACGGCCGACCAATATGTCTGCAATTCGATCTGTATGTTCAAGGATTTCCCTGTCATTCAGCAGGTCCTCCTCAAAGGTTCTTTCTGCTCCCAAGGATTTCCTTGCCCTGTGTGGATTTACCGGTCGATCATCAATCGCCCTGGCAATATGGTAATAATATCTCCCAACTTTTCCAAATCGGTTCACCAATTCCTCTATTGATAATTTTTTTAAGTCAATCCCGTGTTTTATTCCAAGTTCATGCATCTTTCCGGCGGTGACCTTCCCGATACCATGAAATTTTTCAATCGGCAACTTATCCACAAAAGTTTCTGCCTGTCCCGGCGTAATGACAAAAAGTCCATCCGGCTTGTCCTGGTCAGAAGCTACTTTGGCCAGGAATTTATTTATGGAAACACCTGCAGATGCAGTTAATTGTGTCGTTGATCTAATTTTGGCCTTGATCTCTTTGGCAATAATTGTAGCTGATTTTAACCGCATTTTATTTTCAGTGACGTCAAGGTAGGCTTCATCCAGGGAAAGTGGTTCGACCAGGTCAGTATATTCCAGGAAAATTTCCCGGATCTGATCGGATACTTTCTTGTAGACCTCAAAACGAGGTTTTACAAATATCAGATTAGGACAATTCCTTAGGGCAATTGAAGACGGTTGTGCAGAAAATACGCCAAACTTCCGGGCTTCGTAGCTTGCCGCAGCGACAACTCCACGCTTTCCAGCACTTCCCACAACCACAGGTATCCCTTTCAAATCAGGATTGTCCCGTTGCTCAATCGATGCAAAAAATGCATCCATATCGATGTGGATGATTTTGCGCAATGCCATTTATTTTTATATCCTGAACCTTATTTACTTTTCACTTAAGTAAAATTAAAAATGGGATCAGGGATTTACTATTACCGCTGAAGTTTTATTAGAATAACTTATACTTATGGATAATTTATAATAGCTGATATTGAATTTTTTTATAGAATTAATTATTCCTAATTTACCCAGTTCGTGTATAAGCGGTGGCAGTATATTGTTGCCGGCAGCCATTGGTATGATCCCCAGTTGATAAAATTATACAATAAGAGCATTGAAAATAGGGCAAAGTAGTATAAGTTAAAGTGGATTTTTACTGATGGTTTTAAAATTATTTTTAGTTGAATAGAAAAAATTATCACAGGTAGTTTTAATTATTCCAGTTTTTAAAAAAGATTTATTCAAGGAATTTATAGACTTGCAATAGCTTCAATGTTTGGAATGGAGGGAAATAGTAAGAAATCGATGGATATGCTGGTGGTTGACGATCACAAAATCATATTCGATGGCATCAAAAGTATGCTCGAAGAAAATGGGTTTATCAATTCATTGGATTATTGTGCATCACTGGCACAACTTAAATCCAGGCTGGGTCAATATAAATATGACATCCTTGTCCTTGACTTGAATCTTAGTGGTGAAAATGCGCTTAACGCCGTCAAAGAGATTAGATTTATAAAACCAAAAATTAAGATCATAATTCTCACTTCCTATGAAAGTAGTACTTTAGTTCAAAAAGCAAAGGAACTTGGTGTTGATGGTTACCTGCTAAAAAATACTACCCAGAAACAGTTTGTAGAGGCATTGCAAAAGATTGCTTCCGGTGAAAAATATTTCCAGAAATTCAATGAAACAATTTCAGCTGAATTTGAACAATCGATCGATTCATTTGGCGTCTTAAATTCGCTTTCAAACAGGGAGCAGGAACTTGTGCAATGTTTATTAAACGGACTGAACGAAAAAGAAATAGCAGAAAAATTATTTATCAGCCGGCATACGGTACGGACACATAAGAAAAATATTTTTAAAAAATTAAATGTGAGTGGAGTTATGGGTCTCATTAAATCAGTGAAGGGGAATTCCAGTTAGACCGGAACCTGCATGCAAAAACCGTGAAATCCATTTTCCCTGACATATTCCATTTTTCCGTTGAGAATATTTAACCGCCACTCAATACTTTTCAACCCGAGACCCTTGGAATGCTTATTCCAATCTATGCCTATTCCATTGTCCATGTAGGTTATTTCTATGGAAGATTCGATAGATCCAATTTTCAACATAATATGATTGCCGCCTGAATGCCTGACAGAATTATTAATCAACTCACTGATGATGAAATACAATTCTTTTTCATTTAATTCATTCAATTTTTCGATTCTGTCATAATCAAATTCAATCGAAATGTTTGGATAAAGCTCTTCCGATGTAATTATCATTTCTTCGATGGCATTGATCAGACCATATTGTTCCAATACAACTGAACTCAGATTATGACTAAATTTGCGGAGGTCCTTAGAAACGAGCGAAAGCTCTTCCAGTAATTGATCTCTTTTATCTTCATTTTCCGTTTTCAATGAGGAAAGTCGCATCTGAATAGCAGACAATCGGACACCCGTACCATCATGGATCTCCTGGGCCAGGCGTACACGTTCGTTTTGTTGACCCTTCAGAAAATTTTTTGCACCATCTGCGATCGCCTGGTCCAGGCTTGAGATCAGCTTTTGGTTACTGAGTTTGATATAGTACAAATCCGATGAAAGAATACCCGCTAGAATTGTAAAATCAACAATTAATCCAATCAAGGTTATATTTTCTAAAACAAAATGATCTTTCACAAGTCCAATCTGACCGAGCATCATCACGCCCACCGAACCCAACATTCCCAATGTGGAAATTAAAAACAAGTAGTATTTCAAGCTGTTTTTCCTGATAATCTGGTATATGATCAAGGCAAGAAAATATATAGGGAAAATGAAAACTCCGGCTTGCAAATATTTGTAGTCAATCAGGTATTGGCTGGGATGATTAAAGTATATGATCGTATAATAAACAATGTGTAAGATCCAATTGAATGTAATATATACTGTAATTGTCCAATGCATCTTTTTTATCCAGTGGTTTTCACGTTTCATGTCAAAGAAATAATAGGCGAAAACCAGCATGGAAACCATGGTAACCATAGAGAAAAATGACCTGGACAGACTATTAAATAAAGGAAATTTTCCCCATAGAAACTGGAAACCAAATCCTGTATGACTGAAAGTAAAGAGGGAGAATCCTAACAGGTAAAGTATAAAGAGCAGGTTGAGCTTTCTGGGGCTGATTACGCTTATTATAATTGATCCAAGTAATATAATCAGAATGGCCCCAAAATAATATCCCAGAATTGACGACTCTGCATTTGAATTTTCGATAAAATCATCCTTAGATCTAATAATGATGGGGATTTTAAGGGATTCATTGTATTTATCTGCAAACAAGAAAAAATCTTTCTGCTCCCCGGGCAGCAACGTTGTCTCAAATACAAAAAACCTATTTTTTATTTCCCGCTGTTCGAAAGCAAAGTAATCCCCGGTTTGAATGGTCCTGGTAAAGTCATTCCCTTTTGAATAATATAATTGAACACGATTAAGGTGTGGATTTCTCACTTCACAAAAAATTTCTTTTGCCAAATCTGAGTTATTTACCAATGTGAAGTGTATATGATAAAAGTACGGTCCAGGTGAAAACGCAATATCCTGATCCTCTGGCCTATTGAAATTACCTTTCTCATAAATATTCGCAATTTCATCGATCGAATGCCTGACCGTGTCGCGATAAAAGGTCGTATGCGGAATGATACTAACTTCCCTGAAATCATTATCCAGGTAAAACGGCTGTTGCAGCAGGAATATTAAGTAGATGACTGTGTTCATAACCTTGACAACTCCGCCAAAATAAAGAATTCGGTTATAAAATAGAAATACGTGTTTTGGGGTATATTCTATCAGCACCTGAGAAATTGTCTACACAGAATCCAATTCCTTCAAATTCCCTTATTGACCAAAAAGCCACACCAATCAAAATACCTCATTTTAGGTATTTACCTTCCCTGCCAGGATGGGTAATATTGAAACTTCAGAAACCTGTAACCAAATCTATCACTTAAACCTGTAGCGATGATGAGAACCAAAACCTCAATTTTCAGCACAATTAAAAATGTTTCCATAAACGTCTATGCATTCCTGATCATGTGGACCTACCTGTCAGGATTAATTTTTCTCATGTATTTCATTTTAAAATAATTATAAATCAAATAAACTATGAACTCAATTACTACCATCCTCCAGATGAAAAGGTGGCTCTTTACAGGGCTGCTTTTTCTTTCATTTGCAATTACAAATGCTCAGGATCCATCATCATGGACATTGCTGCATGACGAAAACGGATTGAAATTTTATTATCAGCAGTTGGAATGTTCCGGTCACAACCTGGTACACCTGAAGGTGGAAAATACCACCGGAAGTGATATTAATGCCCTGTATGTGGTAAAAATCAATGATGGCCAGTATGACCTGGAATTCCCCCAATTCCTGGTTGATCTAAAAGCTGGTACTACAGCAACCAGTACATGTGAGGAGCCAGATCCCCAGTATACCATCCCGTTGGGACCCCAGATGTCTGTAGTCAGTATTTCTCTATCTGTTAACCTGTAATCCTAAATACTATGAATCAATTATACCTGAAAAAAATTATACCCCGAAATATGAAATATGTAATGGCCATGCTTATTGGTCTTTATTGCATTTCTATTTACGATAATGTAAGTGCCCAGCAGACATTCACAAACTTCCAGGAGGCCAGCATCGTAATTGGACAAAACAATTTTGAAACTGCCGATGCCTTTTCTTCTTATACCAAAGGAGCAAGCGGTGTGGCCGTTAGTGTGAATGGAAAATTGGCCGTTGGTTCTAAACGGTCCGGTAGAATATGGATCTGGAATTCCATACCCACCACCAACGGGGTTCTGCCGGATGTTACACTGACCAATATCGAAACAGAAGGATTGACATTCAGCCCGGATGGAACACTATTAATAGCCACGGATGCCTTCAATGGAAGAGTATTGGTATGGGACGGGATTCCTACAGAAGATGACCAACCTCATGATTATGCCATCAATGGTTTCACCTATCCGACAGGAGTCGCGGTAGATCCAAATTCTGGTAAACTGGTCGTTTGTGATTTTGCTGAAGACAATATCAGGGTGTTTTCACAGCCTCCATCGGATGCAGGATCACATACATTGATGCTGACCTATGGTTCCCGGGGAACTGATGAAAATAAGTTTTACGGACCTTGGGGATGTGCATTTACAAGTACTGGTAGACTGGTGATTGCTGACAGGAACAACCATCGGGTGATGATTTTCAGCGCAATACCAACCACAACTGGTTTCCCTGCAAGTGTTGTCTTAGGCCAAACGGACTTCACGTCAAATTCTCCTGGGACCAGCGCTACAACATTTTATAATCCAGCGGGTGTTGCAATTTCTCCAAGCGGGCAATTGGCTATTGGTGAATGGGCCAACAGCAGGGTTTCGATATTTAACAATGTACCCTTCACCAATGGTGCCAGTATCGATGTGATATTGGGACAGCCCGTGGATTTCAGTAATAACGAATTTGTATTTGGTGCGCCAAATAACCAGAACATGGCACGTGTTGGTCATGTCGCATTTGATAAGGATGGAAAACTGTATGTAAGTGGAGAAAACATGAACCGGGTGATGGTATTTGGGGAGGCATCCACACCAGTGCCTAATGAAGTAGGCCCGGATGGAGGAACTGTAGCCTCAGAGGACAATAAGGTAGTTTTAAATGTGCCGTCGGGAGCGCTAACCAATTCTACCATTATTACGGGGGTAGTTACTACAGAGCATCCGGATGGCAGTATAGGAATAGTTTATGATTTTCAACCAGATGGATTGACATTTGATACACCTGCTGAGTTGGTATTTGATTACTCAGGGATTGATCTGGGCGGTTTGGATCCCAACAACCTGACTGTCGCCTATGCAGAAAACGGTTCCTGGGTGGAAGTGCCCTCTGTCGTAAATATCATAGAACAAACCATCACGGCACAAATTACCCACTTCACACCCTACGGGATCATCGAAAAAACAACATATCCTGCTCCTCCAACCGCTGTACAAACTTTTCCAAATGGAATGGGTGGATACCATACCTTGATATTGGATGAGAACAATCAATTATGGGCTGCAGGAAGAAATGATCAGGGAAGTTGTGGGGTGGGTGACTTCAGAACTATTGTGTCACAATTTGAGAACATTTCAAATAATGGAGATCTCAATGGAAAGAAAATTGTAAGCACAGCCACTGGACTTTACCATTCATTAGCTCTTGACGATGAAGGGAATGTATATTCATGGGGATATAATTATCATGGCCAATTAGGTTTGGGAGATAACCAGAACCGAAATTTACCAACAAAAATACCTTCATTAACTAATATAGTAAAGATCAGTGCAAGTTGGGTTAAGTCAATTGCCATTAGTGATGATGGAGCAGTGTATACATGGGGATATGGAGGAAATTATTCTCTTGGTTATTCAGTCCCAAGTCCAGGCTTCCAAACTACACCGAAAATAGTCGATTTCCCTGCTGGGATTGATATAATTGATGCTGCATTAGGTTCAATACATGGACTTGCCTTAACTTCTGATGGAAGAATTCTTGGATGGGGCGAAAGAGCTGCTTTGGGATTAGGTATTGGAGCGGTTTCAGGATTTTATAGTTCTCCAGTTCTTTTATCACAATGGGGGACTGATAATTGCCAAATTACTGTTTCATATCGAAGTTCATTTTCACTTTCAACTTCAGGTAATATAAAAGCAACAGGATACAATTATTATGGTGAGTTGGGACAAAACAATTTTGTGACCTATTACTACCATATTGTAAATGTAAGAACTGATACAGGTATTCTAATTGATATTATCGACCTAAAAGCTGGAGTATTTCATGTAATAGCTAAAAATAACTCTGGAAATCTTTTTGCTTGGGGTGCAAGCGAATATGGACAACTTGGTTATGGTGGTTTGTCTCAAAGAGTTGCTAGAGCGATTCCTGTTAAGAATTCTGATAATACATCAGTATTGTCTGAAGTAGAGGAGATGACTGCATATGCTCGATCATCTTTTGCGAAAACCGCCAATGGAACCATCTATGGTTGGGGATATAATGGCTACGATCAAATAGGTTCAGATTACCCTGTTCAACAACCACTCCCTGTACCACTAAATATTCAGGGAAGTTCAGATGAGCCACCCACCATCCTCACTCAAAATATCACCGTTTCCCTAAATGAAAATTGGCAAGCTACAATCACACCTGAACAGGTAGATAATGGCAGCTCGGACGATTCCGGGGAGTTTACGCTTACGCTGGATATCACCGAATTTACCTGTGAAAATATTGGAGAGAATACGGTGACCTTAACTGGGACCGATGGCAATGGCAACAGTGCTGAAGCGACAGCTATTGTCACCGTAGTGGATGATACTCCACCTGTATTATCATTGATTACAACCACCGTATATCTGGATGAAAACGGTCAGGGTACTTTATCTGTCACAGATATCTACGATCCGTTAAATAGCACAGATAACTGTGGTATTGATGAAAGTACATTGGCCATAGATATTTCTACTTTTGACTGTTCACAAGCCGGCACCCAGGTGGATGTTACCCTGAGTGTGCAGGATGTAAATGGGAATGAATCATCGGGCACTATTGCTGTCAGTGTGGTGGATGAATTGGCTCCCTCAGTTATAACTGAAAATATCACTGTAGCATTAGATCCCGCTGGGCAGACTATCATTGCACCGGAACAAATTAACGGGGGTAGCTCAGATAACTGTGGAGTTGCTTCTATGTCACTAAATGTTAAGACGTTCACTTGTGATAATCTCGGAGACAATACCGTTATATTAACAGTGGTGGATGTCAATGGAAATCAAGAAAGCACATCCGCTATTGTAACAGTTGTAGATAATACTCCTCCAGTGGCAAAAGTTAAGGATATTGTCATTGCGCTCAACAGCCTGGGCTTGGCCACCATTACACCTTATGATATCAATAACAACAGTTCGGATAACTGCACTATATCAGATATGACTTTGTCAAGATATAATTTTAATTACCTGGATCTTTTCACATCTCAGGAAGTTACACTTACAATCACTGATCAAAGTGGCAATATAAGTACAGCCATCGCATATGTCACGGTAATTGATAATATTCCACCAATGGTTCAAATCCAGAATATTACTATCCCATTGGATGCTAACGGTAATGCCAGTATTGCACCGGAAGATGTGGATAATGGCACAGAAGATTTTGGTGGTGTGGCTTCAAGAGTACTTTCACAAACATCATTTACTTGTAGCGACCTAGGTGAAAATGCAGTTTTGTTTACAGCGACCGATAATACCGGCAATTATGCCGCTGAATATGCTACAGTTACAATAGTTGATAATGTTGCGCCAGTAGCTGTTGCCCGAGACCTCACAGTTCAACTTGATGCTGCCGGAAGTGCATCGATCACTGAAGCACAGATTGACAATGGAAGTTCTGATGCCTGTGGCATTGCTTCATTGACACTTGATAAAACGGACTTTGACTGTTCGAACATCGGACCAAATCTAGTCACCCTGACTGTAACAGATAACAACGGCAATGTATCCACTGCTACGTCTACAGTAACTGTTGAGGATAATGTTACTCCGGTGGCCATTTCCCAAGATCTCACCATTCAGCTGGATGCCGGTGGGACGGCCTCG
>Ga0209536_100009592_pt1 | contig 14383 bp, 10 predicted proteins | sample DeeMarSeWOR28_12_FD_187461 | JGI IMG/M metagenome (GOLD analysis project Ga0209536, IMG submission 187461) | Marine sediment microbial communities from White Oak River estuary, North Carolina - WOR-2-8_12 (SPAdes) (version 2) | ecosystem: Environmental > Aquatic > Marine > Intertidal zone >...
CCCGCCGCATCATGCTGGCGCATTCTGACCGGAAGTGTCTTGATGCCTCGCAGCGCGAGCCAGCAGTCCAACGGCCCCGGCACGGCGCCGGTGGAGTTCTGAATGAATTCGAGGCGTTGGGCCAGATCGTCACGAGTGGTCAGCACGGCGCCACCGACCATATCGCTGTGTCCGTTTAGGTATTTTGTCGTGGAGTGTATCACGAGCTCTGCCCCTAGTTCGATCGGCCTCTGAAAGCACGGCGTCGCAAACGTATTGTCAACCACGAGTACCAGATCACGTTGCCTTGCCAGCGCCGCCACGGCGGCCAGATCGGTCAGGTGCATCATGGGGTTGGTCGGTGTCTCAACGAAGATCATTCGAGTTGTGGCTGTTATCGCAGCGTCGATATTCTCGAGCTTCCGAGTATCCACGAACGCGAATTTCAGGCCCAGTCGCTCGAAAACCTGGGTCATGATACGATGCGTGCCACCGTAGACGTTTTCCCCACAGACGACGTGGTCGCCCGCCTGGAGCAGTTTCAAAACTGCGTCGGTTGCCGCTATGCCCGATGCAAATGCGAAGCCGTGCGACGAGCCCTCCAACGCTGCCAGGTTCCGTTCGAGGGCGTCCCGGGTCGGATTGCGGGTCCGTGCGTACTCGAATCCCTTATGTTCCCCCAATCTTGGCTGCACGTAGGTCGAGGTCTGGTATACCGGGGTCATGATCGCACCGGTAGTCTCATCCGGCTGCTGGCCGGCGTGAATCGCGCGGGTCGCGAAACCGCGGCCTAGGTCTCTTGGGAGCACGCGTGTCATGGTATTCCGGAGTCAGAATATCGTGCGGGAACGTAACGCACGCGTGGCATATCCGGCAAGCGATTGTCTTAGAGTCGCTGTCAGAGTACGTTAGCATTCAATGTCACAAGTGCCGCTAAAGTGCCTCGTGGTCGATGACGAGCCACAACTACTCGACGCGCTGCGCCGGGTGCTGGAATCGTCCGGCTACGAGGTTCTGGTAGCTCCCTCCGGTGTCGCAGCGCTCGAGGTCCTGGGTCAACTGGATCCGACGGACGTTCCCTTGGTGATTTCGGACATCCGCATGCCTGAGATGGACGGTTTCACCTTGTTGCGACGTATCCGGGAAAGGTGGCCCGACATCGCGGTGGTCATGGTGACCGCGGTGACCGAAGTCGACGTGGCGGTGGCATGTCTCAAGCTAGGTGCGCTGGATTATATCCTCAAGCCGTTCCAGATCGAAGAAGTCAGTGCGCGTGCCGAGCAGGCCCTGGACAAGCGCAGGCTGATTCTGGAGAACCGCGACTATCAGGAACACCTCGCGGACAAGGTGCAGCAGCAGGCCCGAAGGATCGAAGAGCTCTACCTGGAAGGTGTTCAGACATTGGTCGAAGCACTCGAGGCAAAGGACGCGTACACCAGCGGTCACTCGTCGCGTGTCGCAGTCTATTCCAGTAGGATTGCGCATCAGATGAGTATGGATGAGAAGGATGTCAGGCTGATTGAGCTTGGTGCGGAACTCCATGATGTCGGAAAAATAGGTGTGCGCGAATCGATCCTGATGAAACCGGGCAAGCTGGAACCGCACGAGTACGAGCATCTGATGGAGCACACGGTCATTGGAGCGCGGATCCTCGAACCGTTGCTCAAGAAGTTCCCGCAGATCCTATCGGTGGTTCGATCGCACCACGAGAGACTGGACGGCGCGGGTCTGCCCGACCGACTCAAAGGTGACGCCATCCCGATTCACACCCGTGTGGTCACGGTTGCTGATTCCTTTGACGCCATGACGTCGGCGCGGCCCTATAGACCGGCGCTGGACGCACTAGATGCCATTGCCGAGTTGCAGCGGTGTCGCGGCAGCCAGTTCGATCCCGAAGCGGTTGCCGCGTTCATGCAGGCGTATCCGGACGGGAACGACCTACCCATATCAACACCTCGCAAAGTCCGCCGCTCGCTGCCGGACGGTGTGGCCACGAATGAGGCGAGGCCGGGTTCGACATAGGACCTTCAACCGCGACCTGTTGCTAGATGAGCGATACCCTGATTGTCAGTGTTTCGGGTGTGAGAGGGATAGTGGGCACGAGTTTCACACCCGAAGTCGCCCGGCGTCATGCTGCGGCCTTCGGAATCCTCATCCGTGAATCGGGTGGCCGGACCGCCGTTCTGGCCCGAGATGCCCGCGCGTCAGGCCCGATGTTCGCGGACGTGGTGAGATCAGCCTTACAATCCGCCGGAATCTCGGTTATCGACTGCGGTCTGATACCAACGCCAACTGCGCAAGTCGCCGTTGAGCATCACGGTGCGGCGGGCGGCATCGTGATAACGGCGAGCCACAACCCCGTCGAATGGAACGCCCTGAAGTTCGTGGGTCCGGACGGCCTGTTCTTGAACAAGGAGATGGCGGATCGGCTGTTCGCGGTCGCGGCCGAAACGACTCCTGAAGCAGCGACGGTGCCGGGCGATACCGTTGACGATGTTGCTGCGATCGATCGGCATGTGGATGCGGTGCTGAGGTTGGAGCTGATAGATGTGGTAGGCATCAAGCGGCGGCGCTTCACCGTTGCACTAGACTGCGTGCGGGGCGCCGGTGGCACCATCATGCCCCTGCTACTCGACCGGCTGGGCTGTCGCACAGTAGGAATGGATCTGGAAACCGACGGCATGTTCCCGCGGCCGCCCGAACCGGTACCCGAGAACCTGTCTGGACTCGGAGAACTGGTCAGGAGCGCAGGGGCAGATGTTGGAATCGCCGTCGATCCCGACGTGGACCGTCTTGCTGTGGTGGACGAGACGGGAACACCAATTGGCGAGGACTACACGCTGGCGTTTGCTGTCCGCGAGGTCCTACCTCGCCGGGTCGGTGTGGTGGTGACCAACCTCTCTACGTCGCTGGTTGTCGAAGACGCCGCACGGGAACACGATGCGGTGGTTCGACGTGCACCGGTAGGTGAGGCGAACGTTGCCGCTCTGATGAAGCAAGTCGGCGCCGTGATTGGCGGTGAAGGAAATGGGGGAGTGATGCTGCCCGACCTGCATCTAGGACGTGATGCGCCGGTTGCAGCTGGGCTGGTCCTGAGTCTGATGGCGCGATCCGAACGTTCCGTGAGCGAGTTGGTACTGGCAGCGCCACGATATTCGATAGTGAAGGCGAAGCTCGAGCGACAAGGTGCCATGGACGGGATCTATCGGTCGCTGCAACGACGGTTTCCGGAGGCCACAGCCGACAGGCAAGATGGCCTGCGCCTTTCCTGGATCGATTCCTGGCTTCACGTTCGACCGTCCGGAACCGAGCCGATAGTGCGGCTAATTGCCGAGGCGCCGACCAACGAAGCCGCGAACACCCTGGTGAGTGTCGCGCAAGAGCACGTGAATACCTGAGGAGAGATGCCGTCTTGTGTGGCATAATCGGATACGTAGGGCATCGCGAAGCGGTCTCGCTGGTACTGGAGGGTCTGCAGCGCCTCGAATATCGGGGCTATGACTCGGCAGGTTTTGCGTGCATCGATCGCGGCAAGTTGGTTCTAGAGAAGGCCGCCGGGCGCATCAGTCAGTTCATAGCAAAACTGGGTGACGCGCTGCCGACCGCAAACCTCGCCATCGCACACACACGCTGGGCAACTCACGGCGCCCCGACCGACGAAAACGCCCACCCCCACAAGGACTGTAGGGGTGGAATCGCGCTGATCCACAACGGAATAGTCGAGAATGTGGCAGCGCTGCGAGCGGCACTGGCTGAGCACGGTCACTCGTTCCGATCCGAGACGGATACGGAAGTGCTGGCGCATCTGATCGAGCATGTCTACGACGGATCTTTGGAGCGCGCAGTAGCCACTGCTCTCAAAGAGGTCCAAGGCGCCTACGGGCTGGCAGTGATCTCTACCGCCGAACCGGACACCATCGTTGCGGCGCGGCAAGGGTCGCCACTTCTCATCGGCGTGGGTGAGGACGAGTATTTCGTGGCGTCCGATGCGTCAGCAGTGCTCAAGTACACGCGATCGGTCGTATACCTGGATGACGGTGAGATCGCGGTGCTTGGCAAACACGGCTATCAAATCACGGACCTGGAAACCGCACCGATCGAAAAAGAGGTCAGTACGGTCGACTGGGATCTGGCCAAGATCGAGCGAGGCGGCTTTACGCACTTCATGCTGAAGGAGATCATGGAGCAGCCGGAGAGCATACGCAATACGCTTCGGGGACGCTTGCTGGAGGAAGAGGGCAGTGCCCGCCTGTCTGGTCTGAATCTGACTGACGCCGAGCTGTCGGAGTTCCATCGCCTCGTGCTGATTGCATGTGGCACTTCTTGGCACGCAGCACTGATTGGCGAATACATGTTGGAGGAACTCGCACGGGTACCGGTCGAGGTCGAGTATGCGTCGGAGTTCCGCTATCGCAACCCAGTTGTCGACCAGCGAACCTTGGCAGTCGGCATTTCACAGAGTGGAGAGACGGCTGATACGCTTGCAGCTCTGAAGGAAGCGCGCAAACGGGGGGCACGAACGCTGGGTATCGTGAACGTAGTTGGCAGCACGATCGCGCGTGAGGTGGACGGCGGCATCTACATTCACGCCGGGCCCGAGATAGGCGTGGCCAGCACCAAAGCGTTCACCTGCCAGATCGTGGCAATGGCGCTGCTTACCCTCAGACTCGGCCGCCAGCGGGCTCTCTCGGTTCTGCAGGGACGCGAAATCGTCGATGCACTGCGCAAGCTGCCGGATCAGGTCGCGTCGGTTCTGGCCAGTGCCAGTGAGGTGGAGCGCATCGCCGGGCGGTTCGTGCGGGCACCCAACGCACTGTATCTGGGCAGAGGCTATAACTTCCCCGTTGCGTTGGAGGGTGCTCTGAAGTTGAAGGAGATCTCCTACATCCATGCCGAAGGTTATCCGGCCGCCGAAATGAAGCACGGTCCCATCGCGTTGATCGATGAGATGATGCCAGTGATCTTCGTAGCACCGCAGGACGGAGTGTACTCCAAGATCTTGTCGAATCTCGAGGAAGTTAAGGCACGGGGTGGACGGGTTTTGGCTGTGGTGACTGAGGGTGATGATCAGATATCCCGATTGGCTGACCACGTGTTTACGATCCCGTCTACTATCGATCCCCTGACATCAGTGCTGAGCGTGCTGCCGCTACAGTTGTTTGCCTACTACGTCGCCGTGATGCGCGGCTGTGACGTCGACCGTCCGCGCAATCTGGCCAAGTCCGTGACTGTGGAATGACACTGACTGGAGGGGATCGGAGGGAGCCAGGCGGGTGAGGGTGGTTCTGCAACGTGTATCGCGGGCCGCGGTAGCCGTGGGCGGTCGTGTTGTGGGGTCCATTCAGCGGGGCTTCCTCCTGTTGGTTGCATTCAAGGCAGGTGACGACGATGCGGTGGTTGGCTGGATGGCCGACAAGATCGTGGGACTCAGAGCGTTTCCCGATGAGGAAGGCCGCATGAATCGAGACCTGAGAGATGTAAACGGTTCACTGCTGGTGGTGTCTCAATTCACCCTGTACGGTGATGTACGCAAGGGACGGAGGCCCTCCTTCGTTGGGGCAGCACCACCCGAGGAGGCTGCCATCAACTACCAGCGATTCGTGACCGCACTCGAGAGACGAGACATTCCCGTGGCCACGGGCGAGTTCGGAGCAGTGATGCAAGTCGACTCGGTCAATGACGGACCGGTCACGTTCATTCTGGATAGATGATAATCCTCGCCTCCGCATCGCCGCGGCGCCAGCAGCTGTTGGATATGCTGGGCATCGAGTACGAGGTCGATCCGGCCGAGATAGACGAGCGACCGGAGCCGGGAGAGCTACCCGAGACCCTCGCGGTCCGGCTGGCGCGGGAGAAGGCGGTGAAGGTAGCGCAGCGTCACTCAGGTGTGCCCGTTTTGGCGGCGGACACCCTGGTCGTGATCGACGGCGTCATCCTGGGGAAACCAGCTTCGGATACTGAGGCTGCAAAGATGCTAGGCATGCTGTCCGGCAGACGGCACCGGGTCGTGACCGCGGTGTCCCTGGCTTGGGATGGGAAGACACAAGAACTGTGTGATGTGACCAAAGTGTGGTTCAGATCGTTCGATGATCAGCTCATCGCCGAATACGTCGCGACAGGGGAGCCACTCGACAAAGCGGGCAGTTACGCTGTCCAGGGTCTTGGCTCAGTATTGGTGCAGCGCATCGAGGGCGACTTCTTCGGAGTGATGGGACTGCCGGTTCGTCTGGTGGCGTCTCTGCTGGAGGCGGCAGGCCTACCCTATCGTTTCACTCGATAGACCGGAACCTTCTCCGCTTTTCCTTTGAGCTCGAGTGCCTCCAATTCCTCTACAGCGGGCCGCTTAGTCAGTTCCTCATAGAACCGACGTGATAGAATGATCTCACCCGGGCCCGCCTGCGAGCATAGCCGAAAAGCAGTGTTCACCGCATCGCCTATCACGGTATACTCCAGACGGCGGTCACTGCCGATGTTACCGGCGAATACCTCGTAGTAGTCGATGCCAATCCCGATCTCCACCCGCTGACGTCCGTCCGCCGCCCATTTCACATTCAGCTTCGCCAACACACTCTGCATATCGATGGCTGCGGCCATCGCCCGGTCTGCATCATCGTCGTGCGAGATCGGCGCACCCCACAGTGCCATGATTGCATCACCCATGAACTTGTCTAGTGTGCCACCATGCTCGAACACTATCTCCACCATCTCGGTGAAATACTCATTGAGCAGAGTGGCGATGTCATCCGGTCCCATCGTTTCCGACATTGGCGTGAAGCCCCGGATGTCGCTGAAGAAGACTACGACAGGCCGCTTTGTGCCTCCCAGCTGCACCGCCCCTTCCTGACACGCGATTTGCTCCGCGATGTTCGGTGCGAAGTAACGCTGAAAGTTGGATAGTACTACGGCCTCTCGCTGGATCCGGTCCAATAGATGACTGTTCTCGATTGCGATGGCGGCGATGCCCGAGAAGGCAATCAAGAACTCGAGATCCTCGTCACTGAATGCTTCAGTTGCTGTCTGGCTGTCAACGTAGATCAAGCCCAACACGTTGCCTTCGCCGCGGCGATCGCGACTTCCCAGCAAGGGTGCGCACATGGCGCTGCGCACGCTTTGGACGAGTATCGACTTGCCGCGGAAACGTTCGTCGGCGGCCGCGTTGTCAGTCAGGATAGCGAGCCGCTCGGATACGGCACGGCGGGCAATCGACTGCGGCACGTGTCGGCTGCCGCCCTCTCCACCCAACCGACTCCGGGAGATCCGCGGGATCAGGTCCTGGGCCTCGCCCTCCACCATCAGAATCGACACTCGGTCGACTTCCATTACTTGAAACGTGATGTCGACTACCTTCTCGAGCAGTTTGTCGACGTCGTGATGGCGTGACAGGGCCTGCGAGATGTCCAACAGAAGCGTTAACTTCTTGGCCTGACGTTCCTCCTCGGATCTGCCCTCCAACTTCAGTTGCGAGCCGCTACCCGGCCGGGCAATCACTTTCGCTTCGATGTCGCCGGCTTCAGGAACCGCCACTTGACGGACGATGGTGGCTTCCGGTGGAGGGGGGGCGGCGGCCGCTAGGTCCGGAGCGGGCTTCTGCGCCGGCGGCGTCACTTCGATCACCTTGAATGCAACCCGTCCGAACGTGACGACGTCGCCGTTGACTGCTGTGGCTTTGTCGATTGGGGTGCCGTTGACGAAAGTCCCGTTGCTGGACCCGAGATCCGTTACATGTACACCTGCGTCCGTGAGTGATAGTTCGGCGTGGTGGCGTGAGACCGTAGGGTCGTAGATCGGGAGGTCGCTAGTTACCGCACGACCGACAACTACCACCGTCCCTGCGGTGAGGTCGATGGCCTGGTCGCTGGTTGTGCTGCGCAGCTTGAACGTCCTCAAATCTCATCCCCTCTGGGAGCATCATTCGACATGCACTACCGCCCACCAAATCAACTCCACCCGAACCAGCCTATAGCTGGATGCGGCAAGAATATATCCGTGACCCGGCGGGGGCGCTAACGCCTCGCTGCTAAGGCGAGGGCCCGCAATACAGCGCCCGCCTTGTTTTCGGTTTCCTCGAACTCGCGCGCCGGATCGCTGTCGGCGACTATCCCTGCCCCTGCTTGCACATATGCCTTTTTGCCGCGCAGCAAAACCGTTCTGATGGTAATGGCAGTGTCCAGGTTGACCGCGCCCCAGCCAATGTGGCACACTGCTCCCGCATAGGGGCCGCGCCGCGTCGGTTCCATGACGTCCAACAGCTGCATGGCTCGAACTTTGGGCGCTCCCGTAACCGTACCGGCGGGGAAGCACGCACGCAAAGCGTCAACCGCGTCGAGATTGGGGCGCAGTCGTCCGCGCACCTCACTGACGATGTGCTGCACGTGGGAGTATCTCTCGATGATGCGGTCCTCCGTGAGACGAACCGATCCGTAGGCCGCTACGCGCCCCACATCGTTTCGTCCCAGGTCCACCAACATCGCGTGTTCGGCGAGTTCCTTCTCATCGGCCAAGAGCTCCGCCGCCAGACGGTCGTCCTGATCCGGATCCGAGCCACGTGGCCGAGTACCCGCAATCGGTCTCACCGTGATCTCGTTCTCCTCGACACGCACTAGAACCTCCGGTGAACTTCCCGCAATGGTGAAATCCTCCAGACCCAAGAAGTAGAGATACGGTGCTGGGTTCAGTGCGCGCAGTGAGCGGTAGACGGTTAGAGGATCCGCATCCAGCGTCACGTCTTGCCGCCGAGACAGTACGGCCTGATACACATCGCCCGCCGCGATGTACTGCTTGGTCTGTAAGACGGCACGTTCGAAAGCTTCCCTCGAGTATTGGCTCTCAGATGGCAGTGGCGATACTTCTTCGAGGCTCAGCGGCTCCAGTTGGGGCGGCTCCCGCAACCGCTCCAACAGGCGCTCGATCCGGCCCAGTGCGCGGTCGTATTCCTGCCGCAGCTCCCGGTGCGAAGCGTCTGATGCCACGTGGGTGTTGGCCAGGACTATGGCACGGCCAAATGCGTTGTCGATGATCACCACGGTGTCCGCAATCATGAAGGCGGCGTCCGGCAATCCTAGGTCGTCAACCGGTCCTCCGGGAAGTGACTCTATCGCCCGTACGACATCGTAGCCGAGGTAGCCCACGGCACCGCCCGCAAAGCGCGGCAGCCCTGGTACCGGCACACCGTGTAGCGGCCTCAACCTTCCAGCAATGTGCCCGAGCGGGTCGTTGCATTCTCCCGCCTGCTCCCAACCGGCACGTGGCGTCCAACGATCGACCCGACCATGGCGGTAGCGCCACGCCTCGCTGGGCTCTGTCCCGAGGAAGGTGTAACGGGCCCACCGCTCTCCCCCCACCAAAGACTCGAGCAAGAAACTGAAAGGTGGACGGGCCACGGCGGCGTATGCCGTTACCGGAGTCAGCGTATCGGCGGCGAACTCGCGCACCACCGGCACGATGCCCCCCTGCCGTGCAAAAACGCGATAACTGTCGAAGGTTGAGGGACTGATCACTTGGGGGCCGCGAGCACGTACTCTCCGGTGGCGGCGGTTGTCGCGGAGATCGCATCGATCCCTGCCGGTCCCGAGTTGTGGGCTACCTGCCACTGTGCCACCGTGATCTCGTGCCAGATCTCGAGCGCCGCTGCATAATCGGCGGAAGTCGCGTACGTGCTCGATTGGTCCGCCACTGTGGCGTCGGCGAAGAACCCGAAGAAGAACTTCGCCGTCGGCGCCACACTGGCGTTGAACGACAGGCCCGACGGGGATAGCGTGACGCCGTACTGCCCAGTCCACGGATCTACCGTGACCAGAGCAGAATCGCCATCGGCCAGGGGATCACCGTCCAGACTGGCCAGGGAACCCGCGGGGAAAGTCAGTTCGAGAAACGGAATGAGCTGAGCGTGGGGATGCACCAACCGCCGCACAGTCTGGCGTGAGTTGTAGACCCAGAAACTGACCGATTCCGGCTGGGGCGCGTCGGCCTGCATGGCGAGGATCAGCAAGTCGTCAGTCCCCAATAGGGAATCGCTCGGTACGGTCAGATCGGAGCACGCACCCAACACGACAGCCAGGGCCACGCTTGCCACAGCCCACGACCGCCGTGGTATTGCGCCGCCATGGAGGTCCCTCGATGCGGAGCGGCAATCTTCTACTACTGCCTGGCACTCCCCGCCACTGCCGCACCAGCGCACGCCCAGAATTGGAACAGTGACTGCGTAATGACTATTGTGAGGCTTGCCGCGGAGCGGCGTGCCACCGTCAGGGCCGTCAGTGGACTCAGGGATTAGCGGGCCAGGGCTCATGGCTTCGTGTTCTTCCTCGGACAGCTCGGTGAACTCGACGAACCGCCAAGATTGGTCAAATCGGATCAACTGGAACTTGAAGTCTACTGGCTGAACCCGCAACGCCATGATTGGCCGACGTGGATATCCCGCTGTCCGGCCGACGACTGGTCGGCAGAGCGATGTTCCAGATGTCTGGCGGAGCAGTTAGCATCTACCTATCTTGTAAAACTAGAGTGATTTACGGAACCCAACCTACGGAGGAATCGTAACGCAGTTCAGGGATGAGTGGCTCGCTGCGACCGTTGAAGAACTGGTTGGAGCCGGCCGACTCGAAGAACTCCGCGACAGCGACGCAGCACTAGACTCGTTGTGGGAAACCGTGGTGGCGGCCCAGGATGTGACGGACGAGCAGCTTCTCAGTGCGCTCTCCCGTAGGTTCAGGCTCAAGCTGGCGGACGTGTCTTTTGTGGAGCGGTCCGCACTGGAGACCGTGCCGGAGCAGGTGGCACGTCAATATCACATTCTGCCGGTGCGGATCACCGATTCCTATCTAGAAATCGCTTCATCGAATCCGTTTGACTTGGATTGTGAGAAGACATTGGCGTTTGCCACGGGCCGGGAAGTACGGGTCGTGCTGGCCAGTCCCGCGAAAATCCAGCAGAAGATTGACGAGTTGTACCAGCCGGAGAACGTACTGGAACAGCTGATCGAGGGCTTTGGGGGCAGCGAGTTCGAGGTCATGCAGCTGGAGCAAGCTCAGGATCTCACGGACGAGCTTTCCATCTCAGAAGAAGAGGCCTCGCAGCGCCCGGTCGTACGGTTGGTCGATCTGATCTTCTCCGAGGGGATATTGGCGCGGGCCAGTGACATACACATCGAACCCGAAGAGGGCGGGATCGCCGTCCGCTACCGGATCGATGGAGTGTTACGGGAGCACATGAAGATTCCGCGAGCGGCGGGATTGCCGGTCATCTCGCGAATCAAGATCATTTCAGGGCTCGATATCGCCGACCGTCTCAGGCCGCAGGATGGACGAGCCCGGGTGGCCGTGAATGGATTGCCGGTCGATCTCCGCGTGTCGACACTGCCTGCGTCTCTCGGAGAGAAGGTGGTAGTACGTGTGCTCGACACGTCGCAGACCGTGCTCTCTCTGGATTCGCTTGGCTTCAGTGAGGCCGAGGCAGATCAGGTTCGAGAGCTGCTGGACAATCGAGATGGCATAATCTTAGTGACGGGTCCCACGGGCTCCGGCAAGACCACGACTCTCTACTCCGCCATCCGCCACGTGCAGAGTGAAGGTGTGAACATCGTCACGGTCGAGGATCCCGTCGAGTACAGGATACCCGGTATCGTGCAAGTTCAGGTCAATGAGAAGGCGGGACTCAACTTCGCATCGGCCCTGAGGTCCATCCTGCGACAGGACCCCGACGTGGTCCTGGTCGGTGAGGTGCGCGACCGGGAAACGGCGCAGATCGCCGTACAAGCCTCTCTGACGGGCCACTTGGTGCTATCCACTCTCCACACTAACGATGCGCCCAATGCAGTTACCCGGCTGGTCGACATCGGCCTCGAGAGTTTCAAGATCGCGTCCGCGCTCCGCGGAGTCGTAGCACAGCGCCTCATGCGAACGCTGTGTCCAACCTGTAAGGAAGTCTGGGTGGAGCCGATTCCGCGCAAGCTACAGAACTGGATTCCCGAAGGCTCTCCGCTGTACCGCGCGACCGGCTGCCCCGAATGTGCGATGACCGGATACCGGGGCCGGTTCTCGATTGCCGAGATCCTGAGGATAACGCCGGCTGTGGAGCGGCTGGTCGGCGCCGGTGCCACGGCGGACAAGATCGCCGACGCAGCACGTGACGAAGGCATGCGGACTTTGTGGGACAGCGGTTTGGCCCACGTCCTGCGTGGCGACTCCACCATCGACGAGTTGCTCCGTGTCGTAGACGTGCCGCAAGCGGACGACGCAGTGGTCAAAGAAGGGCAGAAGAGACCCGAATCGGGACGTCCCAAGGCGGGTGCTGAGGGCAGCGAGTCCGCGGTAGCGGTCGACACGCCTTCGCGCCGGACTCCCGATCGAGGCCAGTCTCTGGACGGTAGCTTCGACTTGCTCGAGCCCGTCGATGGGGCTGCGACTGGGGTGGTGGAGGCCAAGGTCCTGTTGGTGGACGATGAAGACCAACTGCGGCGCGTGATGCGCGACCTGTTGGAGCGCGACGGCTATGCTGTCACGGAGGCCCGGGACGGGGTGGAGGCGCTGGATCAGATAGACAGGCACGCACCGGACATCATCGTGCTCGATCTCAACCTCCCGGGATTGGACGGCTACGGGGTGCTGTCACACCTGCGATCGCGCCCCGCCACCGTCGATATCCCCGTGGTGGTTCTCACGGCTCAAGGTGACGAAGACAACGAAGTGCGTGTTTTCGAGATGGGGGCCGACGACTTCCTGTCCAAGCCGTTTCGGGCCAGGGCTCTATCAGCCCGGCTGCATGCCGTGTTGAGTCGCAGCAAGCGCGGCAACCCCGTCCGCGACAGCTGAGTCAGCTGCCGCTTCCCAGCTCCGGCGGGGCGTTGGGCTTGAGGCGAATCGGCTTCGCGGGAATTCCCAGGTACAGATACCAGGGGTCGACGTCTTTGGCCACAACCGCACCCGACCCTACCATGGCCTCCTCGCCCACATGCACACCTGCCAGAACCGTAGCGTGATACGCCAGGCGGACACCATCTCCCAAGATTGTCTGCTTGTCAGTTACGTCTACCTGATCGGCCAAGGCATGCGTGTGACTGTAGATGTTGCAGTAGTCAGCTACTGATACCCTGTTACCCAACACGATCCCACCTCGATCGTCGAGCAATACGTGTCGGTGGACCACGACGTTATCGCCGACTTCCATCTCGTACCCGAAGGAGAACTCGACGAACTGAAAGCACTTGAAGTTCTCGCCACAGCGCGCGAAGATGTGGCGGGACAGAATCCGCCTCAAGCGCACTCCAATGTCCACGTTTCCTCCACCCAGCGGTGATCGATCGAAACTCTGCCACAACCACAACAGCGGCTTGACCTGGCGATAGCGCTCACGATTGCACTCGTGGTAGTACTCGGGCTCCAGCGTGATGTTGGTGGGATCCAGAGCAAGGAGAACAGCCTTGGTCCCCGGACGAGTTGCCCTGTGGTTGAGCGTCTCATCGTAGCTCTCCAGGTTCGGGAAATAGAGATCAAACAGGATGTCCCGGCAGAGCAGATTACGGTCGCAGGCAGGGTCGTCCAGCCGGTCCTCGATCTCCTCGAACCATTCCTCATAAACGCGTGCAGCTTCTGCCGGTAAGGAGAGTCTTCTGAGAGGACGGTGAACCATAGATGTACGATCCCGTAGCTTGTGTCAAAGACCGCGGCTAGCGTTTCTCAGTCGGTCTCAGTGCAGTCGGCTGCGACTGGTAAGCACCGTCAAGTGGGAATTCGGGGCTTCTTCACGGCAGCCGCTCGTGCTTCCGCGGCGGCCCTTTCGCGCTCGAGCGCCCGGAGTATGACCGTCCACTGATTGGAACTTTCTCCCTCATAGGAGAGAGTGAACGGGTCCGCCAATCTGATTCCGTCTTCGTAAATGTAGATGGCGGTAGCTGTCTCGCGTTGGTTGAGCTGTCTATCGCTGAAGGCTCGCGAGTTCGGCAGGATCGCAACCGGTCTGAACGACCGGTTCTGTCCGGTGATCGTGAGGGCCTCGGGATTGAAGCGGGCCTGTGGTCCCTTGCCGAAGAACGACACGAAGAAGATTGCCGGTTCCCGGATGCCGTAATCCCTGGCAGCGCGCGCAATCTCATCGCCTTTCGACTGTCTCAGACGACGCATCGAATTGTACGTATCCGGGCGCAACAAACGGATCACTCGCTCGTCCAAAGGGATGAAACCGACAGTGAAGTCGTTGCCTATCAGCGTGATGCTGATGTCCTCTTGACCCAACGTTCCGTATCCTACCGGGGGAAGATCGGCGCCGGTTGGAGCGGCCAAGGTATCCTGGGCGCTAAGCGCTAGGGGCGCTGTCGTGCAGACGGCAGCTGCTACTACCAACATGCACCCGGTACCGGTAAAAGAATGTCTGAGTCTCACTGTCACACTACCTGCGATTACTGGACGAG
>Ga0209536_100009593_pt1 | contig 14382 bp, 15 predicted proteins | sample DeeMarSeWOR28_12_FD_187461 | JGI IMG/M metagenome (GOLD analysis project Ga0209536, IMG submission 187461) | Marine sediment microbial communities from White Oak River estuary, North Carolina - WOR-2-8_12 (SPAdes) (version 2) | ecosystem: Environmental > Aquatic > Marine > Intertidal zone >...
GGGAGTAGACTTTAAGGAAATTAACTGCCTTGAGAGGGGAGGCGATCATGGAACTGCCACCGCGCGACGGAGACGGTTATCTTGTAGACATGAACGACTGGACGCCCGAGATCGGCCGAGCCATGGCGGAAGCAGATGGCGTGGAACTGGACGAGGTCAAGTGGAACCAGATAATGAAGGCCCGCGAGTATTACGATGAGTTCAGCGTGGTGCCACCCATCCGAAAATTTGCCAAGTACCTGAGCGAAGACCAGAAGGGCATGTTCAAGATGTGGCACACCGGACCCATGAAACCGATTACCAAGTACGGCGGCTTGCCCAAGCCGACCGGGTGTGTGTAGATGGAAAACGACATCCCCCTGGAGGGGGACGAACGTTTCTCCCATCGGGATCGGCTTGATTTCCTCAACGACGGCGCATCGCTGCACAGCAAGCTTGCAGATGCCCACACGGCGGTGCGAAGCCGGTTCGACTTCATTGCGCGTATTGCGCTTACGCTCTATGACTCAGAGACCGGCGTGCTCAAGGCTTACCTGCACAGTGGGCCCCAGGATGATCCGCTGGCGCACTACCAGGCACTGCTGGATAACGCGCCCTCGCTGAGGGAAATTCTCAAGCGGGGCAGGCCCCGTGTCATCAATAACATGGTGACGATACAGGATCAGTCGCACGAACATACCCGGCGTCTCGGTCGGCACGGCTATGCGGCCAGCTACACCCTGCCCATGTTTAACAACGGTGACTTTATTGGGTTCCTGTTTTTCAACTCGCGCCAAGCCGACGTCTTCACGGAGGATGTTCTCGAGCAGCTGGATATCTACGGCCACCTGATCGCCCTGATGGTGACCAGTGAGATTGCCACCGTGCACACGCTGGCCGCCATGGTCAGGGCTACCGGGCACATTACTCACCATCGGGATCCGGAAACCGGCAGCCACCTGGACAGAATGTCGCGCTTCAGTCTCCTCATCGCCAATGCGCTGAGCGAAAAACATAATCTGGATGACGATTACATCCAGCACGTGTTCATGTTTGCGCCGCTGCACGATATCGGCAAGATCGGCATACCGGATCACATCCTGCTGAAACCCGGAAAGCTGTCCGAGGAAGAGATGGTCGTCATGAAGACACACGCCGAAAAGGGCAGGGAGATGATTGACGAGCTGTTGGTGAGCTTTGGGCTGGAGAACGTCGCTCACGTGGATATCTTGCGGAATATCGCCTCTTATCATCATGAGGCCGTCAACGGCTCGGGTTATCCGGACAACCGGCGCGGTGAGGAGATCCCCTTGGAGGCGCGCATTGTCGCGGTGGCCGACGTCTTCGACGCGCTCACCAGCAGGCGCTCCTACAAGCAGGCCTGGAGCAATGAGGAGGCATTCGCCACCCTGCAGCAGCTGGCGGGCGATAAACTGGACCATGATTGCGTCGATGCCCTGCTGCTCAATGAGGAAACGGTGGTAGAGATCCAGCGGCGCTTCAAGGAAAACACCCGCGGGTAGACAGCGAGCAGCCGGGGTGCGGTTTGAACATCAAGGGCATGGACTTTACCAGCGTACCCTCAGCCAGGAAGCCGATCACCTGTGTGCAAGCGGGTTTGCGTGGAAAGGTTCTCAGTATCGGTGACGCGCTGCGCCTGGAGGACTTCAGTGGCTTCGAGCGCGTGCTCGATTCGCGAGGACCCTGGATAGCGGGGATCGATTTCCCATTCGGTCAGTCCAGACGTCTGGTTACCAACCTGCGTTGGCCGACGAGCTGGGAGGCTTATGTCGGCCAGGTCTCGTCTCTGTCCAGAGACGCATTTGTCCGTCTACTCGAAGACTACAAGGAGAACAGAGCGCCGGGCGATCGCGAGCATTTTCGCGTTGTCGACAGGCTAGCGCGCTCCAAGAGCCCGCAGAAACTGTACGGTGTCCCGGTGGCGAAGATGTTTTTCGAAGGCGCCAAGCGCCTGCTGGCGTCGCCGGTCAGCGTCGTCCCGCTTCGTCCCACCAGTGATGCGCGTATCGTCGTGGAGGCGTATCCGGCGCTGGTCGTTCGCCGTTTCATCGACCGGCGCAGCTACAAGAACGACAGTCGCGCCAAGCAGACCGCAGCGCTGACAGTGGCGCGCCGCGCCATCGTGGAAGGCCTGGGCTCGGATCAGTTGCGCAGAGATTATGGGTTCGAAATGAGGTTCTCCGCGAAGCAGGCGGAGCAATGGATTGCCGACGCAACCGGCGACCTGCTTGATTCGGTGTTGTGCACGGTCCAGGCCGCCTGGGCCTGGACTCAGAGGAACCACGCTTATGGGATACCGGAGAATGCGGACCCGCTGGAGGGCTGGATTGCCGACCCGGGACTGCTACCCCTGGCCGGGGATTGAGCGGCTGGCGACAAGGGGTATCATCCCCAGCGCAAGGTCTGATTCACCCACAATAACCAAGTATATTACTCAAGAATTAGTTTATGAATGTATCAGAATTCTCTAATGCCATATACCTGAGTGAATTAGTAAACTATAGCTTCTTTTTGGGAAGACCTATAAGTGTCGAATTTTTAAAATTTTAAATTGTGAGGGTAAGGCATTGAAAGATCCAGCTGATGCAAAATGCATGCGCGACATGGTGGTAATATTTTCCGGACTGTTCGGGGTTTTCGTGGCCCTGGTAATGATCGCGCGCATGGTCGCCTAGACGGTTTCCGCTGCTGCGCCGACCGGCTTTGGCCTCAGGCGCGGCCGTAGACCCGGTTCGGTCAGGAGCCGGTGGCAAATGAGTGTGTTTATCGTTTGCCACCGGCTCTTTTGCGTCTATGCGGAGTAATTTTCCTCAATATCCGTGATAATTGGCCCGCGATCGGCCTCAACGAGGGCGGCTGCAGGGCGGGAGGGTGCGTGTCCATGGTTCCAATCAGGTTTCAGGTGGTGGGGGAAGAAGACTACGCTTTTGAGGTGGCGATCGATAGCGCCGGCGAATACGTCGTAAACAGTGGTACCTACACAAGCCAGCCGCCGCGATCCGGGACGCTGAGCAGCGACCAGGAGCGCGAGCTGCTGGCTGCCGTCGAGGCGCTCGGCATTCCGCACGCGCATCCAAAACCCGCGGGCGTGGAGGCCTTCGAGGCGCACCTGACCGTCGGCGAAGGTAGCGAGGCGGTGTCTTACCCCTTCTGGGAGGGGGCATTGGAAGAGGATAGCAAGCTGAAAGATCTCGTACGCTTGCTGGAAGCACTCTGAGCCAGCCCCGACTACCCACAGTTTCCTAGGCTTTGGACTATTCATGAACACCGAGACGTTGCGGCGCGAGTTGATGGCGAGAGGGCTGGTCCGTGATGAGTTGAGTCCCGATCCCATCAAGCAGTTCGAGCACTGGTACGCTCAGACGATGCAAACCGATCTCCCCGAACCGACGGCCATGTCGCTGGCGACCGTGGATGCCCAGGGTCAACCCTGGCAACGCATGGTGTTACTGAAATTATTCGATGAAAGCGGCTTTGTTTTTTTTACCAACTACAGTAGCCGGAAGGCCGAGCAGATTGCCGTTAACAGTAAGGTGAGTCTGCTGTTTCCGTGGCAGGCGCTGGGTCGGCAGGTGAAGGTGACCGGAGAGGCGGAGAGGATTTCCACAGCCGAGTCGCTGAAGTATTTTGCCACCCGGCCGCGCGGCAGTCAGATTGGCGCCTGGGCTTCACGTCAAAGTCAGGTGATCAAATCCCGCGCCATACTGGACAGCATGTTCGATGACATGAAACACAAGTTTCACGATGGTGACGTGCCATTACCGTCCTTCTGGGGTGGCTATCGTGTCACGCCGGCGACCATGGAATTCTGGCAGGCACGCGACAGCCGCCTGCACGATCGATTTTTCTACCGGCGGGACGAACAGGCGCAATGGCAGATCGAACGCCTGTCTCCTTAGGGAAGCTCCGATTAACTATAGTCATTGCGAGGAGCATTGCGACGAAGCAATCTCCAAGCGACTGGTTATGAATTATCAGATTGCCGCGCTTCGCTCGCAATGACCGACTTCGGGAATCAATCAGACCACCCTTAGTTGCGGTCTTTTTAAAGGCAGCAGCACCTTTGTGCCTTTACCGGCGAGATGCCAGGTCTAGCCGGCGAGCAGAAGGTCCTTGGCCTGGTTTATCTTCGCCGCAAGAAAGGTGGAGCCACCACGATCCGGGTGGAGTTTCTGCATCAACCTGCGGTGTGCCTCGATAATCTGTTGCTCGCTCGCCCCCTCCTCGAGGCCCAGGATGTCGTAGGCTTCGCGGCGCGACATTTCGCCAGAAAATCCGCCGGCCGAGGCGGCTTCGTCGGCGCTGCCGCTTTGCCGCCAGTCGTCACCGTGAACGCGGTCGAGGTAGGCCCGTAACAGGGCTGATGATTCTTCGTCTTCTCTGTCGTAGCGTGTCAGCAGTTCTGTCAGCTGTTCGAGCGAGAGCGATGCCAGGTCCGCGCCGGCGTATTGTCCTTCCAGCACACGGCCGTTCATCTCGCCGCTGTCGTGATCGAGCGTCATTCTTATGAAACGGGTTTCCACGTTTGACTGCTGGCCGCTCGAGCGTCCGCCGGCAGCTTGCGCATTCCTGAATTGCCGGTAGAAGCGTTGAAACACCGGCAGGTAGACCAGCAGCGATAGCGCGCGGCGAAGGAAAGGCAATAGAGCGCCGAGCAGGGCGAACACCCAGTTCAGCCTTCCGGTCGCCGCCAGGGCGATGAGCAGGACGCCGACGCTCACGGCGGCCGCCTGCAGCTGAGTTTTACGCGGTTGCCGGGCGAGCCATTGATAGCCCAGATACAGGCCGGCAACGGCCGCGAGCAGAATCAGGCCGCGCATCCGGATCAGTCCTTCACAATCTGGCGGGTTAGCAGCTTTACGCCCTCGCCGCGCGACTTGCTGAAGTTCTCCAGAGCGCGGCGGCCGCCGGCAGCGTAGACGGCGACGGCGCTCAGCAGGTCGCGCAGCTGTTGGGCGCTGCCGGCGTCAAACGGGCAGTATGCTCCATTCGTCAGTCGGGCAATCTGTTTGAAGGTTCGCTCGGCGACCGCATCGTGGCCTTCCTGAAACAGGAACACCGGCACATTATGGATGCCCAGTTCGCCGGCGAGTTGACAGAGCTGGTCGACTTCCTCTTCCATGCAGTCACCCACGAATACCAGCGCATTGACCTTATTCTGCCGGGTTTCCTCGATCGCATGCCGCAGCACCTTGCCGATCTGTGTGTGTCCTCCCAGGCACTTTACCGCCGTCATGCGCCTGTGCAGATCGGCGGTGTTGGTCAGCCAACCGCTGGCGCTGAACTCCATAAAGCCGCGGTAATAACACAGCTGGATGGTCAGTCCGCCGAGGCTGGCGGTCTCCTCGAACATCTGCGCCTGTATATGGCAGGCGTGGTCCCAGGTGGGTTCCCGGCTGGCGGTGGCGTCCATGGCAAATATCAAACGCCCCGCTTGCCGCGAGGATTTCACAGCGGGCGTGGCAGCTACCTTGCGGAGAAACGCGTCTACTTCTGAGCGACTGGATTTACCCGGTAATTTCTCTTTTGCCATGCTTGAGAGCGAGCGCTGAGTTTTGCGGACTGCTAACGGTGCATTTTAAGCCAGCGCAGGGGCGATTAATACAGCGGCCAGACCGGGGTTTGTTGTGCAAGCTGCGTTGCCCTCCCGAACAAGGACTTGCCGACGTACAGCGCGGGCTTCGCGGGTGTCCACCGTTCTAGACGGAGTCTTGCTCACGTTCCCAGGCAGCACCTGTGTGGCTTTGCGCCGCAGCATGGCATCCGCTTCGAAGTGCCAACAATTTTTCCGCCAGCGCAGCAGCGACCAGGGCGTCAATGGAAACCCGGTTTTTCTCTGCCAATGCCTGCGCTCTCTCATGCAAGGCATCGGGCAATGTCAGCGTGAGTCTACGCACGAGCCTTATCCTGTTAATCGTGGCGACACTGTTGTGATGCCGGTGTTTCCGAGGACGGCGAACACCATAGCAAATAGATTACGCGCGCATTGACTGGCAGACAGTGATAGATTCACACCTGTGTTGCGAAATATTTACCAGGCACAAGGTTCGGCGTTGGCTGAGTGCACGGAATCCAGCCAACGGGCAATCCGGGCTGCAGCACGAGACGGGAACCGGGAGCATGCGCTGGCTCAAAGCGATGCGTCGTGCTGCTGTCTGCTTCGGCCGGCCGGCAAATGGGTCCGCTGTGCCTCACGCATTGCCCCCTGTCGCGGACACCAATCTTTTTCTAAAATCGCTGTTATGATCTCCGTGTATGGCATTTTCCGGGCGTGGCCTATCTGCCTGCTTCCCTCCCATCAATTGACCGCTGACTCGCGATGTGCGTGATGAGACTCGAGGCCGCAACTCGGGGGCTGCTGCTCGGCTTCGCACTTTTGTCGAGCGGCTGTCAGCAGCCATCCAGTGACGATGTTCTGGTGCTGCAGGTCTGGGCGCATGCCGGGCAGGCGGCGGAGAGGGAGGTGCTGCGCGCTCAGCTGGCACGTTTCAATCAGCAGTATGATGACATACAACTCAATCTCACCCTGATCCCGGAACGCGACTACAATGCACAGGTTCAGGCGGCGGCCCTCGCGGGCGATCTGCCGGATGTGCTGGAGTTCGACGGACCTTATCTCTACAACTACATATGGCAACGGCATCTCAGACCTCTGGAGGACCTTTTGCCCCAGTCATTGCTGGATGATTTGCTGCCCTCAATCGTGGCGCAGGGCAGCTATGGCGAACACCTGTACAGTGTGGGCGTGTATGACTCGGGCCTGGGACTGTATGCGCAGCGCAGCGCCCTGGAGAACGTCGGCGCCCGCATACCGGTATCGAACGAGGAAGCCTGGTCGATCGGCGAGTTCAATCAGATACTCGAGCGACTGGCCGCGCTGGATGAGGATCGGGCTGTGCTGGACATCAAGTTGAACTATTCCGGTGAATGGTACACCTACGGGTTTTCGCCACTGTTGCAGTCTGCGGGGGCGGACCTGATCGAGCGGGAAAGTTATCAGGCCAGCGATGGCACCATCAACAGTCCGGCGGCTGTTTCTGTCATGCAGACCTTACAGGACTGGATTGAGGCAGGCTATGTCGATCCCAATCTGGACGATGCCGCTTTTACCAGTGGCCGGGTGGCTTTGTCCTGGGTTGGACACTGGGAATATGCACGTTATCGAGACGTCTACCCGGACGACCTGCTGCTGTTGCCGCTGCCCGATTTCGGCCGCGGCAGTCGCACCGGCCAGGGTTCCTGGAACTGGGGTATCACCAGCCACAGCCCGCATCCGCGGGCGGCGGCACAGTTCATCGAGTTCCTGATGCGCACCCATGAAGTGCTGGTCATGTGTGAGGCCAATGCTGCGGTGCCGGGTACCAGGAGTGCTGTGCGACAGTCGGCGCTGTACGGCGACGAAGGCCCGCTGGCGCTGTTCGCCGCACAGCTTTTGCAGGGCGTTTCGGTGCCGCGCCCGAAGACACCGGCCTATCCCGTCATCACCACGGAGTTCCAGAAAGCGTTTCAGCGGATACGCAATGGCGGTGATGTAGCACAGGCGCTGGATACGGCTGCTGAGAAGATCGATCAGGACATAGTGGACAATCAAGGCTATCCCTTTCTGCCGCGATGATTGCTACCGGCGAGCAGGAAAATAAACGCAACAAGCGGCTGGCCTGGCTTTTCGTCTTGCCTGCGCTGCTGGGTTTGCTGCTCTTTGTGTTGATTCCTTTCCTGCTGGCGGTGATGCTCTCTTTCACCAATCTTCGCCTGGGTTCGCCACTGCCGCTGGAGTTCGTGGGATTCAACCAGTATCGACGCATCTTCGCTGACGAGGCTTTTATGGCGGCGTTACGCAACAATGCGCTGTTCGCCCTGATCGTTGTGCCGCTGCAAACCGCGCTGGCATTGTTGCTGGCGTTGCTCGTTAATCAGCCGCTGCGTGGTATGACCGTTTTTCGCTCCCTGTTTTTCATGCCGGTGGTGTTTCCGCTCTCGCTGGTGGCGGTGGTCTGGATTCTGGTATTCGCGCCGGGGCCGCAAGGTTTGTTAAACCATGTGCTGGACACGCTCAGCCTGGGCGGCTGGCGGCCGCGTGACTTCCTGCACGACCCTGCCTGGGCCCTGCCCGCCATCAGTCTGACCTCCATCTGGCAGGGTGTGGGTTTTCAGATGGTCATTCTTTTGGCCGCCTTGCAGGGCATACCGCGTGAACTGTACGACGCGGCGAGGGTGGATGGCGCCGACCGGTGGCAGCAGTTCGTTTTCATTACCCTGCCTCAGTTGCGTAACGCCATGATCTTTGTTGTTCTGGTCACCACCATACTGGCGTTCCGTTTATTCGACCAGGTGCAGATCATGACGCAGGGTGGCCCGAATCATGCCACCACGACGGTCATGTATGAAGCCGTGAACACTGCCTTCGGCAGTCAGCAGGTGGCCAGGGCTGCTGCCATGACCGTGGTGTTTTTCCTGGTGGTGCTGCTGATCACTCTGTTACAGCGCGCCGTCGCGAGACACAAGGGTGTTTACGAATGACCGGTGAGCCTTATTTCAGAAAGCTGCTTGTCTATTTTCTGCTCATTGCCCTGGCCCTCAGCTTTTTTGCTCCGGTGGCCATGATGCTGTTGGGTAGTTTCAAGCCGGATGATGAGGTGCTGTTGCAGGGTGGCGGTCTGCTCAGCGCGCTGCCCGCCGATTTCAGCTGGTTCAATTACCAGGACGTCTTTGCCCGGGTGCCGTTTCTGCGTTACCTCTTCAACTCGGCGCTGATCGGCGCGTGTATTGTCGCGGGCGGTTTGCTGGTGAACTCCATGGCCGGCTACGCCTTCGCGCGCCTCCGCTGGTCGGGAAGAGAACGGTTGCTGGTGGTGGTTGTCGCCTTGATGATTATTCCGCTGGAAGCCATTGCCGTGCCCTTGTTCTATCAGGTGACGCTGCTGGGCTGGCGAGATACTTACTGGGTGCAGATCATCCCCTTTGTTGCCAACGCTTTTGCCATTTATCTTTTCTACAGTTTTTTTCTCGATCTGCCCAAAGAACTGGAGGAAGCAGCGTGCATCGACGGGGCGGGGCCGTGGCGGATATTCTTCTCCATCGTAGCGCCCAACGCCAAGCCGGTTTTTGCCACTGTTGCTGTGCTGACCTTTCTCACCCAGTGGGGTGCGTTCCTGTGGCCGCTGATGGTGACCCACAGCGAAGCCGTGCGGCCGCTGCCCCTGGGAATCGCCATGTTTTATTCCCTGCCGCCCCTGCAGTGGGGCGATATCTTCGCGTTCGGTGTCATGATGGTCATGCCGGTGCTGCTTATTTTCGTGCTGTTTCAACGCTGGTTCGTGCAGGGTGTGGCGACTACGGGTATCAAGGGGTGAAGGTTGGCGCGCGTTGAACTGAGGAATGTTTGCAAGCGCTTCGAGGACGGCACCCGGGCGGTGAGGCAGGTGTCGCTGGAAATCGAGGACGGCGAACTGGTGGTGCTGGTCGGCGCCTCGGGTTGCGGCAAATCGACGTTGCTGCGTCTGCTGGCCGGTCTGGAGAGTGTGACCGAGGGGGAGATACTCATTGACGGCAGACGGGTCAACGAGGCGACGCCGCAACAGCGTAACATTGCCATGGTGTTTCAGAATTATGCCCTTTACCCGCACATGACGGTGCGCGGCAATCTGGCGTTTCCGCTGCGCATGGCAGGCCTGTCGAAAGCGCAGATCGATGCCAGGGTGGGCGAGATTGCTGGCCTCCTGCAGTTGTCGCAACTGATGGACCGCAGGCCTGCGAAGTTGTCCGGCGGCCAGCGGCAACGCGTCGCCATGGGCCGGGCGCTGGTGCGAAATCCGACCGTCTTCCTGATGGACGAACCCCTCTCCAATCTGGACGCCAGCCTGCGCGCACTGATACGGGCGCAGATTGCACAGATTCAAAAACGGCTCAAAACGACCACCCTGTACGTGACCCACGATCAGGCCGAGGCGATGACCCTGGGTGACAGGGTGGTCGTACTCGATCACGGCGAGCCGCAGCAAATCGGTACTCCGCAGGATCTCTACCACTCCCCCCGCAACAGTTTTGTCGCTGGCTTCATCGGCAGTCCGGGTATGAACCTCCTGCCGTCGAAACTGAGCGACGACAGTGGGCGCCTGGTGGTCGGGCTCGGCAACCAACAGATCAAACCGGTGTTGGAATCCCGGGCGTATCAGAGACTGTTGCCACATTGCGGGCGGGATATCCATATAGGCATTCGCCCCGAGGCATTTGCCACCGGTCCGGAGCGGAACGCTGTCGAGCTGCACACAGAGGTCATAGCCGTGGAGTTTCTCGGCCACGAGAGTCTGGTCTATCTATCATTGTCCGGAGCAGGGCAGCCGCCTGCTGACCGGCCGTTGGTCGCACGCCTGCCAGGCCGGTTTCGCCAGCCCGTTGACAAAGCGGCGGTGTTACACATCGGCCCCGAGATGCTGTATTTTTTCGACCAGACGGGGCGCAATATTCTAAATGAGGCGACGGGCGATGGGTGAAATCAGGACCAGTTGGCCGATGGTTTCCGGCCCGATCTCGTGGTGGAAATGTGATCTGCGGGGGAGGTGTGTGGGACCCCTTGCCATACTGTTGCTCGCCGGCGGTTGGTTTCCGTCAGTGCTGCACGCGGCAGCGCCCCTCTCCATCGACCCAGCCCTGCAGTCCGTACCCCGCTACGCGCCCGACCGTCTGTTGGTGAAGTTCAGGCCGGGGACCGCGGCCCCGGCTATCGCTGAAGCGCACCGCCGTTCGGGCGGGCGTCCGCTCAAGCTGATATCGGGCATCGGCGTTCATGTCGTCGAGGTGCCGGTGGGCAGCGTGCAGGCAAGGCTCAAGGCCTACCGGGCGAACCCGAACGTGCAATACGCGGAGCCTGATGCTTACCGGCTGCTGATTATTCCGGACGAGGGTAATGATCCGGGACCGTCTGCCGGCGGTTTGATCACCGGCAGGGAATATTTTCAGGAGCAGTGGAGCCTGCATAACACCGGGCAGCAGCATACCTCTTTTGATTTTCTCGGCAATCCAGTTCAGGTCACTGGTGTGCCCGATGCCGATATCGATGCGCCGGAGGGTTGGGATATCACCACTGGCGATCCAGCAGTGAAAATCGCCATCCTGGATACCGGCATTGACTGCGGTAGTGTGGAACATCAGGGAAAGTGCGTCGAGGCAATCAGTTTTGTCGGCGATTACAGTGATTACCTCGACGACCCCGACGACTATGTCGGGCATGGAACCCACGTTGCCGGCATTGCCGCGGTGCACAGCAATAACGGCATTGGTGTGGCCGGTGTGGGTTGGAATTCCTCGCTGGGTAACCTCAAGACCTGTTTTGCCTATCTGCTCGACTTGTTGCCGCCGCTGGGAATCTACGTCACCGTCGGCGTGTGCCCGGTTTCCGCCTCGGCGGCTGCCATTACCTACGCGGCAGACAATGGTTACCACGTCATCAATATGAGCTACGGCAGTGACGAGCTCGATGGCAATGGTGATCCGGCCGGGCCGCCTGCGCAGCCGAATGCAGAGACCGATGCAATCAGCTATGCGCGCAGTCAGGGCGTGGTGCTGGTTGCCGCCGCCGGCAATGACAACGCGACCAGCCGGATCTATCCGGCGGCCAACGATGACGTCATTGCCGTTGCTGCCACCGACCACTTTGACGACCGGGCATCCTTCTCCAGCTTTTCAGTGCCCGGCGATCATTGGGTTTCGCTGCTGGCGCCCGGTGCCGATATCCTCTCCACGACGCGGGTCGTGGATTGTATTTTTCTCGCCGACCTGCTCGGTTATCCCTTTGACCCGCAAACAGAAGGCTGTCTGACCTGGAATTCCGGTACTTCAATGGCCAGTCCCCATGTTGCCGGTGCGGCGGCGCTGGTGTGGGCGCGCCTGTTTCCCGGGCAGGCTCCGCAATCGTGCACCAGTCCCAGTGGTGTGGCCTGCAACGAGGTGGTTCGCAAGCACCTGGAATACGGTGCTGACAGCTCAGGAGCGATAGCACAGAATTTTCTCTCCTGGAGCGAGTACGGGCGGCTCAACCTGTATGGCGCGCTCAGTGTCGTCGATACCGATGTCGATGGCTTGCCGGACAGTGTCGATGGCGACGATGACAATGACGGTCTGGCCGATAGCCTGGAGACCCCGTCCGCGCTGGGTACCGACCCCCTGGATGCGGATTCTGACGACGACGGACTGAGCGATGGAGCTGAGGTGAACTATGCAGTGCCGCCGCTGGATACCTACACCGTGGGGGCGGATACCGATCCGCTGAACCCCGATACGGACGGCGACGGTTTTCTGGACGGCATGGAAGTCGCCGCCGGCCACGATCCGCTGGCAGCGGGTGATTCACCGGTGTGGGGTGACGCGGACGGTAATGGCGTCCTCAATGTCTCTGATCTGCTGCTGCTGAGCCGCGCGGTGCTGGGTTTGACGGTGCTGGACGATGAGCAGAAGGCGCGCGTTGATATCGCTCCGGTCATTGGTGGTGCCCCGGCACCGGATGAAAGCCTGACACTCGGCGACCTGCTGGTCGTCAAGCAGATGCTCCTCGGTGTGGCCAGCTATCCCTGATCAGCAAACAACGGCGGCCTGCCCGCAATTGTCTATTGGGGCGGCGGTTGCAGCGCCGGTTGCTCGAATTCCTCTTCCTGTGGCTGATCCTGCAAAGCCTGGCCGCCTCGCTCCAGCATTTCGCCGCCCTTCTCGATGAGGGTCTCTCCTGTCTTCTTGATCGATTGCTGAAATGTGGGTTCGGAGAAGGGGTTGCTGAGCAGTGGCCGATCCTGACCCATATTGAAGCCGAACCAGATACCCAGGGACATGCCGACGATGAGACCAAAAATCATGGCTTTTATGCGTTTCATTCTTAATCTTCCTCAATCGCGCTCCGGCGATATTAATGAATCGAACAGGCCCATGACAACCGGCCGGCAAGGTGATTTTTCGCCGCCAACGGGTAAAAATAGCAGCTGGGACCGGAAATCGGTCCCGGTCGGTTTCTTGTTGAGGGTTATGCGATGAAAGCCACCGCGGAACTACAGCTTGTCCCCATCGGCGAGGGGGTCTCGGTAAGACAGCAGATCACCCGCGTGGTTGAACTGCTGCAGGGCCATGATTTTCTCATCGAGACACACGCGTCAGGAACCAACATAGAGGGTGAACTGGAGGCAATCCTCGCCGTCGTCGCGCAGATACACGAGACCTTGCACCAGCAGGGCAGCATCCGTCTACTCAGCTACCTGAAAATCGAAACCCGTACTGACAAGACGCCGACCCTGGCCGGCAAGCGTCTTTGAACAGCTCCTGACAGGCGGGTTGACGCTACGCTGGTAAGTTTCAACCCCGTCACTGCCAGCAATCCATGGCGGTAGCGCCTGCCCTCAGTTCCCCGCAGAGTCCTTGTCGCGCAGAAAAATGCCCAGTGGCTTGTCAGACTTTTCGATATGAATCGTTGCCCAGGCCTTCAGATCCACCATGACCGCGAAGGACAGCAGCAGATCGCCGTCGCGAAACTGCTCGGCCAGCTCGAGGATATGTTGCATGAGTCTGTCGTGGTCGGCCTTGTGTCTGTCGTAACCGGCATACTGGTGGCGCGCCATCAATTGCTCTTCGTAGGCAAAGTGGTGCTGCGTGTGCTCAACCAGCTCGGTGATGATGGTGGCCAGGCCGTCCCGGGTTTCGCCTTGTGTCATGGCCTCATGCAAGCGGTTGACCAGATCGATCAGCGCCGCGTGCTGGTTATCAATCTCGGTCACACCGATTCTGGGTGTATCTTCGGCTTTGATCAGTTCCAAATTGCTTCGTCTCCCGCGTGACGGTCGCCCGACGCGCCATTATAGAGTAAACCAACAGCTGGTGTGGGCGTTGGCAGCGGTGAGCTGCGCAGGCCCTCAACGGCGGCTACCACGGCCGACAGACGGGGAGGCCGAGGGGTCCCCTGTAATGACATTGCCGGGGTTTGTGGATATCGCGTAACTGGCTGGTATATATCACGTTATTCAGGTTCTAGTGTGACCGAGCCCAGGACGCGGTCACCCCTTTCCTTATATAAAGTTTTCCTCCGGCGAGGCGACAACCTGTTTCGAACACACACCGTGGCCGGTGTGCTGGTTAGGGACATCAACATGAGGTTGTTATGAGCGGCGAAGCGGTACTCGTTCCCCTGATCTGGGAATCCATTACCGGTGTTGCCGAGGCGGTGGAAGCCGCGGTTGGCTCGCGAAAGCAGGCGGCGCGACGCGCCGCCGAAGCGCAGCGCGAGCGCATCCAGGCCTGGAAAGATCTGCAAGCACGCCAACAGCAGGCCGAGGCGCTGCTGAGCCGCTCCCGCAAGGCGGTTCGACAGGTCCAGCAAGCACTGATCGACGCTGGCTTGCGGCAGGC
>Ga0209536_100009595_pt1 | contig 14380 bp, 14 predicted proteins | sample DeeMarSeWOR28_12_FD_187461 | JGI IMG/M metagenome (GOLD analysis project Ga0209536, IMG submission 187461) | Marine sediment microbial communities from White Oak River estuary, North Carolina - WOR-2-8_12 (SPAdes) (version 2) | ecosystem: Environmental > Aquatic > Marine > Intertidal zone >...
GAGCGGTACGCTCATGTTCTCCTTTCATTCATAATCGACTTTCATGAGCGTGAGAGTAATGCTACGCTCGTGAGAAAAATCTGTCAATAGGGTCTATCCATGCATTGATTCAAGCGGGAGGGACGATGCGCGAATTTACTCACCGGGTGATTCTCATCACCGGGGCGTCTTCTGGAATTGGCAAAGCCCTTGCCTGTGCGTTGGCTCCGCACTCGCCCAAACTGGTTCTGGTCGCGAGAGATCAGTCACGGTTGCAAGAGGTCGCTCTCATCTGTGAAAGCCTGGGTGCGTCCGCACTGGTGATTCCCACCGACGTGACGGATTCACAAGCCTGTTCGGCCATGATTCAACAGGCTGCTTCGAAATTTTCCCGGATTGATGTTTTGGTGAATAATGCCGGCATGTCCATGTGGTCAACTGTAGAGGATGTTCAGGACATGCGTCTTTTTCAACAGGTGATGGCGGTGAATTTTTTCGGGAGCGTGTACTGTACAAAATTCGCTTTGCCGTTCTTGAAGGAAACACAGGGCCGGATTGTTGCGATCTCCAGTGTGGCGAGTTTGACGGGGGTGCCTTCTCATTCGGCCTATTGTGCCAGTAAGCATGCGTTGAATGGATTTTTTGAGTCGCTTCGCATCGAGTTGGCGGGAACGGGAGTCACGGTGACCATTGTGGCACCTGATTTTGTGCAATCCGAAATTCATGAGCGAAGTGTCGGGGCCAATGGTCTACCTTTCGGGCGGCTGCTTCGGGGACATTCCAGATTTTTAACCGCGGAGAGGTGTGCGGATACCATCGTGAAGGGGATGGCTCAGCGGAAACGGTTGGTGTTCACATCCTGGAGAGGACAGTGGGGCCGGTGGTTAAAATTAGTGAGTCCGCAATGTATTGATTGGATGGCCAGGAGGGGGGTTGCCGATGCTGATCGACATTAACCTCTGGAAGTGTTGAAAAAGACCTCCAGCGGCGTTCTCGCTCCTTGGCTGTGCTTACGTACTTCTTCGTACGCTCCGCCCGTCCAGGTAGCTGTGGCCTTGCTGGACGGATCTTTTTGAACACATTGTTTGTCGTGTGACTCCCGGTTTCTCACATACGAATCATAAGCCAAAATATTGCCATTATTCAGCAGCCCCTCTCTCTTCTTAGGGTATGGCATAAGATACCCGTTCGATTTGGAGGCCTTTTTGTTTCAGCAGGGCGATCAATCCGTCTTCTCCCGCCAAGTGAGCCGCACCCACGATGACCAACACGTTTTTGTCCTCCTGTAAGAAGGATTCGATTTGGGGAATCCAGTTCCGGTTTCGTTGTACCAGGAGTTTTTTGTAGAACAGGGGATAGGTTTTGAATGTCTCTACCAATTGTTCTAACCCGTCCAGCCTTCCCTGGTGCCAGGCTTTCACCATATGCAAAAAGGCCTTTTCCCGTTCCTTCGATCCGGTGATGGCGAGTGATTCCTGGAGGAGAGCATCCTGGATGTTGAGGGGGAGGGTATCGAAGACATCCAATTGGTCTTGTACGGTTTCCAGCCCTCCAGTCGGTTTTCCCGCATCTTTCGCCATGCGATAGAAATGATTTTCGATTCCTAATTCAGGGCGAAAGTCTTTAGATGAGTCAAATTTTCCGCTTAACGTGAGATAGAGGACCCAGGGTTTGTATTTTTCCACTTTCTGGATGTCACCTCCCAGGGCCTCGACCTTTTGTTTGACGAGGGAATAGGTTTTTGGGGAGAGAGCCGTTTTCAGGGTGTTCCCGTTTTGAAAGGTGTACTGTTTTTCGAGCTTGGTAAATGAGTCGGGAGAAAACAAAATTTCCGGATCAATCTCAAAGATGACTTTCTGGGAATTGTAATAGGCGTATGAGAAGGATCTGGTCAGGGGATAATATTCTTCGGCCAACACATGAATCGATCCCAAAATATAGACGGTATTCGTGTCGGACTGGATTTTATAAATCAGGCTGTTGTTGTACCCATCCCCCACGACCTGGCCTTGGACCTTGCCGGTACCCATCAAAATGAGGATCAAGATGAGAAGGCAGCTTATGCGTGGTTTCTGCTGTTGGTGTGTTGAATTCATTCCGATGCCCCCTACAAGAAATGTGGCCATGTCCGGTTTTGAAAGTGAGAAAACCCTTCTGTCCGATAGTGCCTGTTGATGGTGACCTTTAGACGTTTGGGTGACCCTTACCGCCTAGTTCATCGGTGGCTAGAGAGAAAATGTAAAATCCGGAGAATAAAGGGAGATGGAGAGATTGATGGAATTCGTTGTTGGTTGCTGGCAGATTCAGGCAGGTTTGGAACGTTCATGCCCTGCGGAGAATCATTTTGTTGAGACGGTTGTCCGGATCATAGGCTGAAAATCCTGAGTGTAATCCGTACAACCGGTAAGAGGGGACGGGGAATCGATCGTTGCTTCGATCGGAACTTGAGGCCAATGCTTTCTCAGGATTGTGGCGGGATAGGTGCTTCTTGCTGGATAACCTGAAAGTCTTTCTGAGTGATGAAATGGCCATCGGCATAGAGTCGGAACTCATACCGTCCTGGTCCTGGAAATACCAGATAGGGAATGTTCACGCCAAAGTCGTGTGTGCCCAAGCGGCTTGGAATGTCAATGGGTGGGAGGGAACCTTTGCCCACGATTTGGTCTTTATCAAGGTACACCAATTGGATTTCGAATGCGTATTTGCCTTCCGCATCCGTGAGCGAGAAATAGACGCCGACTTGTGGGTGCTGGCAGGGAAACGTCTTGGCCCAGAGGTGCGTGAAGGCTCCGATGATGCTCTTCTTCCCTGTCAGACTATCGATGATAATGGTGTCACAGACTAAAAATGCGTGAATGATCGGTTTAATGAATTCAGCCATAGTATGTGTCCTCAACAGAAAGAGGTTTTTTCCGGGGACGGGCCCAAAAACTTCGAAAAGCCATGAACCACGACCGGAGCCTTCTTGGCATTAGTGAAGAAAAAGTCGAGTCAGCCCCACTCCTGCCAAGTATAACCCGAGAGCCAGCCCATATGCCGGCCAAAAGCCTAACTTTGGAACGACGGCAATCATCGTTCCCACATACACAAACCATGGGGGAGATAGCCAAATTAAATGTTTGGCAAACGAGACGGTCGGAGCCGATCCTGCATTGACGTAGACCAGGATAAAAGTCAATCCGCTAATGACTGGCAACGTACTGGCAAACGCGGCAAGGAACCCTTTGCCATGACTTCCCAGATAAGTGGAGACACTGACTAATAATCCGCCCAGGAAAAAATACAACCCGTATCTGACCCATTCCGCCATTGTTCCTCCCCGCAGTGTGTCGTGTTAATGTTCGTGAAAGGCCTGCATGGCCTCCCGTTGAAGCACGTCCCCCTGGCCGGTATATCTGGGTGAAAAATGAAAGACCACCAATTGTTGCACTTCGGCTTTTCGTCCAAGAATTCCGGCTTGATTGGCCGTGAGGTGGTAACGGTTGGCGGCTTTCCCCCGGTCTGCCTCTAAAAATGGCGCCTCGCAAAATAGGGTGTCGGCCCCCCGGCATAGCTGAATAATCTTTTCCTCATTTTCTGCATCATACCGGCAATCGACGACATAGGCGATTTTTTGCCCCCTGGTGATCGTGGTAAATTCTCGTTTCAGTGTGCCCAAATTAAATGTGCGCTCTTCTTTCCGGTGTTCAACATACAACGTGGCCGAAAAAGTATGCGAATCCGGTGCGCCATCCCAAATCAATTGTTTGACTTCCTTGAGCCAGGAGCCCACCGGAAGTCCGGCTTCATGGAGTCGGACTTTATTGATATTGATATGAAAGGGCTCTTCGAGGGCAAATGCCAGGGAGGGGATGCGGTGGTTCAGCGCCACGGCCTTGACGAGAAGAGCGGGTTCGTGAAGAACCGTAAAGATCTGGGAATGATCCCCAGGGATCGGTGCTTCGAGCTGACAGATGAATGCGTCTTTTGCATGAAAGTGAGCCGGTTGGATATGGGACGGGTGAAACTCCCTGGCTTCGATAGTCAGCGGATATCCATCAACCAGATTCCAGGTATAGCCCCGGAGTTTTCCCTGGATATTCTCAATGAGTCCCGGTGGACCATACAATCGAAGGTGTTTGCCACGACCTAGAGCAACGCGAACCAGCCGGTCAAACCCGATAAAGTGATCCATGTGGGTGTGAGAGACGAAAATATCCTGGGCTCTTAGAAGCCGGGATGGACTCAACGAGGTATTCTCACCAAGATCAAACAGCAGTGCCCGCCGGCTCCAACGGACTTCGACATAGAGGCCGGGGTCTCCAAATCGATCGTTGACAAGATAAGGAGAAAATGAGGGAGTCATGAGAGGGTGGCCCTCATGGTGAGGTAGAGAATGATGACTTCGATGGCATGGGCGAAAATCACGGCATAGAGGTTATTCATGCGGATCCTCATCCATCCCCAAATCAATCCATCCCATACCGCAATCCAGTGTAAATGACGGAACGTGGCGACCATAAAGGGATCAAAGGAAAACGTCAGGGCTGAAATTCCCAGAGGGAGGATGATAGCCCCTCGAGTCCGGATGAACCTGCTTTGAGTCAGATTGGAGTTATCGGGTTCAGGAGCCAACAACGTCAACAGCCTTCCCAAGAGAAATCCACGGAAGTTTAATTCTACAGCTATTGCGATGACCAGTATAAACCAGGGCACCATGATCCAGGGTGAAATACGGGCATGCGGCGTGTGAGGGAGAAAATCAATATTGCCACCCAATGTTGGTATGACAAAGAGAATGATCAGCGTATTCAGGCATCCCAGGCTGATTCCCGTCATGGTGCCCCACCCCAGGCCGGCTCGAATGTTGTTGGATTCAAGCCCAAGTCTGGGTAACCGGTCAACATTGTGAACGGCCCAGAGTCCCAACGCCAGATAGGCAATCAGTTGTGGAGCAAATTGAATGGCAGGTTGAGATTGCCAGTCTGCGGGTAGGAGGTAAAACCCGATTGTGGCAAAGACGGGAAGGAGGGCTAATCCTGCGGCTCTTTCTTTATGGGGTGTCACATGCGTTTGATGGTCATGGAAAGCAAAATTGGTTCTTGGTGAAAACCTGCTGAACTCTCCAATTTCATTGATAGCGCAAGGCTTCAGCGGGATCCAATTTTGAGGCTTTCATGGCTGGAAACAAGCCGAATCCCACACCGACCCCGACGGCAAAACCAAATGCAATGAGAATAGCGGTGGGCTGGACCACTGCGCCCCAATCTCCTCCGCCCGGCATGGCCTTGGCAACTAAATCCCCGATGCCATAGGCTGCGAGAATGCCCACGAGAATGCCAAGGCATCCGCCGATCACACTGATGGTTGTGGACTCAATGAGAAATTGCAAAAGAATATCCTGACGTTTAGCCCCTATGGCCTTACGCAGGCCAATTTCCCTGGTTCGCTCGGTGACGGTGACGAGCATGATGTTCATGATGCCGATGCCGCCGACGAGCAGGGCAATGACGGCAATTCCCCCAAGCACAATTCTAAAGGTCAAAAGCGTTTGGTCCACCGCACTGAGAAATTCTCCCTGATTCCGGATACGGATGTCGTCCACTCCTTCATGACGTTGAACCAGGAATTGATGTAGTGCCCCGGAGATTTCATCCATATGCTGCCGGTTTGGAACATGAATGATCATCGATTGAATTTTGTCGGTTCCCTTAAAAAACCGTAGGGCCGTACTGATAGGGATGATCACCATTTCATCATAATTATGCCCATAAATTTCACCTTTGGGTTCCATGACGCCGATCACTGTAAACCGTTGATCGGCAATTTTTACTTCCTCTCCGATGGCTGGTTGGGACCCAAAGAGCACCTCGGAAATGGTGTGTCCTAAAATTAATGACCTGTTCCATTCTCTGATGTCGGTGGATGAGATAAAACGTCCCGAATCGGGACGAAAGTTTCGGATCTCGCTATATTCAGGGGAGGTGCCGGTGATTCGTCCGCTGTAGTCACGCTCCCCGGCCTTTAATTGACCATCCAGCTCAATAATGGGAGCAACGAGGAGATCCGGGAAACGTTGTTGAATGGCCAGGGCGTCGTCATAGCGGAGTTCCGTATTTCTGCCAGCAAAGAGATGCCGCTCTTCAACGGTCAAGCGTTTTTTCCAGACAAATAATAAATTGGTGCCCATGCGTTCCAGAGAATGCACCAGCCATGCTTGGCCTCCTTCTACAATGGCGATCATCGTAATGACGGCCGCGACTCCAATAATCACTCCTAACATGGTGAGTCCCGAGCGAAGCGCATTGCCGGAGAGATTTTTCAGCGCATCTAGGAAAATTGAACGTAACACAGATGTTACCCCAGCACCGGTGCAGCCTGATACGCCGGCTCATCTGCCACGATTCTGCCATCAGACAAGGTGATGCGGCGTTCTGCCCGCTCTGCGATGAGTGGATCATGTGTAATCATGACAATCGTTTGCCCTTGATGGTGAAGTTGCTCAAAAAGGGCAAGGATATCCTTGCCTGATTGACTGTCCAGGTTTCCCGTGGGCTCGTCAGCCAGTAGGAGGGGAGGGCTGTTGGCCAACGCACGAGCGATTGCCACCCGTTGCTGCTGGCCTCCCGATAACTGATTGCTGTAATGAAGTAGACGGTCTTGCAGCCCGACCCTCGTTAATAATTCCCGCGCTTTATCCTGTTGGGCCTTCCGTGAGGCACCGGCATACATCAGAGGAAGTTGCACATTTTCCAATGCTGTTTTCCGTGCGAGTAAATGAAATGTTTGAAAGATGAACCCGATTTTTCGGTTGCGGATGCCGGTCAGGCTGGCGTCGGGAAGGGTGTTGACATGGTCTCCATCCAGCCAGTATTCCCCACTTGTGGGACGGCTTAAACAGCCGACAATATCCAGGAGTGTCGTTTTCCCGCTTCCGGACTGACCGATAATGGCGACAAATTCTCCCCGCTCAACCTGGAGGTTGATGTCGATCAATGCCGGCACGTCGACTTGCCCGGCTTTGTAGATTTTGTCAATGTGCTTGAGCTGGATCAGCATGTTTAAGGCCTTTTGCTGTCCTACCGACGAGGCGCTTCCTTTTTAAATGAAGGGATGATCACCTGGTCGTGCTCTTGAAGCCCTTTGGTGATGATGGCCTGCGTGTCGGTCCGGAATGCCACACGAACCTTGCGGGTTTGAGGTTGGCCTTCTGACATCACTTCGACCACGTCATCTCCATTTTCAACTCGCAACACCTCCAGCGGAATGGTGAGCACATCTTCCAGCCGTTTCGTTTCGATATCAATGTTTGCGGTAAGCATAGGCTTCAGGGCGGGATGAGAATTTTCAATATCGATAGAGATTTCATAAGTGACAAGATTGTTTTCCTTCACCCCTTGAGTGGCTATAGCCCTGACCCGGCCCTTAAAGAGTTGTCCCGGTAAGGCATCTAATCGAATGTCGACGGGTTGTCCGACCGAAACCCTTGGTATATTGACTTCGTTGATTTTCGCTTTGACCACCATGTGCGAGAGATCGGCAATTCGCATGAGGACAGTTCCTCCGCCGAATGTGGCTGTTCCTGAGGTGATGATTTCACCGGTATGGACGAGAATTTCCAGGACAGTCCCTTGGGAGGGCGACCGGACCTGAAATTCTTCAGGCCGGGTTTTTGAAACGGAGCCTTCGCGGTACCGTTCAAACAATTCCTGATTCCCGCCTAATGCCAGTAAGAGTTGCCGCTCCGCCAATTCCAGACGAACCAGGGATTGTTGATAGTCCCGCTGAGAGAGTTCCAATTCTTTTTGAGGAATAAACCCTTTTTGAAACAAGGATTCTGCACGGACCCATGCTCGATGAGCGGTGTCCACGTTTAACCGTTCTTCTTGGATGCCGGCCCGAAGCTGGGCCACCGTGCGGGCTTGGCTGGATTCCTGTCGAATAATCCCTAAAATTTGATCTTTTTGCACTTCCTGCCCCGCCGTCACAAATAATTGGGCGACTTCCCCTGAAAATTGAGATTTTATTTCAATGGTCTGTGAGGGCAGGATCGTTCCTGTTTCAGATACCTTCGTCTGTAGCGAGGTACGGACGACTTCGACTAGTTTGCGAGGTGTGGTGTCAGAAGGACGTTGGTCTGTTGACCGTGAATATTGCAACACCGCAAGGGAGGCTCCAACGAGCACCAAGATGGTGAGTACCCAGGATGTTTTGTTCATATCAAAAATGAGCCCATGCTTTTTTCATCACCAGACGTGGGTAGATCCATTCACATGGTAACAAGTCTGGAGAAGGACTGTGAACTTAAAAGACGGGGGTATTCGAAAATGGCCACCCCCTGGAAGCTCTCTCGCCCCAATGTGCGAAGACTTGCGTGTTGACAGTGGCAAGGCCGCACGAAGCGAGAAGGATGAGCCGCACGACTCGGGCAGAGAATTCTATGAGCGAGGAAAACGCGACATCCGGATCCTTCGGCAGGGCTCAAGGCCTGCTTTCCCCACATTTCAATTACTGGACTTCAATGTGGTAGTGCTCGAGAGTCGAAGCGGTGACGAGTCGGAGACGGGATAATGATTGGTTGTAATCGAGAATGGCTCGTAATTCCCTCCCCCTGGCTATTCTCAGGTCCCTTTGAAATTCTAAAACCAACCGGGTGGTGCTGAGTCCGAGGTTCAGGCGTTCCTCTTCAGCCTTGAGTTGTCTTTCGGAGAGTTGGCGAGCGGTTTGATTGGTCCGGGTGCGTTTGAAGCTGGTCTGAACCTGACGAATGGCTTCTTTGACGTCGAGGATGATTTGTTGGCGAACACGCAGGAGGGAGACCTGGCTTTGTTGTGTCTCCAACACCCGCCGTTGATATTGGCTTTGGGCCGAGCGGTTTCCTAATGGGTAGCTGAGTACGAGCCCTCCCCCCATGTTGTAGAAATCAGTGCTGCCTAAACGGTCCAGATTATCTCCTGGATTTTTGCCCAGACCGCTGAGACCAAGACTCCCCTGAAAGGAGAGATCGGGCAGAAGCTGGTTTTTGGCAAAGCGGGTGTTGACGGTGGAGGTTTCAATGTTTTTTTGGGCTTGCAGGATGTCCGGGCGATGTTCGAATGCCGATTGAAGGCTTTCCTTGAGCGGCGTCTCCTGACGTTGTTGAACGGGCGGGTCGAGCGGGACGAGGGGTGTGGTTTGGGTCAGATTGTATTCCGAATTGTTGAGGAGACGCCGAAGTTGGTCTTCCTGGTCCAATACTGTTTTTTGGGCCAGTAAAATTTGTTCGACCTGGTTGGCCACTCCGGCTTGAGCCTGGAGGGCTTCGACGTCGGCCATCACCCCGGCCTTGACCTTCGCGCGATTGCTGGCCAGTAGTTCTTCTGCGGCTTGTAGGGTCGCACGGGTCACTTTTAAATTTTCGCGGGCAAAGACCAGTTCCCAGTATGCCTGTTCAACTTGAGCGATCACTGACAGAACCTGGTTGACGAGCGTGAGTTGTTCCAGGTCTGCCGCATTTCGTGCGAGGGTGATTTGGACTTTGGTAATGGTCGGCCCGAAGTTGCGAAGAAGCGGTTGCGTCAGATCGAAGCGGAGGTTGCTTGAATAGGATGGGTTAAACAGAAAACTGGTTTCTCCTGCCACGGAGTTCCGGTTGGTATCAAACTTCAGATCGTACGATCCTCCGGTGAGCAACTTTTGCTTTATTCCCAACCCTAAATTTGTATCATTTTGATCAATCTTGTCAGGCTCTGATCCCACGGTGGCGCCACCAAAGCCGAAAATGGGCCTATTGAGTGGGGAGACATTCCGGTCGTACCGTCCGCTTAACTGGACCGTGGGGTCGAATTGTGCTTGTTGGAAGATAATATCGGTGAGTCGAACATCTCTGCTCTGTCGACTCACCTGAATGTCGAGATTATGTTCCAGGGCCTGCATGACGGCTTCCTGTAACGTCAGCGTGATGACGGAATCAGAAGGCAGGAGTTCTGTGAAAGTCAGGTCCTCATTGCTAGAGATGCTTGAGGAACTGCTTCCACTCACGGGTGCCTCACCTAGTAATACCAGGGTTAGGCATGCAAGAAAAACCAATCGAGGCATAAAACGGATTATCATGATCCGGCTCATACGGGATCTTTAGGGAGAATCAATGAGATGACCCTTCTTCAACCTATCAAAGCCTGCCGGTTTCCGCAATTTTTTCATTGGAATGTCTAGACAGAGTCCAGCACGTACGCCTTGCCTTTTTCTGCTGGCGATTACCCGTGAAAATGGCGGGCGTGAGGTGGAGCACTTATTATGATAAGCACTCACGTATGTTTACGAAGTTTGCTCTTCTATGTAATAAACAAGCAAAAACTGAACTGGACCGACTGGTTTGGATGATAGGTATGGGACTTGGTTGAGTCGTAACCAAGGGGTTGTGGACTTCCGGTGAGAATGCGTATCATCGTAGGCGTTATGGGTTGAGCCGTTTATTAATTTCATTTATTTTTAAGAGTAGGGATGGTCATGAAACAAGAGCGATTGAGCCGGTCTGTGAGACATTTCATTTATAGGGTATTTTCTGGTCAGGGGGTGGTGGGCACACGAAATCATTTTACCGGTTTTGGACGGATAGTCGTGATGGCCATGAGCCTTTTTTTGATCGGTGTCTCAGAGGGGTTTGCTGAGGATCACCCTCAGGAGCTTCCGAAGCCTTTCCATAAAACCACCCCCCCGCTTTTCCAAGAATGGAATTTTGACCAATCTTCTTCAAACGGGTTGCCGGAGGGCTTTACGCAGGCTGTTGGCGGGACTTCAGGAGAAGGGGAGTGGTCAGTGAAAGAAGACGCCACCGCTCCCAGTCGCCCTCGCCTGGTGGAACAGCGGTTACACTGTCGTGAGGGTTGGTGCTATCAGTTACTTGTGGCTGAAGGCGTGGTGGCTGAATATGTGGATCTCTCGGTCCGGATTAAACTCAAGTTAGGAACCTCGTCTGGCAAAGCCGGATTGGCCTATGGGATTCAGGATGACAAAAATTTCTATGCGGTTGTCGTTGAACCCAAAACTAACGAGGTTGTGGCCTATGTAGTGAAGGATGGTCAACCAACTGAATTAGCGAGGGAGGTCCTCATTCCTTCACCATCAGACTGGCATTTTCTTCGGATTCAACGAAATACTATTATCAGTAAGGAATTTACTGAAATCTTTTTCGATCATCACCTCATGATTGACGTGTACGATCAATCCTTCAGAAAGGGCAAGTTGGGCTTGGTGGCGATGGGGGATGGAGGGTTTTCCTTTGATAATCTTCGTGCGATGGAAATGATGACAAACCGCCCGCTTTCCAGGCCTTCGGCCTATTAGGCTGAATGATTCTATCGGACGTCAGGATCCAGTTTGCCTAAGATAAGGGTTAACAAGGCTTCGGGGCTTGTTGCTTCAAGAATTAACGCCCGGTTGGCCGTGGTGACGAAACCCTCTTGGACTTGATGATCCAAAAATCCCAATAGGCCATCGAAAAATCCAAAACAATTCAACAGCCCGCAGGGCTTGTGGTGAAGTTTTAACTGGGCCCAAGTCACCATTTCGCAACATTCTTCCAGTGTCCCAAACCCGCCTGGTAACGTGATGAAACCGGCTGACAGATCGGCCATGAGGGCTTTCCGTTCATGCATGGTGTTCACGATATGGGTGGTGGTGAGATTGGGGTGTAAGAGTTCTTTCTCTGCCAGATGGCTTGGAATGACTCCGATGACCGTGCCTCCCTCGTGCAATACGGTTGAAGCCAGCACGCCCATCAGGCCAATATTCCCCCCACCGTAGACCAATCCTATTCCCTTTTGGACAAGTGCGTGGCCCAATCGCCCAGCCATGTTGGTAAAGCCGGGATGGTGCCCTAGACTTGAACCGCAGAAGACACAGAGATAACGCATGATACAGGGGCCTCTTTCATTGGCTATCGAGACGGGTACACTTTCCAGAAGAATGGCGTGTTCAATCTGAGTCAGGTGCAGTGAGGGAAAGACAAAACGCCATGCGCCCTCAAGTTAGTTGGGTATGGGAAGAGCGGTCAAGGCATAGGGGTTGATTCGTGAGCCATTTAAGTGAATGCCCCAATGGAGGTGTGGGCCGGTGGCTCTTCCACTGGCTCCTACTTTTCCCAGGGCTTCTCCTTTTTGAATGGCTTGGCCAGACTTGACGTCAATCTCCGAGAGATGAAAGTACATGGAAAACAGTCCCACTCCATGATCCAGGACGACACCCTTTCCCGAGAAGAAGTGGTTCATCGTTTTCACGACCGTGCCCTTGTTGATGGCCTGGACCGGAGTTCCATTTGGCGCCGCAATATCTTCTCCGGAATGAGGCCGGCGGGGTTGTCCGTTAATGACTCGACGACTGCCAAACACGCCTGTCACTTTCCCATTGACGGGCTCAAGAAAAGGACCATCCCATAAGGGAAGAGCGCTGATATGGTGAAAGGCTTCTGCCAGTTCTTTCTGTTCTTGTTGGACCCGCTTTAAGGTTTTGGGGTCAAGATCGACTTTGTCTTTCGGGAGGGTCAGGTGTTGGACGGCATAGTGTTCTTTGATGATTAAGACGGAGTAGCTGAGATGATCCGTCCCGCTGTTGGTATGGACATTGACACTTAACTCCTGCAAGCCCGGTGGATCTTCCATATCAATCCCCACGATTCCTGCAAAACGGCCATCGGAATTCTGAAAAAATGGAATCTTCCGTTTTAAAAACATGCCACTTACTTTTGCCTCTGGATCGGCTACCGGAACTTCGATCCAGAGGACTTGCCCCTGCTTTCCACTGAATTGGCCGTCAGCTCCTGGTCGGTGGCGTTCTGCGCTGGGGACAATCTGAATAGGGAAAATACTGGCGATCAGCAAGCAGACGACAAACAGCACTTTCCAGGAGAATGCAGGATGAGGTGGTGGGGATGGAGGCAACACGCGATTCATGGATAGAGCCGGCTGTGGGGAACTTGGCTGAGCAATTCTTCCACCCGTCGGTTAAAAGGACAGAAAGGATCCATGCAGAGAATGGTTTCTTCCCAGTATCCGTTTAGTTTGAGATAGGTCCAATCCACAGTATACGACCGATTTTTTGCACGGGCAAATCTGATGAAATCCCCCCGCACCTTTGCCCGTGTGGTTTGAGGAGGAATCGTTTTTGCTTGCTCAATTGCCTCCTCATCGACCATTTTCCTGATGTGATTTCGTTCAGCTAACAGATGAAAGAGGCTTCGCTGTCGATTAATGTCATGGTATTGCAGGTCCATCATGCCCAATCGGGGGTCATCCCATCCACAGGATTTATTGGCCATGTAGTTTTCTAAGAGCCATTGTTTGGTGATCCAGTCGATTTCCCGAACCAGTTTCATTGGCGAAACTTCAAGCAGGTTCAGAACTCGACCCCATTCATAATGGATCTCTGACATCACTTTATTCGGAGGTTGCGATTCTAAATACTCACCAGCCCGCTCCCAGAAAATTCGTTGAATTTCTAATGCGCTCAGGTTTCGCCCATCTTCCAGTTTGATCGTCCTCTTCAGGGTAGGATCCCGGGAGATGTCTCGAATGGCTTTGACAGGTTCTTCTAACTCAATATGAGGGATGGTGAATCCTTCTTCGATCATTGAGAGTACGATCATTGCCGTTCCCACCTTCAAGTAGGTGGAAAATTCAGACATATTGGAATCGCCGAGAATGATATGAAGCCGACGGAATTTTTCCGCGTCGGCATGCGGTTCGTCCCGTGTGTTGATGATGCTGCGGGAGGACGTGGTGGAGGATGATGTTTTTTCGTGGATATGCTGAGCGCGTTGGGAGATGAAAAATTGGGACTTCCCCGACACCTTGAGAATTTTTCCGGCTCCCGAAAAAATTTGGCGGGTTACGAAAAAAGGGATGAGCTGTTCACTGACTTTCCAAAAGTCCACATCCCGGCGCATGAGGAAATTCTCATGACAACCGTAGGTGTTGCCGAGGGAATCCGTATTGTTCTTGAATATAAAGATTTCGCCGGAAAGCCCTTCTTCACGTAAGCGTTCCTCGGCGATGGGGAGACAACTTTCTAAAATACGCTCTCCCGCTTTGTCGTGGATGATGAGATCAATCAGGTCATCGCATTCGGGAGTGGAATATTCAGGATGGCAGCCGGTGTCCTGGTAGAATCGTGCCCCATTGGTCAGAAAGGCATTCGAGGGCCAGCTATTGGGGATGAGTCCCTCAAAAATGTAACCGAGGATTTTTTCAATGGGAAGATAGACTCGCCCATTTGGCGAAAATGTCAGGCCGTATTCACTTTCAAGGCCAACGATTCGTTTCATCATACCCGGAGGTTTCCTTCCTCCAAGGCCCTCAAGGAAATGATGGAAAATCCATCACCGGCGTTCTCCTTCTCGCTCGAAGGCCTCACCCTACCAATCTGTTTATCTCATCCTCTTTGCTTT
>Ga0209536_100009598_pt1 | contig 14379 bp, 15 predicted proteins | sample DeeMarSeWOR28_12_FD_187461 | JGI IMG/M metagenome (GOLD analysis project Ga0209536, IMG submission 187461) | Marine sediment microbial communities from White Oak River estuary, North Carolina - WOR-2-8_12 (SPAdes) (version 2) | ecosystem: Environmental > Aquatic > Marine > Intertidal zone >...
ACACAGTGACTTACACGCCCAACCCCGGCTTCACGGGAGCTGACACCTTCACCTACACCGCCAACGACGGCCTCCTGGACAGCAACGTCGCCACGGCAAGCGTAATGGTAGAGCCCGTCAACCATGCCCCAGTGGCCAACGACGACAGTGTCAGCACCGATGAGGACACCGCAGTGAGCGTCTCGGTGCTGGCCAACGACACCGACCCGGATAATGACCCCCTCACGGTGACCAATCTAGCCCAGCCCGCCAACGGCGCGGTCAGCCTCAACCTGGATAACACTGTGACTTACACGCCCAACCCCGGCTTCACGGGAGCTGACTCCTTCACTTACACCGCCAACGACGGCCTCCTGGATAGCAACATAGCCACGGTCAGCGTGATGGTAGAGCCCGTCAACCATGCCCCAGTGGCCAACGACGACAGTGCCACTACCGATGAGAACACCCCAGTGAGCGTCGTGGTGCTGGCCAACGACACCGACCTGGACGATGACCCCCTCACGGTGACCAATCTAGCCCAGCCCGCCAACGGCGCAGTCAGCCTCAACCAAGACAACACTGTGACTTACACGCCCAACCCCAGCTTCACAGGAGCTGACTCCTTCACTTACACGGCCAACGACGGCCTCCTAGACAGCAACGTCGCCACAGTTAATGTGACGGTAGAGCCAGTCAACCATGCCCCAGTGGCGAACAACGACGGTGCCACTACCGATGAGAACACCCCAGTGAGCGTCGCGGTGCTGGCCAACGACGCCGACCCGGATGATGACCCCCTCACGGTGACCAATCTAGCCCAGCCCGCCAACGGCGCAGTCAGCCTCAACCAAGACAACACTGTGACTTACACGCCCAACCCCGGCTTCACAGGAGCTGACTCCTTCACTTACACGGCCAACGACGGCCTCCTAGACAGCAACGTCGCCACGGTCAGTGTGATGGTAGAGCCCCTCAACCATTCTCCAGTGGCTTCCTTCACCTACATGTGCACTGCTCTGACTTGCGACTTTGATGCCTCTGGATCCTACGATCCGGACGGTAGCATCGGATACTACGATTGGGACTTCGGAGATGGCAGTATCGGCAGCGGGGTCAACGTGAGCCACGTCTACGGCCAGGCTGGCAGTTACCAGGTGACTCTGATGGTGACCGACGATGGCGGGATGACGGGCGAGACGACTTTGCCGATTGAGCTGCCTGTCTCAGCGTTGACGATGTAGGTTGATTTCAGTGTAAGGTGAATAGCATAAGATGCCTACGACTTGAGATATAGCTCAAGTACAACATTTGTCGTACGAACCCAGTACGCTCATTGTGGAAAAGGACCGCCCGAAAAGCGGTCCTTTTTGCGTATGGCAAATCCACTCTTTATCCAATGACAGTGGGAGCGTTCTCGGATATACTGAGAATGAAGACATTCAGTAGGGGATTTAGGGAGGTGTGTCATGAGTGAGCTTCCCCTTTACACCGATCAGGTGATGAAACTGGAGCAGTACAAAGACCTGCTCCGCCAAGCCGAGCACCACCGATTGATCAAAGTCGCCACTCAGTCGGCGCCGGAGCCGCCTCAGAACACCGACGCGCCTCGACTCAGTAAACTGGTGGATCTGGCCCGGCGAATACCCAGCCTCGGACTGATGGGCCACGCGCGGACCTGAGCGGAACGGAAACCTATGGAGCAATGCATTCGGTTGCTGATTGCTGACGATGCGCCCCGATCCCGCGCCGGACTGCGCGCGCTACTAACCACTCTTGGGCTGAGTGTCCTTCAAGAGTCTCAAGGCGAGGCCGGGCCACAGGTCGAGGTAGTTGGTGAGGCGGTCAACGGCCAGGATGCGCTGCGCCTGGTGGAGGAACGTCGGCCCGACTTGGTTTTGATGGATGCCCGGATGCCGGTTATGGATGGTTTGGAAGCCACCCAACTCATCAAGGATAGATGGCCGGAGATCAAGGTTGTCGTACTAACCATGTACCCTGCCTATCGAGCTGAGGCGCTGGCTGCTGGCGCCGATGCTGTCCTGGTCAAAGGGTGTCCCCCCGAGAAACTTCTGGAAGCGATCTTGGACAAATAGGTCGCCGATCAATTCAACGCCTGTGCTGGGGACAAGTGTTTGATTGATAAGGTATTAAGAGGGAAGGCAATGCTATACGAACCACTGCTGGCCCACCAAATGGCCAAAGAGCGTATGCAGGATATCCTACTTGAAGCAAAACAGGCTCAGTTGACCAGGATAGCCGAAGGTTCCAGGAGGTCTGCGAGGTGGCGTCTGCCAATTGCATCGGCCTTGAGCAGCCTGTTGGCGCTCTTCATTCAACCGTAGAGCTGGTTAATCGATTCCATTAGGTCTAAGGGTAGGAGGCGTGCAATGGAGGACAGACTGTCCATTCCAGTTGGCATACTTGTCTTGACAGGCTTCATTCTCAGCGTGATGATCGTCAGTGGGTGCACGGCAGCCACCGAATCTGTTGGCCCACAAGGGCCCCTGGGTCCCGAGGGAGCGGCCGGGCCCCAGGGAAAAGTTGGACTTGAGGAAGCTATCGGACCACAGAACTCTGCAGGGCCTCACGAGACGACCAGGTCACAGGGACCGGTGAGCCTGACGGACCCTGTTGGACAGCAACGACAGTTCGGCGTTGCAGACCCAGTGGTTTTCTTAGCCCGCATGTTGGAACTAGCCGGCCTTGCCACCAAAGTGGGCTGAGATAGGCAACGGCGTAATGCAGGAGAAGTGGGAATACCTGACCAAGCTCATCTGGGCAAGTATCGAGAACGAGGGAGCCAAAGAGTACCTCCGGCAGACCTGGCCTGACTGGCAGGCAGCCAAGTATGCGCCTGAAACCATGATTCCCGAGTTGAACACATATGGTGATCGAGGTTGGGAACTGGTCCACATGGAGCCAGTGGGCGCCGTGGGTAAGAACCGCGATGTCGGCTTTGTGGCGGGTGAGGCTATGCCAAGATGGAGCAATGCCTACTTCTGCGTCTTCAAGAGGCGTAGGGCGTGATTGAGGATTGTTGAACGTCCTAATGAAAACTGGTTTAAGAGAGCGCGAGTAACTAGCTTACCTTCATTTGCTCTGTATCCTTCGAGGGTCCTGAGATCCCAAGTGGGACTTTTGAGTGAAGGAGCCCCCTGCTTCTCCAATGCCCCGAGGTGAGAGATGAAAAAGCGAAGTCTGTGGGCAGCTTTTGCTGGTAAGGCTCTTTCCCTATTGGCTCTGTTGGCGCTGCTCCTGATAATGGCGGTGTGCGGTCAGGCAGCGACACTCACGGCAGCCGCATCTGAGCCAGAGCCGCCGCTGCGGCTGACAGAAGCAGTTGACGCAATCGTCGATGATCTGGAGGAGTATATCCCTCAGCGGATGCACGGGGGGGATGTGCCAGGCCTGACCATCGCCCTCATCCGCGATGGAGAGGTGGTCTGGGCAGAGGGTTATGGCGTGGCCAACACCATCACCGGCGCACCGGTCACGCCAGAGACGGCCTTCGAAGTCGGCTCCAACAGCAAGGTGGTCACCGCCTACACTGCGCTGCGCCTCGTCGAGGGAGGTAGGCTTTCTCTCGATGAGCCGGTGAGAGCCTATATCGCCGAACCCTGGCTGCCGCCTTCCGAGTATTTAAATCAGATCACTCTGCGCCACCTGGCCTCCCACAGCTCAGGACTAACCGATAACCTTTTCCCCGTAGACAAAAGCCTTGCTTTTGAGCCTGGCTCGGACTTTCTCTACTCAGGCGTCGGAGCTCTCTACGTGCAAGAGGTAGTCGAGCAGACGGCCGGCCAACCACTGGAGCATGCCGCCCGGCAACTGGTGTTCGAACCATTGGGCATGGCGTCCAGTAGCTTTGAAAACAGTGCCGCCATCAGGCCACGCACGGCGAACGGACACTTGAACTACTCTTTTCCGCTGCTTTCCTTCGTCTTTCCGTTCGCAGTCTTACTTGTCCCCATCGGCCTGCTTGGGATCCTGATCCTGCGTATCAGAACAGGTACATGGCGTCCCACCTGGAAAATGGCGGCGGGCGCCCTTATCGCAGCCACAGTCCTGATGCTGCTGATTCTCATACTTTCAATGGGGACGGCACTACCGAATATGGCCTTGTTAACCATCCTGTGCGCGGCCTGTTTTGCCATCGCCTTCACAGTGACATTGCTCATCGGCCAGGGAATCGTGGCCCGGTTACCTGCAACGTGGCAGGAGGCGAAACGACAGCGCGCACTGACTGCCGTCTGGGCTGTGCTAAGCCTTGTGGTACTGCTTTGGGTTTCAGGGCTGATCGCAGGGCCGCTGCCAAAAGGCCCATCGCCGCGGGCCAGTGCTGTCGGCTCGCTGCGCACCTCAGCCCCCGACCTGGCGGCCTTCCTGATCGAGTTGGCGGATCCGCAGTATTTGAGTCAAGACCTGGCGCTGCAAATCCGCACCCCACAGGTATCGGCGGGTAGAGACATGTCATGGGGTCTAGGGCCGGGCATCCAGCACAACAGCCAAGGGGATGCGCTTTGGCAGTATGGCCAGACCTTCGGCTATCGCAGCGTGATGGTGATCTACCCTGAGCACGGCATAGGCGTCGTGGTACTCACTAACAGCGACAGTGGCCTGCCCGTGGCTTTTGATGTTGCCCAATACGCAATAGGTGGCTCGGCAATTTCCTCGATAAGAGCCTGGCTTGAGTATTAGAGGTGGGGGTAAGCGAGCACAGACAAGAATTGCCATTGCCCTCTTACCATCGTCATGAAGACCTCGACTTCTTCGTCTATAATGACCAAGTCGGCGTCTTTTCCAGGTTCCAAACTCCCTTTGCGATCATCCACGCCAATGAGAGCCGCCGGATTCAAACTGGCCATCCTGATGGCATCCGTGAGGGAACACCCCAGGGAACGGACCATGTTGCCGACACACAGCTTCATAGGAGCCACACTGCCTACCAGGGTCCCACCCACCACGTAAGCTCGGTCATCCTCCTTCACAACGGCACGCTTGCCGTCCTGGTAGGTACCATTCGGCAAAGCTGCCCAGATCGTGTTATCCGTGATCAAATGCACCCGATCCATACCTTTGCAGCGCAAGAGGATATCCATCGCCACGGGAGAAACGTGCTGTCCGTCAGCAATCAGTTCGGCGTGGAGCTCGTCACACGTCAGAACTGCCCCCAACAGGCCCGGCCTGCGATGGTGTAACGGGATCATACCGTTAAAGACGTGAGACACACAACTCAAGCCGACCTGTACCGCTTCCATCGCCTGCTCGTAGGTGGCTGTCGAATGGGCCGCACAGGGCACGATGTCCACCTTGACCATCTCGCGAATGACGTCGAGGGCGCCATCCAACTCAGGCGCAATGCTCATCTTACGAATGCTTCCCTCTGAGACTTGCACCATGCGCCGCAGTTCCTCGACGGAGGGCCGGCGCATGTTTTCGACCAACTGCGATCCCCTGGCCGTTTCGGCGCTGCTGAGGTAGGGCCCTTCCATATGAAGCCCCAAGATCTCCGCTCCACCTGTGCCCTCCATCATCACCTGCCGGACGACACGGATGCGGTCCAAAATCATGTCCAGAGTGTATTGGGTCGGCATCAGGCTGGCCAAGGTAGGCAGAAGGCTGGTGACTCCTGTGCTCACGATGGCCCTGCATAACTTAGCCGTCGTCTGTCGATCCTCGCCAAAATACGCTCCATCCCGACCGTGCGTGTGGGTATCGATGAAGCCGGGTACCACTATCTTGTCCATGGCGTCTATAATACTGGCCTCTTCAGGGATGGTGATCTCCTCCGGCCGTCCTACAGCCACAATCTTCTCATCCCTGGTGAGAACGACGCCCGGGGCGATGCTCTTTAGAGGAGTCAGGACAAGCCCACCTTGAATGGCTATCACGTTGACACATTCACCTTCGCTGCTTCAAGGAACGCGACAAGCAGGGACCCCAGTTGAGCTTTGCTCGATTGCCTCAATAGTCTCATCACCTATCATCACACCTATCTCGCTGAGAGCCAGCAGTACAGATCCAACCACCGGTTCGAACTTTGGTTTGACCACCCTGGCATGTGGAGCAGTTGCCAGGATTGTCTCCCTGAATGAACCCAGGACGAGCTCTCCCGCTCTGAACACCCCACCAAAAGGCACAACAGCGAAGTTATCTTTTTCCACGCCCAAGCGTCTGATGATAGCTACGCCTAATCGCCCTAATTCATAACCGGCTTCCCTCAAGATATCGACTGCTTTCCAATCACCCTGCTCTGCGACTGACACCACAACTGGGCAGAGTGTTGCCACATCACATCGTGTCAGAGGCTCGTTTTTGGTGCGCTTACGCAAGAGAACACCGGCCATTGAAATTTCTCCCACATCAGAGACCTCCGAGCCCGAATCGGGGACAATCCCGACCTGATCAGCGGCGACCGTCGCCACCAACCCTTGAGAGACTTGAAACACCATGTCCATCACGTTGGACATGCCAAAATGCTCCAGCACAGGTTTCGTCAGCATTGTCTGCCTTGTGCGGCCATCGTGAGCTTGCAAAACGGCGACCATAGCCTGAATACTAATCCAATAGCCACTCCCCTCATCCCCCAGCGTGGCGCCCCAGCCACCTGCCCCTGCTTCTCTACCATCTGTCGACCATCCCCTGGCTATGGAGCCTGTGCCAGCATCAACGGTTACGCCGATATGTTCGTCAATCCAGAAACGGGCTGCCCAGCGTGTTGTCTCTCCTTCTGCAGCCCTGATGATTTGCCTGATGCCAAGTTCGCCTGCTACTTCCTGGACGGCGTCAGGCGCCATAGGAGCACTTATGCACAGGATTTCGATTTGCTCCCCACTCAGCTCTGGTCCTGCGAGCGCCGTGACGACGGCACGTGTCAAGGACTCCACAACTTCCTGGCGGGGCACGTAGTTGGTGTTGACCGGGCCAGCGTGGCCATATCCCAGCAGCTTACCTTCCTGGTCGGCTACCAGACAGGCGGTCTTGGAACCTCCGCCGTCGACCCCCAGCACATACCGCATAGTTCTGCCTACATCTCGCGCCTGGGTGAGTAAATCCCGCCGAACCTAGTGCCCCGCTCCCGGCGCAGACTATCCAGGTACTGTACATACTTCTCTTGACCGTCGAGGTTGAGAGCGTAGTAAATGGGGGGAACGACCCCCTTCTCCGCCAGCCACTCGGCGACCTCGGCCATCAAAGCCTGTAGAATGAGACACCCCATCCAACCCGACGTCGGTCCTACTTTCTGAGGCAGACGCTCATCCTCCAGGACAGCATCTCCTGGTATCGTCAGGTTATCTAACACGACGTCACAGTACTCATACATCTTCTTGCCCGAAGAGTGCCGCGAGGCCACAGCGTTCGTATAGGTCATAGAAGTCATACCGATCACCTTGAGCCCGACCTCTTTGGCCGACATAGCCATCTCAACAGGGAAGGCATTGCGACCTGATGTGGAAATCAAGATGATCACATCCCCCGGCTCAGCGCCAATCTGGCTGAAGAATTCCCGTCCGGCTCCCTCAACACGCTCCAGGAAAGAGGTCAGGTAAATCGGCCCCATTTCAAGAGACAGTCCGTGGGTGAAGACTGGATTTACCAAGGCCAACCCACCTGCTCTCCAAAAGATGTCCTGCACGGGCAATGAGGAGTGTGGTCCTCCCCAGGCATAAAGAGTATGCCCATCGGCAACCGCCTGCGCAATTACCTCCGCCGCTTGCTCGATATTCGCCAGTTGAGTATCGTGAAGACACTGGATTAGCTCGAGTCCTTTGTCGAGATATCGCTTTGCTAGCATGAGTCCTCCTTTGCGATGGACTTTTTGTGCAGTCGCTTCATATGATGAGCCGGGTCTTCGTAGTATTCGTCCGGGGTGACTTCTAACCGCAGGTGTCGCCTCGGCTCCTCCAAGACAACCGGCTTGGTTGCAGCAAACTGCCTGATAACCTCAGCATACGGTAAACGAGCCATCGGGGCGTACCAATTCGAGAAAACGCTCGTGCCTGGACTCGGCACACGGGGGTCAATCCCACAAATCAGGGTGATAATCGGCGAAGCACCAAATTATAGCCCCGGCCGCGCCGACCTTCACCAAATTGACCAGACCCTACTCGACGCAGGCACCCAGGCCTTCCTTGCAAACCTCCCCAGGCTCAGAGTCGGACCACCAACACATTGCCTTGCGGCGGGGCCAGTAGTTTACCCCTAACAAAAACGACTCGCTCATCTCACGTCACCCCCATTCTTCAGGGTGGCCTCTCCCTATCTCTGGGACTCGGACGCCAACAGTCTATCGGTGGACTCGATGAGAGGCCCCCGCACCGAGAGGGTATGCGCGCCGGCTATCTCCATACCAAGCAGCACACCACCGACGACCGGCGGCACATGCAAGCGCACCAGACGGGCGCCAGGTGCGATACGATGTACGACCTCGCGCATAGCCTCGACCAACAACGGACTGCCATTGAAAAAACTACCCGCCAGGACCACATCAAAGACCCGCGTTTCAAGGTTGAGTTGGCGCATGACTCCGACCGCCAGGTCTCCTAGCTCCCGCCCGGCCCATAGGATCAGCTCCCTGGCGACCGGATCGCCTTCCGCGGCGACTCGAAAGACGGCCGGGGCCGCCTCTGCGCCCACTTTAATGCGTTCCAGGGTCAGGCCTTCAAGAAAATCTGCGGTATCTCGCGCACCGGTCAGCTCAACGAAGGCCTCACTCAGTCGGGTGGGTTGGCCGCGCCGAGTCCATTCACGGGCTACCGCCTGTAGGGCCCTGATGACCAACTCGTGGCTGCCGGCGCCTTCACCCAGCCAGGAGAAGCCAGTCATACGCCCCACGCGCCGATCTTGATCCCAGCCCCAACAGTTGCAACTTGTGCCCGCTATCACAGCAACGCCCCAACCTTGAGAGGCGCCGGCCAGCAGAGCGATGATAGCATCGTTGACAATTTCGAACGGCGCTCTCAATGCAAGAGGGCGGATGGCCTCTAGCATAGGGCCGCGTTGAGACGGCCAGTCGTATCCGCCGATGCCAAAGCCCACGCCGGCAATATCCTTGTCGTCGACTCCGGCCGATACCAGCGCCTCTTGGGTGAGCACTCGTAGCAGCTCAGCGAAGGCATGATGGCCAATGTCCATAGGATTGCCAGGACCGCCTTGCCCGAAGCCGAGCGCCTGACCGGCCTCATCCGCAACTAATGCATGGCTCTTTGTTGCCCCAACGTCAAAGCCCAGGAAGTAGCGAGTCACAGCTCATCCCAGAATTGTGGCAGGAGGGCTCGATGGGTTTCCAGCAGATCGTCGAGCAACGGCTGGATTCGGTCCGCCCTGGGGCCGAGCGGGTGAGCTAACAGAGCCCAATAAGCAGCATCGCGGTTGCCATACACGCTGGCTTCCACTGTCAGCAGTTCGTATGCCTTCACATGCGCCAGCAGGCCGAAGCAAACTGGTGGCAATGGCCTGGCCGGTAGCGGATGAATCCCATCCCCATCCACACGGCAGGGCATCTCCAGCACCCAATCCTCCGACCACCCCTTCACTGCCCCGCGGTGCCGCACATTGACGATGTGCACTTCTCCGAGGTCGTTATAGTGCGCGTTCAGCAATTGAGTAGCGACAGTCGAATAGTACGCTCCCCCGCGCTTCATCAAGTCCTTTGGCGGCTCCGAGCGGTCCGGCTCAGCGTAACTTCGAAGCAGATCGGCTTCGACCTGCATGACTGCTTCAGCGCGCGAAGGCGGCCATTGTCCTTGAGCAGCAACTTTGCGATCGGTGTAGTAATAGTATTCCAGATAGCCACAAGGGATCATGCCTAACACTTCAAGAGTGCGTGGGTCCCACCTAGGATCAAGGTTCTCGTTCTGATAGACCTCAAGGACTTGTGGCCACATATCGTTGCCGTCCGCAACTAGACCGCGATACCAGGAGAGATGATTCAGCCCTAGCGTGTCTAACTGAGCCTGATCTGGCTCAAACCTGAGCCCACGGTAGGTCTCGAGCGCCTTCAGCATCTCCATCTTGACCGTCACCGGCCCGTTGCAGACCCCCACGACCGGCACTTCCGCTGCATATCGGCTGAGAGCTTCGGTGATCAACCCCGAGGGATTGGTGAAATTGACCAGCGGAGCACCTGGGGCCAGTTCCCGCATATCCCCAGCCACCCTCAATATCACCGGAATCGTGCGCAGCGCTTTCGACATGCCGCCTACGCCGGTGGTCTCTTGACCAACCAACCCATGTCGCTTTCCCAGGTACTCGTCTGCTCGCCGCGCCTGCATCCCACCCACTCTCAATTGGGTGATAACATAGCTGGCGCCGGCCAGGGCCTGGCGCTGGTCAGTGGTCAAATGAACGGCGAAGGGTGCACCATGGGCCGCCACCATGCGCCGGGCAAACCCTCCCACGACTTCCAACCGTTCTTGCGCAACATCCATGAGCCACAGTTCAGACAGGGGAAAAGAGGGGACACGCTCCACGAATCCGTTGATCAGTTCCGGCGTGTAGGAAGATCCACCGCCAATGACAGCTACTTTCATGGCTGCACCCCTTCGCAGCTCCGGGCATTCCTATCCGAAGAGAGACGCTCATCACACTTCTGCGACAACGCAGAACCCATTTTTCTCGTCGCGCAGCTCACTGGGGAGGTTTCAGATTACGCTCGGCACGGTGTTTGGTCATCATCAAGCAGCTACCCCGCACCTGTGCATTTGATCTCGGAAAAGGTGGAAGGCACATAGAAGTATGTCCTCCGCAATGCGGTTCTCTTTCCAGCACCCTCAGAGGACCAAGATACAGTCTATACTGATTTCTTGTTGAGGCATTATTAGTGGCTAGTGAAGAGGCTTCGTTCGAATGTGCCTTAAGCTCGAGGTCATAAGCATCACCTTTCAGTGTCAAGACTGCTGGCTGTAGGTAGATTGCTTCTCTGTGTCGACCATCCTGCATAATACAAGCTTGCACTGAGCGAAAAGTCCTTCTGCGTTCTGTGCTGCGTAACGGCATCCATCAGCCGAGCCATACTACTACGAAAGGAAAGTCTGGTTGTGACGAGCTGGTAGGCATTGTCAACAATAGCTCGACGTTCGTCGTCATGGCTCAGGTAATAAACGATAGATTGCGCCAGCTTGTCAATCGGCGCCGAGACATAATGGTTGCCAGCTTCAAAATCTGGACAGTGAGGTAGCAATGGCTCTGAGACAATCAGGCAGCGATTGGGGGCCGCAAAGGCAAAGCGCGAAAAATTATCGTCATACCACGTTCGGGTTAGATTCAAGCAAATTTTGGCTCGATTAAGGAAACGCGTCCGTGTCTCACCAAAGATAAACGGGTTCTCCTCATTGTCTGCAACGTGCACCTCAACGTCATAAGACCTTAGCTCCTGGCGGACTTGATCAAGCAGTTGGCTGCGACGTCTCGTGCCACGCTTCCCCATCCATAGCACGTCGATATCCCGCTCCAGACCTAAATCAGCATACACACTTGGAGTCGCTCCCCACGGGACGTAGACCGTGGGCATGCCACGGTTAGCATTCAACTGCGCATAGATCCTTGAGGAATCGGCAAGAATATTGAGCCAGCCTCTCCGATAAGCATATTGGTAATCGCCAACATACCGAAATCGATGCATCCGATTATTGACCCACGCGAGAGGCGGCTGACTCGCTAATCTGCGAAGCCAAGAGTGTTTGGAGTGACTGAATTGGCTGGATCGTGAACGGCAGAAGCCTAATGTCCACATTAACGGCGGTGGGATTCTAAGGTCGGGGTACCCTTCCGTATTCCAATGGACGATGGTAGGCCGATCTGCAGGCAAATTCTGCGCTATTTGCTGCAGAACCGGCAAGAGTTTTGGTGGGCTTCCATGTAGGTCCCCATGGATGTGGGTAACGACAATTTCAGTACCTTTTGGAATAGATGCCCCATATCCGAAGGGGACTGCAGAATGACCTAACCCACCCAATTCTTCGCAAATTATCTTGGCTATCCCATCCTCTGGTGTCAACTGCAACACAGCAACTCTGTAGGACAGGCCGCGATCTGAATTCATCTCTTCTACTAACAACTACCGAACCTCCTGCCTATGTTTTAGTAATCCTTGTATTGGCCACTCTCTACGGTCGGGAGTTTTCTTGGTCTCGACTTATTCTCTTTATCCCGATGAGCCCGGCTCCAACTAAGCTTCACGTAGCACTCTGCTTATCCTGGGTTTGAATTATCGCCTTCCTCGAGGGCTCTCATGATGAAATGCAATGTGTTTGGAGCATGATGAGCTTTCGCAGCGTTCCAGAAACTTCGTAACAAAACATTCTGTCCTGCCAAAACAAACCCGGCCATGCCCAGAAGCGCCCTGCTTGTTGCCGCAAACAACTTTCTGCGTCGCCAGTTTAAGCGTGCTGTACTCAAGTAAACCCGAAAGATACGTCCATACCAATAGCTAGGATCTGAACTGGAGCGGGCTGATACCAACATGCGCGAAAACGAATCTGCCTGGCTCAACACATCATCACGTGACTGAAGCGTATCCTCTGGGGCGCGAAGGTAATCCGTAGACGTATCCCACGACATTCCTCTGAACAGACAGGCGACGGCGTCCCGTGTACTAGCGAATTCGCCGCGTAGAGCAACTCGTCTGCACAAGTCCAGATCCTCCGTGCCGCATATTGAGGGGTTATATCCCCCCACATTGAAGAAGACATCCGCCCGTATCAGCGATGCCTGGATAGGTGCCCAGGCTCCGCCCATTACCTGAGCGAAACAATTTCCGTTCAAACCAGAATTTGCCTCAGCTAGGCACTTACCTGTCTCATCCACTATTTGAATGCCACCAAGTAACCAGTCTGCATCATTAGACTGCTGAGCTAATCTCCAGAAGTGCTCCAAAGCGTCAGGTAGCAGCCAATCGTCATCATCCAGAAAACACAGATATTTGCCTCTAGCGACCGCTGCACCCGTATTGCGTGCCACGCTCCGCTCACGCCGGTTGGTAGTGATCACCCGAACTTGCTGTGACTGCTGCCAATCTGCTAGAGGTAACGGTTGCCCTGAGTCGTTAACGACCACGACCTCAAACCTATCAGCGGTAAAGGTCTGATCCAGCACACTGTGCACAGCTCTAGATACGCTCTGGCGGCCTATTGTCGGAATTATTACTGAACAAAACATTTAACGGTTCGTCCTGCGTAATACGGTACTTATGTCTGCTCTGACTGGAAAGTGCTGCTGGCATACGGTTTGGCTACGGCACGCCAAAAGCTCGACGATAGGAGGTGAGAACCCGCCAGCGCTAGACCAGCTAGTGCATAGACCATTCGGCTTGCAGCTAAGAGCACACGTTTGTGCCTCAAATTCCATATCACAGATGTCAAATAAGCCCGTGAGATCCGTCCGCACCAGTAGCTGGAATTGGCCGAGGTGCGCATCCGGGTAAAGACACCGGGTGAGTCCAATATCGATTCGCGCGCCCAGCGACTCATTTGGGGATGGCGATCATAATCCGTTGTGCTCCCTGTCTCTCCCATGACGATGTAAGCCACTAGTTGCTGCGTCTCCGCTATATCGCCGTGCAGCGCTATTCTTCGTAGCAGGTCTATATCTTCAGGGCCAGCTATGAGCGGGTTGAAGCCACCAAGCCTGAAAAACGCCCCCGCCTCAATAAGCGAGGACTGAAGCGGTATCCATTCGCCTGCCATAACCTGCACAAAACAATTGCCCTTCAGCCCATGATGAAGTTGGATGATGGGTCTTTCCTCTCGATTCACCAACTGGGAACCGCCATATAACCAAGCGGCGTCACTTGCTTGGGCTAGAGTCCACAAATGTCGCAAGGCATCCGGGAAAAGCCAATCGTCGTCGTCCAAAAAGTGCAAATACCGCCCCCTGGCGATGGCCGCACCGCTGTTTCGCGCCACGCTCCGCTCACGCCGATTGGTGTCAATGACCCGCACTCGCTCCGCCTGTTGCCACCCCTCCGGAGGTAGCGGCTGCCCTGAGTCATTCACCACAATGATTTCAAAATCATCAGCCTGAATTGTCTGGTTTAGGACACTTTCTACCGCTCGTGCTAGCGTTGGCCGACCAACAGTAGGAATGACCGTCGAACAAAACATCCGCACCCTCTTTCTAAATGCTCCGTACGTATGTTCCTGGAATATTGCTCAGACTGGGTTTCGACGGATCTTGGAAAACATAATGAAAGCAAGTACATATATTAATAAGGCGAAGACAAGCGTTGCACTAAACCCGGTAGCACTGCACTAAACCGTGGTGGCTCAAGAAGCCCGGTTTTTCCGCCCAGAATAGCTCCGTTCAGCCAAATTGAGCTGAGTTTTCAGCAGCTTTGGCAGTGATCTTTGCCAAAAACCGGGCTTCTTCCTGGTTTCCACGATTAAGTGCGGCCCTACC
>Ga0209536_100009599_pt1 | contig 14379 bp, 10 predicted proteins | sample DeeMarSeWOR28_12_FD_187461 | JGI IMG/M metagenome (GOLD analysis project Ga0209536, IMG submission 187461) | Marine sediment microbial communities from White Oak River estuary, North Carolina - WOR-2-8_12 (SPAdes) (version 2) | ecosystem: Environmental > Aquatic > Marine > Intertidal zone >...
GTTTACTTCTATCTTTTCCGGCAATTACAAAATCGACCTCAACACCGCTATGTGTAACATAATATTCAGGTGCGAGCCCCTGCCTGCGTAAATGCATGTAGACAAGATTCTCCAGCAATGCGCCCCGGTCAGCTGTCATGTGATATGACGTGACATCCAAAAGACCAGGGTCAATGACATACATTTTTTTTGGATTTACACGGCGGACTTTCTCAGAACGAGAGTGTATCGGAACCTGGTAGAAAAGAAAAGCGTCCATTACATGGTCCAAGAATTCATAAAGATTGTTCTTCGTGCAAGCAATACCCTGACTCTTCAGTGAATTATAGAACTTGTTCACACTGAATCGGGTCGCCGGTGCACTCATTATATGTCTGATCAGTGCTCTCAATGCAGCTATATTTCTGATCGCATACCTCTCTACCACATCCCTCAGGATAACGACATCTAGGTAGTTGCGAAGCACCTGTCGCCTTATTTCATCATCAAGCGTCTGCACTTCCGGAAATCCGCCAATTTTCGTATAATGATCGAGCTGATTCTGCACTATCGCTCTCGTTCCGGAACCAAATCGGTGTGTGGATTTGAGCTTAACCTGGTGAAATTTTAAAAATTCCAAAAAGTTGAAAGGAAATATTTCTGTGGTAAGCGATCTGCCTCTAAGACTGGTGGCAATCTCGGAACTCAAAAGCTTCGATGACGAACCAGTAATACAGATAGAGAGTTGTTCTGTATCAAGCACACGCCGAACGAACTTGTCCCATCCTTCAATCCGTTGGATTTCATCAAGAAATAAATAGCATCGCTTATTCTTGAATGCAGGAAACTTGCGATAATAGGTATCCAGAACGAGTTTGAAGTCTTGAGCCGTAAATGGAAGCAAACGTTCATCTTCGAAATTTATGTAAAGCAGTCGCTCCTTTTCGACGCCTTCTGCCATTAATTCCTGCATTTTCTGAAAACAAAACCAGGTCTTGCCAGCACGCCGCATGCCGATCACCACAGCAGCTTTGCGCTGCACCCATGCCATAGATTGATTGCGTGGCATAAGCTCTGGAAGAGCGCGCTCGTGAAAGTCATCAATTAATAAATCTACTACATTTTCCATGCTGATAAATCTATCTCTTTTTTAAGGATAAATCAATAAAATTCTTTCTCTTTATTAAGGAAACTTTTGGCGCGCAGGCTAAAGCTATCTCTCAATGCTTTATGAAAACGATTTAAATAATCTGATACAATGCCACGGTGAGTCGTTTGCCGCCACGCTCGCAACCTGCCCGTTTGGGCCTTGCGCGGCAGGCGGGTGTGAAATCGCAAAGCGAGGCGGGCGGACCGCCCAAAGTTAGGCGCTGCCTTTTATGCCGACTTCGGAGGACTGACAATCGCCTCACCATCTAGTACGGTCGTCCCGTCTTGATTTATGCAGGTTGTTTTGAATTTTACTCTATTTTTCTCGGAATTAATTTCCTCAACTTCAACCTTAGCCGTAATCGTATCGCCGAAACGAACCGGAGCCAGGAAATTTACGCTCTGGTGGATGTAGATGGTGCCGGGTCCTGGGAGCTTATTTCCTAAAATGGTGGAGATAAACCCCGCCGTTAGCATCCCATGCGCAATTCGGGTTTTAAAGAAGGTTTTCTTGGCATATTCTTCATTGACATGGGCCGGATTGTGGTCCCCGGTTATTCCGGCATACAGATAGACATCGGTCTCCGAGATGGTCTTTTGAATTTGCTCACTGTCTCCCAAGTTAAGTTCTTGAATTGTTTTACCGATCATTAGGTGTCCTCTCTCTGATTTCATTTTTATAAAGGTGAATGGTTCACTATATCGCTAGATACTTCTCATATGTTTCACTAGACAAATCAGCAATCGCACTTTCATGGCAGACCCGTCCCTGCTGGACAATATAGGCCCGATCACATACGGTTTTTGCAAAATTCAAATTCTGTTCGGCCAGCAACACCGAAACCCCATCCTCTTTAAGTTTGCCTATGGTTTTGGTCAACTGGTCCACAATTACAGGAGCTAAACCCTCGGAAGGTTCATCAAGGATAATCATTTCCGGGTTGCCCATTAACGTGCGGGCAATGGTCAACATCTGTTGTTCCCCACCGCTCAGATTACCGCCGTATTGACCGGGTTTTTCCCCTAAATTAGGAAAGAGCTTAAACAAGCGCTCGGGGGTCCATGGCTCAGATACTTTGCGGGGAGGCTGTTTACCTACTTCTAAATTCTCCAGTATGGTGAGTTTGGAAAAGATACGTCGATCTTGCGGGACGTAGCCCAGGCCGAGTCCACAGGTTTTATGGGAAGGCAAATCCTGAATGGCTTTTTCTTTGAAATTGATCGTTCCGCTTTTGGGAGTAACGATTCCCATAATACTTTTAAACGTTGTGGTTTTACCGGCCCCATTGCGACCCAGCAAAACCACCACCTCACCCTTTGTCACTTCAAGGCTCAAATCAAATAATATTTGAGCCTTTCCATAAAAGGTATTGATCGAATCCACCTGCAGCATAATCTCGTTAACTTTGGCTTCCATTGGCAATATGCTCGTGTCGTGTCCTATATGCTCTATGCGCTTTGCCCCATGCCTGATGCCTTATGCCCTATGCTGTAACGCCTAGATATATCTCCTGAACTTTATGATTTTCTCGAACTTCTTCCGGCGTGCCCTCAGCTGCCAGCTCACCGCGATTCAAAACGATAATACGATCCGCATGGGTGAATACGACATCCATGTCATGCTCGGTAAATAAAGCACCGATTTTTTGGTTGCGAACAATTTGTGATATCAAATTCATCAGACGCTGACGTTCTGATGGTTCCATACCGGCAGTCGGTTCATCCATCAGCAACAATTTCGGCCGATTGGTCAAGGCCATCGCCAGCTCGACACGTTTAAGCTCACCATAGGATAGGAGGCCGCAAACCCGACGAGATTGATCCTCGATCCCCACCAACTTTAGCAAACCCATGGACTCATCAACAAAAAGATGTCTTACTTTTCGAAACGGAGATCTGCTCAGTTTATGGTATGACATCAGCGCCGTTTGTACATTTTCTATGACCGTCATCGAAGCAAATGTTGAGGTAACCTGGAAGGTTCTGCCGACACCCAATTTCCAGACATGTCTGGGCGCAAGACCGACAACCTCTTGACCACAGATTTTGATACTGCCGTGATCGGGGCGCAGCTGACCGTTGATTAAATTAAAGCAGGTTGATTTCCCAGCCCCATTGGGGCCGATCATGGCCAAAATTTGCCCTGCTTCCACGTCAAAACTGAGGCGCTCTACGGCAGTGATGCCGCCAAAGGATCTCGATAAATTATAAACTTGCAGCAGTTTAGTCATAATTTTGATCAACAAAATATCTACCAAATCGCCGGTTAAAATATCCTCCGATTCCCTGTGGGAATGCCACCACCAGCACAATGAAAATACATCCCAAAATAAACTGCCAAAAATCAATGCGCGAAATTTTATCGTGCAACCAGATAAATGCGGCCGAGCCCACAATTGGGCCGAAAATTGTGTCCACGCCGCCAAGCAGCACCATCAACAAAAAATCAAATGAGCGCGGTATGGCCATCTCATCCGGAAACACGCTTCCCTTTGAAAATACATAAATTCCCCCGGCAAGTCCGGCAAAACCGCCGGCGACGGCAAACGCAAGCCATTGATGGTTGCGCAGGTTTATTCCAATAGACTCCGCTCTGAGTGCAGAATCTCGACAAGCTCGCATGGCGTAGCCAAAGGGGGTAAAAATTAGGCAGCGTAGTGCCAGTATTCCACCTATACATAAAATCAGAGTCAGATAATAAAAAACAACTTTGTCACCTGCCCACTGCGACGGCCAAATACTTAAAATGCCATCATCTCCGCCGGTAAAACCTCCCCATTGGAATACAATCGACCAACAGATTTGCGCAAACGCCAAGGTCAGCATCGCCAAATAAACACCGGACAAACGCACACAAAACCATCCGATGATCAAAGCCAATAATCCGGTTAACAGCGGTGCAAAGCATATGGCAAGCTCCATCGGCGTCTTAAGATAGTGCACCATGAGCGCGGCTGCATAGGCGCCTCCACCGAAAAACGCCGCATGTCCGAAAGACAACATACCGCCGGGGCCCATCATAAAATACAAACTCATAGCGGCCAGCGAAAAAATGGCAATCTCTGTCATTAAAACAAGTTGAAAAGTACCCGCAAACAGGGGCATCAATACAATGAAAATCAAAAGCCCAAGACCAAGTAATCGTAACTTTTTGGAAGCCGGTTGCAGTAATGCAACTGAAACAGCTTCGGACCCATGTTCGTGCACTTCAGCATTGCCGTATAATCCATAGGGCCGAACCACCAAGACAACCGCCATTACCAAAAACATCATGACCAACGTACTCTGCGGAAAAATTAAAATTCCAAATGAGCTAAGCTCACCGATGATAACGGCAGCCAGATAGGCACCGGCAATACTTCCCATTCCACCGACAACCACAACGACGAATGCGGCGGCGATAATATTCATGTCCATTAGAAGATCCGCGCCGCCTTTCGGCAGTTGAATGGCCCCGCCCAATCCGGCCAAAAAAGAGCCAAGGAAAAAAACGGTGGTGTAAAGTGTAGCTTGATTTACTCCCAGGGCACCTGCCATCTCGCGATCTTCGGTGGCGGCCCGCACCAATACCCCCCAACGGGTGCGATACAATAACAGCCAAACCACGCCAAGAATGAATGGCGCAATTATGATTAACGCCAGATCATATTGGGGAATAAGGCTGCCCATAATATTCACACTGCCTGCTAATCCGGGCGCCCTGGGACCAAGAAGATCTTCGGCCCCAAACAGCCAGCGAGTTAAATCTTGCAGAATTAATACAATACCGAAAGTCGCTACGAGCAGGAAAAGTTCGGGGGCATGATATAAGCGCCTTAGTAACAAAGTTTCTACAAAAACTCCGAACACGCCGACGACCAGCGCCGCACTCACCACCCCGACCCAAAAAAGGAAAGGGCTCTGGGGCAGATAGGAAATTATGGCATAGGCCGCATATGCGCCGACCATATAAAACGAGCCGTGGGCGAAGTTTACAATACGGGTGACTCCAAAAATGAGGGACAAACCACAGGCAACAAGAAACAAGGCTGAAGCATCTGATAAACCGGTGAGAAACTGTACAATATAAAAACCCAAAACAACTACCTTAATTTAGGGGGCTCCACCCATAAGCGCTAAATTGTTTTATAATCATTCATAAGTTACATTTATTCCGTACAGGATTGTTTTGAAGGATGAACGCCGAACATCGAACATCGAACGTCCAACGTCGAATGAAAAACAAACATCCAATACCGAACATTCATAACCTAATTGAGTTTCTTTTCAGCCGTTTTGATACTCTTAACGAAAATCTTAATTAATTCTTCTGTTTCCTCTAAAATATCATTTAGTAGTTCAGGTTTTTTAATTAGTGGGACACGCTGGATAAGTTTTAACCATCTATGCGTCTCCCTAAGTTCCTTTAATGAGATACGAAGCTTATGGATAAAATCCTTTGGTGACTCCGCTGCCTGGGCTTCACCATGGTTTGGATAAGGTGAAGTTCCTGATCTTAACAATTGGCCCGCAACATGGTTGCCTGCTTTAGTAGTTGGAAGTTGTTCAACGATCTTTATGATTCTCACTGAATACTCCAGCAGCCTTTCTTCTAAGTCATAGGTTTGTTTCTTCATCTTTTTCCATTCAACGTTCGATGTTGGACTTTCGACGTTCGATGTTCATTTTTTTCCAGTAAACCTGCCACATTCCCACGGCATAAAAATAACTTTGCGCTTATGGGGCTCCACCCCATATTGGAATGTCGGAACACATTAGTGGACATTTGGTATCAGGTGTTTTTCAAGTTTCAGATGTCAGGTTTCAGCTTTCAGAAGTAAGAAACAGAGGAGGTGGCACCTGAAGACTGAAACCTGAAACCTTGGTCATTCTTGCGGTCGCATCTTTCGAACTTCAGCATCACTGGGTAGATAATCTTTTCCGTCCGCATATTTCCAGTCTATCATAACACCTTTGCCGTCTCTCAATCCGGTGCGGCCGACAAAGGCTCCCATGGTAGACTGGTGGTCGATTTTACGAAAGGTTATCGGACCCACAGGAGAAGAAAGTGATAACCCTTCCATAGTATTCACCATCGTTTCTGTCTCCAATGAATTTGCTGTTTTTAGCAGATGGGCAACGGCCATTAATACATTATAGCCAACGACTGAGCCCATGCGTGGATAGTCGTTAAATCTTTTCTGATAAGCTTTCAAAAATTCTGAATGCTCCGGTGTTTTGATATCATACCAAGGATATCCGGTTACCAGCCAGCCCTCCGGGGTTTCATCTTTTAATGGATCAAGGTATTCGGGCTCGCCGGTTAATAAACTCACCACAAAAATATCCTTAAAAAATTTTCTCAGTTTTCCTTCTCGAACGAATTTCGCTAAATCCCCGGCAAACGTCACATTATAGATAGCTTCAGGTTTAGCACCCGAAAGGGCCTGTATCTCAGAACCGGCATTTATGTTGCCCAGCGCCGGCCATTGTTCGGCAACAAATTGAACATCGGGTCGCTTGGATTGCAAAACCTTTTTAAAGGCTTCAACGGCATCTTTTCCGTAGGCATAATTCGGCGCAATGGTCGCCCAACGTATGGCTGGATTTTTCGACGCTTCTTTTGCCAACATGGCAGCTTGCATGTAAGTAGACGGTCTTAGCCGGAAGGTATACCTATTTCCCTTTGACCATACCAACGCATCAGAAAGGGGTTCAGCGGCAACGTATAAAATCTTATTGCGCTTGGCAAAGTCCGTAAGGGCGAGTCCGACGTGGGAGTAAAAAGAACCCATCAGAAGGACAACTTTATTCTTCTGAACTAATTCTTCGGCGATGGTTACCGCATTGCCCGGCTTGCCCGCATCGTCTCGGGAGATAATTTCAAGTTGCTTGCCCATTATACCGCCGGCATTGTTGATTTCCTCAAGGGCAAGTTCCCAGCCGTTTCTGTAGGGGAAGGTAAAGCTAGTTATTTTGCTGTAGGTATTGATTTCACCAATTTTGATTGTATCTTCGGCGAAGACCATGGGAAATTCTGTAACGGCAAGAAATATTGTTAGCGAAAAGAAAAACAGTATCTTCGTAGTTCTCATTCTTATTCCCTCCTTTTTGAAAAGGGTATTGTTACATTATCTACACCTCATAGTAAAGAATCCGGGCTCAAAGGAACAGGTTTTCGATATCGAAAAGAGTTTGATAGTTATCAAATAAGATAAATTTGTCTTTTTGGCAACTTTTGTTGTTATTTCTGTAAAATTGTAATGATTTTCATAATATTGACATCGATTTGCATTTTAGATAGCATTAAGCTTTAGACTTTCAACATAACGATCAGGATAAAACAATGATCATAGGATTAGATGTAGGCGGCACGCACACGGATGTGGTCCTTTTGGGCGACAATGGCCTTGAAAAGGAAATCAAGGTGCTGACCGATCCATCTAATCTCTTTAATTCTGTTCTCAGCGGTCTAAATGAAATCACCTCAGGAATTGATCCTAAGAACATAAGCCGCATCGTTCTGAGCACCACGCTTACCACAAACGCTATTGTCCAAAAAAAAATACCAGCTGTAGGCATGATTGTTTCCAGCGGTCCGGGAATTGATCCTGGTTTCTATCGCACGAACTCACATTATTTCCCGGTCTCCGGCTCCATCGATCACCGAGGCCGGGAAATCGAACCGATTGATCACGATGAGATCAATCACATCGCCGAGCATCTGCAAAAAGAGGGAATCCGATACGTCGGTGTGGTGGGTAAATTTTCGATCCGCAATCCGGCTCATGAGCTACAGATTCTAGCAATCTTAAATGGTTCTTTTGAAAAGATTTTCATGGGTCACCGGATTTCAGGGAGCCTAAATTTTTGCAGACGTATTGCAACCACTTTCCTTAATGCTGCCGTATATCCAATCCATAAAGAATTTTATGAAGCGGTTCAACGATCCCTGCAGGCCAAGGGATTGGTATTACCCATACGACTGCTTAAAGCAGACGGCGGTAATATGAGATTCGAATCATCGATTGAATTTCCGGCGCAAACAATTCTCTCGGGTCCGTCGGCCAGTGTTATGGGCGCTGTGGCCTTTGGTGCGGAAGATGAAGACACCCTGGTGATGGATATCGGCGGCACGACAACCGATATGGCCCTTCTTATCAACCGCGCACCGGTATTAAATCCTCTGGGAATCAGAGTGGGTGGCTATAATACGCTTATTCGCTCTTTGGAGACCCTTTCGATCGGTTTGGGTGGCGATAGCGCTGTTAAATTAATTGAGGGCAAGATTGAAGTCGGGCCCGAACGATTGGGGCCGGCAATGGCCTACGGAGGTCAGGTGCCCACGCCCACGGATGCGCTGTTTATCACAGGGGACATGAAAGACGGTGACAAAGAAAAATCGAAGAACGGCCTTAATCCTTTGGCCAAAATCCTTGGAATTTCGGTTGAGGCATTTGCTCACCAAATTATAGAGGTTACCTGTAAAAACATATTATCAGCCGCCCAGAATTTAATCGATCGAATTAACAGCAAACCCGTTTATACGGTTCACGAACTCCAGGAAGGGTATCTCGTGCGGCCCAAACACGTCCTTGTGCTTGGCGGACCAGCCCCATATTTTGCACGACATCTTGAAAAGCTTTGCGCTTACAGTATTCGAGTGGTGCCCAATTGGCAGGTTGCCAATGCCATCGGGGCGGCCTTAGCCAGAACCACATGCGAGGTAATATTTTTTGCGGATACTGAACGACGGGTGGCTGAGGCCCCGGAGGAAAACTTCAGCCAACAAATTGATAGCAATTATGACCGTACCTGGGCCCAACAACATGCCTTTGAACTGCTGCGAAACAAAGCCGTTGACCGGGGAGCAAATCCGGACTTTTTGGAAATGGAGGTTGTTGAAGCCTTACAATTTAATATGGTGCGCGGCTTTAATACTACCGGAAAAAATATCCGCGTCAAAGTCCAGGTCAAACCGGGACTGATTCATGGATATGACCAAGTCATTGCTAAATTGTCACAATAGGTCAAGTTAAAAATTAATAAGAATAGGAATCCATAATGCTGCAGGCCAAACACAAAACCGGTCTCGTTTTCTTCCCCGCCTTTGACTGGGCCATCAGTCCGACCCACCCGGAAAGAGAAGAGCGCCTGCTTTATACCCAAGATCAGATATTTGAAGAGGGCTTATTTGATATTGAGGGCATTTCGGAATTCAAACCCGATCCGGTCACATTAAAAGATATCCAACGCGTTCATTTCTGTGTGCCGGACGTTTGGCATGTGACAACCGAATCGCATTTCATCAGTGCCGGCGGTGCCAAGACCACCGGCATGGCTGTCCTCGACCGGCAAATCGAGCGCGGTTTTGCAATGGTGAGACCCCCAGGGCATCACGCCATGCGTGTGGTCCATGGCGCAAGAGGATTCTGCAATATCAACATTGAGGCCATTATGATCGAATATTTAAGGGAAGCTTACGGTATTGAAAAAGTTGCCATTGTGGATACGGATTGTCATCATGGTGACGGAACTCAGGATATATATTGGCATGATCCCGACACCCTCTTTATCTCCATCCATCAGGATGGAAGGACCCTCTATCCCGGCTCAGGGTTCCCCAACGAACTTGGCGGACCGAACGCAGTCGGAAAGACGCTGAACATTCCGCTGCCGCCAAATACATCTGAAGAAGGATTTTTGTATACCGCCGAGCATGTGATCATGCCGATCCTGGAAGATTTTAAGCCGGATATTATCATCAATTCGGCGGGCCAAGATAACCATTATACCGATCCGATCACCAACATGAATTTTTCCGCCCAAGGATATGCGAATCTGACCTCAATTATAAACCCTGATATTGCCGTGCTTGAAGGTGGCTATTCCATTGAAGGAGCTTTGCCGTATGTGAACCTGGGAATCGTTCTGGCCCTTGCAGGCATCGACTATAGTCAGGTAAAGGAACCGGACTATGATCCAAATCGAATACGACAGACCCCTGCCGTATCCAATGCTATTGAAAAAATCGGGGAGACGGTTCTGACCATCTGGCAGCAGAGAGAATACATCAGAAATCAAATCGTGGAAAAAACAGACCCCGGTAATCGCAACCGCAATATTTATTACGATACCGATGGAATTCAGGAATCCCAGCATGAACAGATTCAGATCTGTTCTGATTGCGCCGGCGCGCTTCGAATTGATTCAACCTCAAGCCGCGGCGTTCATATTTTAGCTGTTCACATCCCCAGAAAAGCCTGCAACGCTTGCAAGCAAACCGGATATATATGGTATGAATCTGCCGATCCTGATGATTTCGATATCATATTTGTTCAGGATCGGACTGAAGATCAATATCTTGAACGCAAAAAATAATGAGAACAGAAAATGAGCAAATCAGATAAAGCGTCCATAGCAAAAGGGTACCCAAAGGCCGATTATCGTCAATCCCAAAAAATTCCATCCGTCATGGCCGAATCCCAAATCGCCGACCCAGAATTTGTTTGCCAGGCTTTGTCCTCGGAATTTGAAAAAAACCTTGCCGAGGATACGGCACTGCAGCAAAGCGAAAAGCGCTTTCGGACCGTCTTTGGTGCAGTACCACTGGGCATTGCCATTGCAAATCCGGAAGGATACATCCTTGAAGTGAACAATACTTTCATTAAAATGCTGGGCTATCGCAAAAATGAAATAAAAAAAATGACATTTCACGATATCACCCATCCCGAAGATCGCCAAAAGACACTAAAACTATTCAACGCCGTTCGCAAAGGTAAGATCAATTCCTATCGAACCGAAACTCGCTACCTTAAAAAAGACGGTCAATTCATTTGGGGAATAATAAGGGCCACGGCAGTAAGAGATAACAATGGTAATATTGAATACTGGCTCGGAATTGTGGAAGACATAACCGAACGCAAAGGCGCCAAAAAAGCTCTGGAGGAATCCGCGAAGCGTTATCGATTGCTTTTCGAATACGCCGCAGAGGGAATTTTTGTTGTTGATGTAAAAACCAGAAAATTCAGGTACGTTAATCCGGCAGCGTGCAAAATGCTGCGCTATACCGAAAATGAATTGACCCGCATGGGAATCGAAGACATTCATCCGAAAAAAGAATTGAAACGCGTGCTTAATGAATTCAGAGCCCAAACGCGAGGTGAAAGAAGGTTGGCACAAAATATTCCATGCCGGCGTAAAGACGGTACAACAATTTACGTGAATATAAATTCTACGCAAGTATTGATTGATGGAATAGAATGCAATGTCGCTTTTCTCCAGGATATTACCGAAAGCATGGAAGCCGAAGAAGCACTTCGCGAAAGCGAGGAAAGATATCGCAACATCCTTGAGAGTATTGAAGAAGGCTATTTCGAGGTCGATCTTCCCGGAAACCTTATGTTTGTCAATGATGCGGCCTGCAAAATAATGGCTTACCCACCGGATGAATTGATCGGTATGAATAATCGGGAGTACACCAGTCCTGAAACTGCAAAACGAATGTATCAGGTTTTCAACACCGTCTACCGCACGGGAAAACCGGCAAAAGTCGCAAATTTTGAAATAATAACGAAAACCGGAGCTAAAAAAAATTTAGAGCTTTCCGCTTCTCTTATGCGGGATTCGAAACAAAACCCTATCGGGTTCCGTGGCATCGTTCGCGATGTCACAGAACGTCTAAGAAGGGAAAAAGAGAAAGAGAGGCTGGATTCCCAAATTCAGCATGCCCAGAGATTTGAAACTATCGGTACGCTTGCAGGCGGAATTGCACATGATTTTAATAACTTACTCATGGGTTTTCAGGGAAATATATCGTTGATGCTTTTAGATTTGGATGAAGATCATCCCCATTGCGAAAACTTAAAAATCATGGAGAGCTACGTCAGAAAGGGATCTGAACTCACTCGGCAGATTCTGGGCTTTGCGCGGCGCGGAAAATACCAGGTGAAGACGACGAACTTGAATAACTTGCTGGATAAAAGCGTGGACATGTTTAGTCGCGCCAAAAAAGAAATCCGCATTCACAAAAAATTTGAGGAAGACCTTTGGCCGGTTGAAATTGATCGTGGTCAATTGGAACAGGTGTTGCTCAATCTTTTTGTCAATTCATGGCAGGCCATGCAAGGCGGTGGGGATCTGTACCTGGAAACCGAGAATGTCCACCTTGAAGAGGACTATGATAAACCTTACGAAATTATACCCGGACCGTATGTGCGCATATCGGTTTCCGATACAGGAGTGGGTATCGATAAAGACATGCAACAAAGAATATTTGAGCCGTTTTTTACCACCAAGGGAGTCGGCAAGGGAACGGGCTTAGGCTTGGCATCTGCATACGGTATAATCAAAAACCATAATGGCATTATCAATGTTTACAGTGAAAAAGGCCACGGAGCAACCTTTAAAATATATCTCCCGGCCTCCGATAAAAAGATTCACATAGATAAACAACCGACTGTTAAGCTTCTGAGGGGTAAGGAAACGATTTTGCTGGTTGATGATGAAAAAATGGTTTCTGATATCGGTAAGGAGGTTTTAAAAAAATTGGGCTATACGGCGATCACGGCGGCCAGTGGAACAGAGGCAATCAGGTTTTTTAAAAAACACAAAAACGAAATTGACCTGGTGATTTTAGACATGGTCATGCCGGATATGAGCGGCAGTGAAACCTATGACCATATTAAAAAAATTAATCCTGATATAAAAGTTTTGCTCTCCAGCGGCTACAGCATAAACGGTGGTGCGACTGATATTTTAAATCGAGGATGTAACGGATTTATTCAAAAGCCCTTTAATTTGAATCAAATTTCACGGAAGATCAGAGAAATACTGGATGAAGAGACATAATTGTTCTCTAACCATCATGAACCCATACAGGCAATCTACGATAAAACGAAATCTTCAGCTTAGAGCTAGAATCATTCAGACCGTCCGAAAATTTTTCATTCATCATGGTTATCTCGAAATAGAAACACCTCACCGCATTCCGGCTCCAGCACCCGAAGCCCACATTGATGCAGAAGTATCGGGCGATTGGTTTCTGCATACATCACCGGAATTATGCATGAAGCGATTGTTGGCCGCAGGATTTTCCAAAATCTTCCAGATCTGTAAATGCTTTCGTAAAGCAGAACGAGGCAGTCAACATCTTCCAGAGCTCACCATGTTGGAATGCTACAGTGCCGGGCATAATTATTTTGATATGATGGATCAGTGTGAAAAATTGGTGCAATTCATTTTACGGAAACTAGGTTTCGGCGAGTCGATAAGTTATCAGGGTGCGCAAATCGACTTAAAAACACCATGGATCAGGATGTCAATCACAGAAGCATTTGATAAATTGGCTTCGATCTCTATGCACGATGCTTTGGCTGCGGATTGCTTTGATGAGGTGATGGTAGAAGAAATCGAATCTCATCTGGGGCTTAATCCAATCTTTCTTTATGATTATCCGGCATCACGTGGAGCCTTGGCCAGGTTGAAATCAGATGACACTTCACTTGCGGAACGCTTTGAACTGTATATCGGCGGGCTTGAGCTGTGCAATGCGTTTAGTGAATTGACTGATCCGGATGAGCAGCACGAGCGATTTGAGAAAGAACGTAACTTTCGTAAATCAACCGGAAGAGGAGTTTATCCGCTGCCGCAAAAATTCCTCTATGCGCTTAGGGATATGCCTGATGCAGCAGGCAACGCTCTTGGAATTGACCGATTGGTAATGCTTTTTGCTGATACGACAAAGATTGATGATGTTGTGGCCTTTACGCCGGAAGAACTATGATTTGAACCATTTGCTTTCAACTCGGGATTTTTTATGATAAGATTCGACTAATCTGAAAAATAGTCAAAAATTTCTCGCCAGGTGGGCCACTGCATTCCTTGTCTTTTTGTTTTAATTGAAGGCAGATTATTTGGAATCTCAGGAAGTTTTAACCTGGATTTACCGATCACAGCGCAGGAGACGAAAAATGAAAGGCTATTTAAAGGCTACAGGTTTAGTTATACTGCTTCTTTTCTTGGTCACGTTTGGTATCAAAAACAATCAACTCGTGAAACTACATTATTATTTTGGTCTCCACAGCAGGGATTTTCCGCTTTACATTCTTGCCTATGGTTGCGCGATCATTGGCATTTTCATCGGAATGATCGTCGGCATCACCAACCGGTTTCATCAGCGTAAAAAGATCCAAATCTTGGAAAAATACAATAGCGAATTAAAAGCAAGCGCTGAAAAAGAAAAGAGAATAGAAGAAAAACCATTGAATCAAA
>Ga0209536_100009600_pt1 | contig 14379 bp, 10 predicted proteins | sample DeeMarSeWOR28_12_FD_187461 | JGI IMG/M metagenome (GOLD analysis project Ga0209536, IMG submission 187461) | Marine sediment microbial communities from White Oak River estuary, North Carolina - WOR-2-8_12 (SPAdes) (version 2) | ecosystem: Environmental > Aquatic > Marine > Intertidal zone >...
TCTGTACGCAAATGAATCGCTTCAAATTAACATTGACGGGCATACAGATAATATAGGTACAAGTGCTTACAATCAGTATTTGTCGGATAAACGTTGTTCTGCGGTTGCTCAGTATTTTATAGAACTCGGACTTTCAGAAGACAGGATTAGCTGGAAAGGTCATGGTGGAACGTTCCCTATAGCCGGTAATGACACAGAAGAGGGCAGGCAGAAGAATAGGCGTGTGGCATTTGTTATTTCCGGAAAGGACTAATTATTACTTCAAAAAATTACTGTACATTTAGGCATAAACCTAATAACTTTTAAAATGAAATCAATCTTTAAGAATTTCAGTATTGTACTAATATTTTTTATATTTTCTAATGGATACGGAATGGAAATGACGGCCGCTTCTAATGTTGGAGTGGTTTCTGCTTTTCTTATTAAAAAAAAGAGATGGACCGGGAGTTGGGATTATTTAGTTCAGGATGTGCCACTGGAATATAGTTCCGGCATATTACATATATCTAAAAAAAAGAAAGTATATACCGTGGAATTGGAGATGCCCGGAGGTAAACTGCCTGCGGACAATGTTAAAGTGTCGAAAAACAAACTCACTTTTTCAGTGGATATAGAAGGGAGTATGGTTGAGGTTGCCCTTATAATGGACGGGGATTCATTTGAAGGTGAAAGCTATACTCCGGACGGAACTTTTCTGCTTGTAGGAAATCGGCGAATTTGAGGTACTACGGAAGATATCCTCTCATATTTTAAACAAAAAAAGCCGAAGTTAAATACTTCGGCTTTTTTTTATACTATAATTCTATTACATACTTAAACTAAAAGGAACAGCAGCTCTTGTAGTACCCCATCCCATAACCATATGAACTCCTCCATCAACTTCTTTGAAAGCAATTGAAAATGCTTCAAGTGAATCTTCTCCCATGCTTACAGATGCTTTTGCACGTGCTACATCTGCAGACTCATCATAGGAATAAGCCCCCCACTGATTTAATTTGCTATTTAAAATAACAGTCCATTCAGATCCTCCCGGTATAGTAAACAGCGAGTAAGTACCGGCTTTCACGGCAGTATCGCCAAACATCATGTCTTTATAGAGCGTAATTTCAGCTGCTTCGTTAGCCCCTGTTCTCCAGACTTTATTTTCTGGAGCGAGTTGGGAAAGTGCTCTCCCTTTTAACTGAGGCCTGCTGTATACAACCTTTATCAACTTATCGGCAACTTTGTAGCTTGAAGGATATGAAGCAATATCTGCCGGGCTTTTATCCATCCCGCTAAAATCCTGTGCGTTAATTTCACTTGTAAAAATTATGGCCAAGGCCATGATAGTTAATGTCAATACTTTTTTCATAATTGTGTTTGTTTTTATATTCCTCAAATCTAATTAGTAATCCTTTTAAGGTCTTATAAAGAGTCGTTAAAATTTATACTGCTTACAAACTGTTTGTTTAATACTATAATAATTAGGATTTTGATTAAGAATTGTGTCAATTTCAAAAAAATAAACAACAATATGAAATAAATATACCTATTTATGTTTCAATTTAGTAAGTCTTTTGACATCTTTGCCTCTTAATTGATATAAATTAGATAGAATGTGTGGAATCGTATGTGCATTTGATGTAAAGGAAAGTACAGAATCCCTTAGGCCCCAATTATTGGAAATGTCCAGGAAAGTGCGGCATCGGGGTCCGGATTGGAGTGGGATTTATGCAAATGAGAAGGCAATATTGGCCCATGAACGTCTTGCAATTGTAGATCCCGCATCTGGGAAACAACCATTATTTAGTGAAGATAAGAAACTGATTTTAGCCGCAAATGGCGAAATTTATAACCACAGAGAGTTAAGAAAACAATTTGAGGGGTCCTATAGTTTCAGCACACAATCTGACTGTGAGGTTATTCTGGCTTTATACCAGAAAAAAGGTGCGGACTTTCTGGATGATATGAATGGAATATTTGGATTTGCCATTTATGATTCGGAGAAAGATGAATATTTCATTGCCAGAGATCATATGGGTATAATTCCATTATATATGGGCTGGGATAAAAATGGCACCTTTTACGTTGCATCAGAGCTAAAGGCATTGGAAGGCACTTGTACTAAAATAGAGCTTTTTCCGCCCGGACATTATTTACACAGCAGTGACGGAGAACCAAAAAGATGGTATAGCAGGGATTGGATGGATTATGAAGCGGTAAAGGAAAACCAAACAAGTATTGATGAAATACGGGTTGCTCTGGAAGCGGCTGTACACAGGCAACTAATGTCTGATGTTCCTTATGGGGTCTTACTTTCTGGTGGTCTTGACTCTTCGGTCACTTCTGCTATAGCCAAAAAGTATTCTCAAAAACGAATAGAATCTGATGACACCAAGGATGCCTGGTGGCCGCAATTGCATTCATTTTCAGTAGGATTAGAAGGATCCCCGGATCTGGCAGCCGCGCAAATAGTTGCAGATCATATCGGTACTATCCACCATGAAATCAAGTTTACTATTCAGGAAGGCCTTGATGCTATCACGGATGTAATTTATAACCTGGAAACCTATGATATTACTACTATCAGGGCATCTACACCTATGTATCTTATGGCTCGCGTAATAAAATCTATGGGTATTAAAATGGTGCTTTCGGGTGAAGGAGCAGATGAATTGTTTGGTGGGTACTTATATTTTCACAAAGCACCGAGCCCTAAGGATTTTCATGAAGAAACGGTCAGGAAATTGACAAAGTTGCACATGTATGATTGCTTAAGGGCCAATAAATCTCTGGCTGCCTGGGGAATTGAAGGCAGAGTGCCATTTCTGGACAAAGAATTTATGGATGTGGCCATGCGAATTAATCCAAAAGACAAGATGATAAATGGAGAACGCATGGAAAAATGGGTGGTGCGTAAGGCATTTGAATCATTATTACCCGAAATTGTGGCCTGGAGGCAAAAAGAACAATTTTCTGATGGTGTGGGATATAGTTGGATAGATACTTTGAAGGAAGTTGTAGATAAGGAAGTATCTGATGAGCAATTGGCAAATGCCAAATTCAGATACCCCATTCAAACCCCTACTACGAAGGAAGAATTTTATTACAGGTCTATATTCGAGGGTCACTTTCCCAGCGATGCAGCTGCATGGTCTGTCCCGCAGGAGCCATCTGTGGCTTGCAGCACTAAAATTGCACTGGAATGGGATGAGGCCTTTAAAAATATGAATGACCCGTCAGGACGCGCTGTGGCGCATGTTCATGATGATGCTTATGAAAAGTAAACGTTTTATTGCTGTGAAATAAGGAAATTCTGTTTGCAAAATCTTCTTCTATAAGAAGTAGCTATTGAATTTTTAATTAGTCAAAAGGAGGCACCAATTAATTGGTGCTTTTTTGATGAATTAATCCCGTGCAAATGTGGGCCGTGCAAACCGGCGGCAGTTATTCAAAGATTAGTAAACATTATAAAGAATCATAAATATTAGCATCACAATTGCGGTTATTATTAATGGTCCAATCATGCCTATGAATATCCCACCGAATCTAAAATCTTTTTGTTCCAATTTGTCCGTGCTGTAAGCAATGGCATTTGGAGGAGTAGATATTGGCAGAAACAAAGCGGTGGATGCACATAAACCGATGACCAGAGGCAATACTACCGGATCATTGAATGTCAGGATAATACTTATTGGGATCAATATTGTAGCCGTTGCCGTATTACTCATAATATTGGACATTACAACCGTTAAAAACCCAAAAGCTATTACAAGGGCGAAGAAATTAAGATCGTATTGCTGTATTTTTTCTACATAAAAACTGGCAAGGCCGGTTTCTTTTATGGCGAGACCAAGTGCCAGCCCGCCCGCAACCAACATCAGCGTATCCCAGGGAAGTTTACGAACATCATCTCCGTTGATGATACCGGTCATGGTGAGCAATATAATAGGAAGCAAAGAAACCACAGAGGCAGGTATCCCATGAAGTTTTTCAGTGAGCCAGAGAAGCAGTGTAATGGATAGAACTGCAAGAACTATGCGCTTTTTAATTCTGTTAAACTTGTAATTGGTATCATTTTTATCATCAGATTCTTCTTCAAGCTCAATAACGATTCTTTTTTTTCCGGGGATATATTTTTTGGTCAGGATCAGCCAAAATAGCAAAGTAAGGATTATAGCTATAGGAAACCCCACAATCATCCATTCTAAAAACCCGATGTCAATTCCGTTGTTATTTAAAGCTTCAACGGCAATAGCATTAGGAGGGGAGCCAATTAGGGTGCCCATGCCCCCAAGAGAAGCTGAACCCGCAATACCGATTAAAATAGCTTTGGAAAAAGGGGCATCCTTGTCTAGAGTGTTGATAAATGGCAATACAGAAGCGATCATCATGGCAGTAGTAGCGGTATTGGACATGATCATAGAGAAAAGTGCAGTTGTAAGCATTAAGCCAAGCAATACGAATTTTGGCAATGTTCCAAATCTTGAAATAGAAATTCTGAAAACCTCCCTGTCCAATTTTGTTTTACTCATCGCTTCTGCCATAAAAAACCCACCAAGCATGAGCCAGATAACGCTACTGGACCAGGAATTTATATAACCTATATAATGAGATTGAACATTTAAAGGGTCTATTTGGGAATAATAGCTATTCATGGCAAAAATAAGAAATCCAAATACCAGCAAACCAACTGCAAAGGGAGGGATAGCCTCAGTTACCCAAAGGCCAATCGACAGGAATAAAAGAAAAAGCACATAGATCTGTGCCTGATCCATGGCCGGTTCATAAAGAGTGTAAGTAAGAGCGAAAGATAAAATAACACTCAATAGAAAGTAGATAACCCTGCTTTGCACATCTACTACTTTCTGTATATGAGACATTAGTTTTAACGAAGCCGTTCTGGAATCTGCCATGCTTTTTAATTTTAGTAAAGATGGCACAAAAATACACAGTATAGTCTCAAAATAACCTAACAAATGTCAGGATAATTGCCAAAAACGCGTCATCGGTTAAACCCATCACAAATTGTTGTTAAATTGTTGATAACTTACCTGTTGCATATATCCACCAACACTATATTTTATGGGGTATTCCCTATATTTGTAAGATTGCAAAAAATTAAATAAAATACTTAAATTATTGTATGAGCGAAGAAGCTAAAAACAAAGAATATTCTGCTGACAGTATTCAGGCATTAGAGGGTATTGAACATGTGCGCATGAGGCCTTCCATGTATATTGGAGATATAGGCGTCAGAGGATTACATCATTTAGTATATGAAGTAGTGGATAACTCCATTGATGAAGCTATGGGAGGCCATTGTGATACTATTGATGTTATTATTAACGAGGATAATTCAATTACCACCAAGGACAATGGAAGAGGTATACCAGTGGATCTTCATAAAAAGGAGGGGATGTCTGCACTGGAAGTAGTGATGACCAAAATTGGTGCAGGTGGTAAATTTGATAAAGATTCATATAAGGTTTCAGGTGGTTTACATGGTGTAGGTGTTTCTGTGGTAAACGCACTTTCAGATCATTTAAAGGCTTCTGTCCATAGAGGTGGAAAAATATGGGAACAGGAATACGAAAGGGGAAAATCACTTTACCCCGTTAAAAGTGTTGGGGAATCAAACGAAACGGGCACAATAGTTACTTTTCACCCGGATGCTGAGATATTTACACAAACAATAGAATACAGTTACGAAACCCTTTCTAACAGAATGAGGGAACTTTCCTATTTAAATAAGGGAGTTACTATAAGTATTACAGACAGACGCCAGAAAGACGATGAAGGTAATTATGTATCTGAAACATTTTATTCGGATCAGGGGTTAAAAGAATTTGTTCTTTTTTTAGATAGCAACAGAGAACCTTTGATAAAGGATGTCATAGCCATGGAAGGCGAGAAAAATGGAATTCCTGTTGAAGTGGCCATGATCTATAATAATAGCTATACTGAAAATTTGCATTCCTATGTAAACAATATTAATACCCATGAAGGGGGAACACATCTCTCGGGATTCAGGAGAGGACTTACCACAACGCTGAAGAAATATGCCGATGGTTCCGGAATGTTGGATAAAGTGAAGTTCGAAGTTTCAGGCGATGATTTCAGAGAGGGCCTCACAGCGATTATTTCGGTAAAGGTTGGGGAGCCTCAGTTTGAAGGGCAAACAAAGACAAAGCTCGGTAACAGGGAAGTTTCATCAGCTGTTAGCCAGGCGGTTTCTGAAATGCTTACCAATTACCTGGAGGAACACCCCGATGATGCCAAAATAATAGTTCAAAAAGTGATTCTTGCTGCGCAGGCAAGGCATGCTGCCGCAAAAGCCAGGGAAATGGTGCAGCGAAAAACGGTTATGAGCATTGGAGGTTTGCCGGGGAAATTATCTGACTGTTCCGAGCAGGATCCAAGCCTGTGTGAAGTTTTTCTTGTGGAAGGAGATTCCGCGGGAGGAACGGCAAAACAAGGTCGGGACCGAAATTTTCAGGCAATATTGCCATTACGTGGTAAAATCCTGAATGTAGAAAAGGCCATGCAGCATAAGGTATTTGAAAATGAAGAGATAAAGAATATATACACTGCTCTTGGCGTAACTATAGGTACTGAAGATGATAGCAAAGCTCTGAATCTTGAGAAATTGCGCTACCACAAAGTGGTTATTATGTGTGATGCGGATGTAGATGGAAGTCATATAGAAACATTAATACTTACCTTTTTCTTTCGATATATGCGGGAATTAATAGAAGGCGGCCATGTTTATATTGCTACGCCACCCCTTTATCTGGTAAAAAAGGGCAATAAAAAAAGTTATGCATGGAATGATAAGGAACGGGATGAAATCGTTGAAAGTTTTGGAGGCAGTGCCTCTATACAGCGTTATAAAGGTTTGGGAGAAATGAATGCTGAACAACTTTGGGATACTACTATGAACCCTGAGTTCAGAACATTGAGACAGGTTACAATTGATAACGCTACGGAATCAGACAGGATATTCTCCATGTTAATGGGAGACGAAGTTCCGCCAAGAAGGGAGTTTATTGAGAAAAATGCCGTTTACGCAAATATTGACGTATAACATCCAGAATTTAATAGCAAAGATCCCGAAGTAAAAGCCTCGGGATTTTTTTATTAGGAATGAAATATCTTTCATATATACCCCCTGGCTATTGAATTTAAAATAAAAAGCAGCCCATTTTCAAAGGCTGCTTTTCGTAACTATATGGAAAAAATTGGGGAATTACTCTCGTTTAGCCAGGATTTCTCCTTTTATATTCTCCAGTAACATTCCTTCCGGAGATTCTTTCATGCTCACAACATCTTTGATCATATCCGTTCCCGGATAAGAAATGGTGTAAATCTCATTATCCGCTACCCAGCTAAAATCAGTTTTAAAATCGAGAACAGATCCATTGTATTTTTGGTACCTACCTAAATAGACATCATTGAAGATCCATTCCTGTCGGATAGTTTGCTTATTAGTCTCACCCGAGTTGATAACATCAACCTTGTACCATATTCCTATTACGGGATCATTGTTTTCCGGGATTCTGGAACAGTTGCTGACTAATACGATAGCAACTATCGCCATAAATGAAAAAAGCTTTTTCAATTTTAGTAGGTTTTAGATTTGGGATCTATATAGAATTTCTAACGCCTGAACCAAAAAATCTATTGTCAAAATTCGATGTAATACACTTGAATTTGACTTTCTTCGATGAATTACGTTTTATTTTAACATTATTATAGATTCCTTTAAAGGTAAACCACTAGTATCCCAAAAAATATATGTTGGAAATGGGTTCTTAAATCTGTTAAATTTCTGTAATTTTGGCAGTCTTATCAAACACCTAAAAAATAACATATTATGAAAGTTACAGTAGTTGGAGCGGGTGCTGTTGGTGCTAGTTGTGCCGAGTATATCGCAATTAAAAATTTTGCTTCGGAAGTCGTTTTGCTTGATATTAAGGAAGGTTATGCTGAAGGAAAGGCCATGGACCTTATGCAAACAGCTTCTCTGAATGGTTTTGATACAACTATAACTGGTACTACAGGAGATTATTCAAAAACCGCCGATAGCGATATCGCGGTAATTACATCCGGTATTCCCCGAAAGCCCGGAATGACTCGTGAGGAGTTGATTGGTATTAATGCCGGGATAGTGAAAACTGTTGCTTCAAATCTTATAGAACATTCCCCTAATGTAATTTTGATTGTAGTTAGCAATCCAATGGACACTATGACCTATTTGGTGCATAAGACTACAAACCTTCCTAAAAATAAAATTATTGGTATGGGAGGAGCACTGGATAGCGCAAGATTTAAATATCGTTTGGCGGAGGCGCTGGATGCACCTATTTCTGATATTGACGGAATGGTAATTGGAGGGCATAGCGATACCGGAATGGTACCTCTTGCAAGTCAGGCGGCAAGGAATAGCGTAAAAGTTTCTGAATTTTTAACTGAAGATCGCCTCAAACAGGTAGTGGAAGATACAAAAGTAGGCGGTGCAACCCTTACCAAACTTCTTGGAACAAGTGCCTGGTATGCACCTGGTGCTGCCGTTTCAGCATTGGTACAGGCCATTGCCTGCGATCAAAAAAAGATGTTCCCTTGTTCTGCATTGCTGGACGGTGAATATGGTTTAAGTGATATTTGCATAGGTGTTCCTGTTTTGCTGGGAAAAAATGGCATAGAAAGCATAGTGGAGATTTCCCTGAGTGATACTGAAAAATCTAAAATGCAGGAGAGCTCTGTAGGCGTGAGAAATACAAATGGACTTCTGGAAGTGTAGTTAAGGCGGTATATTTTGGTATTAAAAGCATCACTTTGGTGATGCTTTTTTATGATGCGTTTAGCTCAATGAATTATTACAGTATCACAACCCAGTTAAAATTTTATAAGACATTTAAAATAAAGCTGTAAAAATGAATACTGCAATGGTTTTCATATCCATACAAATACTATAAATAAATTGTCAGTTCTTAAGGGAAATGATATATTTGCACGCTGTTTACAAATTCCATCAAAAAATCAATTAAACCATGCAGAATAAAGGACTTATAAAGCTATTTGCTTTCTTGTTCGGACTGGTAAGTATCTATCAACTTTCCTATACATTTATTACCGCCAAGGTAGAAAAAGATGCAACCTTGTTTGCGACATCTGCTGTATCACCCTCGGAGGAGGATTATGTAGCCAAAAGAGAAGCCGTTGAAGCCACTTACTTAGATTCAATCGGGGGGAATCCAATTTTGGGCTATACCAGTTACGACGATGCAAAGAAAAAGGAACTGAATAAAGGTCTGGATCTCAAAGGAGGTATTAATGTTACGCTTCAGATATCGGTTAAGGATATTCTAAAAGGCCTCGCGGACAATACCAAAAATCCAATCTTTAACAAGGCATTGGCCGATGCTGATGCAGCTTCTAAAGACAGCGATGAAACCTATATAGAATTATTTTTCGAAGCTTTTGATAATATTAAGGGAGATGTAAAATTGGCTTCTCCGGATATATTTGCCAACAAAGGCTTAAGTGATGAGATCAATTTTCAAATGACCGACGATGAAGTAAAACCCATAATTCGTCGTAAAATTGATGAATCTGTTGTCTCTGCTTTCGAAGTTTTACGTGAACGAATTGATGGTTTTGGTGTTACGCAACCCAACATACAGCGCGAAGGTAAATCAGGAAGAATATTGGTGGAATTACCTGGGGCAAGAGATATAGCAAGGGCACAGGACCTGCTGTCCAGCACTGCGCAATTGGAGTTCTGGGAAACCTATGAACCCGGTAATCAAAGCCTTTTAGATTTCTTTATCCAGGCAAACGAACGTTTAAAAACATTAGTAGAGGATACCGAAGAAGAAACTGTTGATAAAGAAGAATCTGAAATTGATTCTTTACTCTCAGATGTAACCCAGGATTCACTGGATCTTGCTACAGAGAGAAATCCATTATTTGATAAGTTACAGCTAAATGTGCCCGGTTTTGCTGTGGGTATAGCTGCTATAAAGGATACAGCTGAAATAGGTGCATACCTTCGTATGCCGGAGGTTCGACGTTTATTGCCCGCAGATGTGCAATTCACAAAATTTTTATGGGAACGACCTACGAAAGAATCTGAAGTAGCATCTCTGTATGCTCTGAAATCTAACCGTGACAATACCCCCAGAATTAGTGGTGATGTAGTGAGTGATGCGAGGGACCAATTCGACCAGTTTAACAGGCCGGCTGTAGGCATGGATATGAATGTAAAAGGTGCCAAGCTTTGGGAAAAACTAACCAGCGAGGCTAACCTCAATAATACGGGGATAGCAATAGTTCTGGACAATAAAGTATACACAGCACCGGGGGTTTCCCAGGTGGGTGGAATATCGGGAGGCAGCTCTGAGATTACCGGTACTTTTACCGTAAATGAAACAAAAGATATAGCCAATGTTTTAAGGGCGGGGAAATTACCTGCTTCTGCAGAGATAATAGATTCATTTGTAGTTGGACCTTCCTTAGGACAGGAAGCAATAGACAGTGGGTTTATGTCCTTTCTGATTGCAATGGTTTTTGTTTTACTATGGATGGTCTTCTATTATGGTAAAGCAGGTATTTTTGCAGATATCGCTTTGGTCTTTAATATCGTTCTCATCTTTGGTGTATTAGCCAGTTTGGGTGCAGTACTTACCTTACCAGGTATTGCAGGTATTGTATTGACCATTGGTATGTCTGTGGACGCGAATGTTCTGATATTTGAACGAATTAAGGAAGAATTGGATAAAGGGAAAGGCAAAGGACAGGCTATTTCAGATGGTTTTTCAAATGCATTATCGTCTATTCTGGATGCCAACGTTACAACAGGCCTTACCGCGATAATATTATTGATTTTTGGTAGTGGCCCTATTAAAGGATTTGCAACAACCTTGATTATTGGTATTCTAACCTCCTTGTTTACAGCTATTTTTATTACGAGGTTATTAGTGGATTGGTACATTTCCGGAAAAGGAAGAACCCTTGACTTTTCTACAGCTATCACCAAGAACCTGTTTAAGAATTTGAATATTAAATTCCTTAGCAAACGTAAAATATCCTATGTCCTGTCATTTATTTTAGTGGCTGTTGGATTATTTTCTTTAATAACACAGGGATTGGACGAGGGTGTCGATTTTGTAGGAGGGCGAAATTACCAGATACGATTTGTAAACCCGGTTAATCCTTCTGAAATAACGAACGAGTTATCAGCGCCCCTGGGAAGTGCCAGCGCCAAGACTTTTGGTGATGCTAACCAGATAATGGTAACGACCAAGTATAAGGTAGATGTTCAGGGTACAGAAGTTGATGATGAGATATTGGGAATATTATATACCTCGCTACAAAAATATTTACCGGATGGAGCCACCTATGAAGATTTCATTCCCGGTGGAACTAATGGTGATATCGGAGTACTTAAGTACCGAAAAGTAGGACCAACTATTGCAGATGACATCAAGAAAAATGCACTTTGGGCAATTTTCGGGTCTTTGGCAATAGTCTTTCTTTATATTTTACTGCGCTTCCGCAAATGGCAGTATTCCCTGGGTGCTGTTGTAGCCGTATTCCACGATGTATTGATAGTTTTGGGTATCTTTTCACTGACCAGTAAAATAATGCCTTTTAGTATGGAAGTAGACCAGGCATTTATTGCGGCAATTTTAACAGTAATCGGTTATTCGCTTAATGATACCGTGGTAGTTTTCGACCGTATCAGGGAAATGGTAGGCGATCATGGCTGGAAAGGCGGAGATACTATCGACAATGCTTTGAACAGTACATTAAGCAGAACTCTGAATACGTCACTTACAACTCTTGTAGTACTGCTATCCATTTTTGTATTTGGTGGGGAATCTCTGAGAGGATTCATGTTTGCCATGATCATTGGGGTAATAATAGGTACATACTCTTCATTGTTTATTGCAACCCCGGTAATGTTTGATACATTGCGAAAAAAAATATTGGCGGAGAAAAAAGTATAAGTTTATAAGAAATAGTAAAAACCGCAAAACTTCATAAAAAAGCTTTGCGGTTTTTTCTTGCTGTAAATAAAAAAAGCCCATCTTTTAAGACAGGCTTTAAAATAAAATTCGTTAAATATTAAGGATTAAACTACCTCAACATTTACTGCGTTTAAACCTTTAGGGCTTTCTTCTAAATCGTAGCTAACTTTATCTCCCTCTGATATCTCTTCGGTTAATCCACTAGCATGGACAAATACGTCTTTGTCTCCTTCATCCGGAGTGATAAATCCAAATCCTTTGGCGTTGTTGAAAAATTTTACTGTACCGTTACTCATGATTATATATTAAATTAGCCGCAAAGGTAGGTTAATATCCTTCAAATTAAGTATATAAGTTATTTATTTTACTTTTAACATCATTTTTTCACATTTCCTTAAGAGAATCAATGGCTTAGGTACCCTTACCATTGACACTTTTTAACCATTTCACTTAGAAGTTGAATGAATAAATCTCTAATTCTCCACCACCTTTCCTACAGATCCTTCAGATGTGCATACCAATTCATACGTAAAAGGCGCTTTTAATTCCGGTTCTTTTCTGTGCGATACAAAAACTATTGTTGTATGACTTTCAGCGGCCATTTTATTAACAAGATCAACCACAAGCGCAGCGCTTGCATCATCCAAACCTGCCGTTGGTTCGTCCAATATTAAAAGTAAGGGATGTTTGATCATTGCCCTGGCACACATAATAAGTCGTTGTTGACCAAGACTCAGATCGTGAAAATAACTATCTTTTTTGTTCTCCATATTTAGTAAAGCCAGCCATTCCCGGGCTACCCTTAACTGAGCCTCACCAGGTTTAATGTATAATCCAATAGAGTCCAAAAGCCCTGAAATAAGCATATTTTCCAGACTGTGGTAGCCCCTGAAACGGTCTACCATGGCTGGTGTAAAGTAGCCAATATTTTTTTTGATATCCCAAACACTTTCCCCACTCCCTTTTCGTGTGCCAAACAAGAATATTTCTTGTCCGTAGGCCTTTGGGTTATCGCCTGTAACCATTGACAGGAGTGTTGTTTTGCCACTTCCATTTTTGCCGGCCAGTTCCCAAAATTCTCCCTTCTTTATTTTCCAGTTAATATTTTTAAGAATAGGTTTCTCCTCATAGCTTACAGAGACATTTTTAAACGTAATTAGATTTTGATGACTATAATTAAAATGTTTCAACGCTTTTGGAACATCTCTATTTAAGATCTGTCTTTTTTGGTGTTCTATATTAGTTAAGTCTTTGATAACCAAGAATTGGCTGAAATCTAAACGAGAAAAATTTGTAACAAAAGAAAGCAGATCAGCAGACCTGCTTATAAGTTGAATGATCGTAATGTAACCTGAAATCTTTGCCAAAACCTTTTTAAGTTGTTTTTGCGAATCCTGATCCAGATTATCGAAAGGATTGTCCAGGATAATGAAGTCGGGTTTTGTTTCTAAAAGATAATTCAAAAGGGCTTTTTTGCGTTCCCCGCTGCTCATCGACTGAAGACTTTGAGAAGTTGAGGGTGTAAGCGGCTTATAATCATGCCTTACTTCTTCTTCAATAAAATTGTCCAGGGCCAGTTTAGAAAATAAAGCACCATTTTGTCCTTTTAAGGCCTCTAAAGGCTGTGGTGGTCTGCCGTCTGTGAGCAATTGCCGTATAAGACCTTGTTTATTGGATTGATTATCTATAAAGACAGCCCAGTGTTGTGTTTGGGTCATAATAGCCTGAATACGGGTTTTAAGCAAATATAGCAGATAGGTGCCAAAAGTTTGATCACTTAATTTATTAATTAAATTGGTTAAGGAATTTATACTTTATATATTTAGAATCCCCCGGAAGAAAATTTTATGCTATGAGTAAAAAGGTAATAAAACTAATACAGGTTTGTACCATCTGTTTAGGTTTAATAACAGGGCTGGTTTTTTGCCTGGACTTTATATTTAACTAAAATTCAATACTATGAAAAAAAACATGGGTTCAACAGATAGGATTATTCGATTTATTTTGGCTGCGATTTTCATCGTACTCTATTTTACAAATACAATAACCGGAATTTGGGGTATTGTTTTATTAGTTCTGGCAGCCGTATTTATCTTGACCAGCTTTATTAGCTTTTGTCCGCTATATGCTCCTTTCGGATTAAGCACCTGTTCAAAAAAGGAATAATTTTCATATTTGGTTAAATATGAGCTTATTTTGAAGTTTATCCTAATTAGGATACTTCATTTAGCCCCTATGCGTTTAAAGTTATTAGAAAACTACTAACTTTGAAAAGCAACCTATTTATGAAAATGAAATATCTTTTCTCTAAAACGTTAAAACCACTATTGCCATTTTTTAATACCAGAGCCTTTTTTCGGCAACT
>Ga0209536_100009601_pt1 | contig 14378 bp, 9 predicted proteins | sample DeeMarSeWOR28_12_FD_187461 | JGI IMG/M metagenome (GOLD analysis project Ga0209536, IMG submission 187461) | Marine sediment microbial communities from White Oak River estuary, North Carolina - WOR-2-8_12 (SPAdes) (version 2) | ecosystem: Environmental > Aquatic > Marine > Intertidal zone >...
CCCCTTTTCTCTGAAATGAGGATGATCCACGGTTCCCACCGCTGTCAGTTCCCTGAAATAGAGGGGAAGGCGATCCGAGTACCCGACGTAGATCAGGTGCTTGAACCCGGGTTCCCGGGGGATCCATTCCATAAAGGCATCATTGAAACTGTACACATCGGGGTAGGTGGGATCGGGCCTGGAATAGCGGATGGCCCCTGCGCAACCATAGAATTCGCCATAGATCCAGGTTTCTTCCTGAACGGAGTCGTGGAGCTCTTCAAAGAAGGTCCAGACCTTTTCCCCCAGTTCATCCCAGCCCACCATATCGGCATAGTCCTGGGGAAGATCATGCACCTGTCCATCCTCCCACTTGAGCATCACCTCCAGTCCCATCTTTGATATCTTCTGATCATATTCCACCATCCGCCCAGGTTTAAATACAGGCAGGCTGAAGGGCAGGATAAAGAGACCGCCGGAAAGCATCAGTAAGAGGACAAGATGGGCCAGGAAGCGCCTGGGCCTGGCGGCCCATTGTTCCCAGGCAAGGGCGCCAAAGACCACCAGTATGGTATAGGCGGCAATGGTGTAATAGAATTTTCCCCTGAGCAGGATAATGAGCGCCAGGGTAAGTAAAAAAGCCCATGCAAAGATCCTGAAATCGCGATGTTTACGATTGGATATCAAGCAGATAAGCCCTGCCAGCCAGACGGGTACGGCAGGCAGGTGCATGAGTATCTGGGCAATGAGGAAATCCTTCAGGAGCACATTGCCCAACTGGGTTTCCTGGAGCTCCGACATATGGGTGATCACAGGCCAGTTATGCTGATATTGCCAGATCAGGTTGGGCAGGATGACCAGCAATCCGCCCAAGAGGGTTAAGGGCAGGTAAGGGCTCCAGAGCAGTTTGCGTTGCCGGCTGATGATCAGGGCGATCAAAAGGGCGAAGCCATAAAAGATGATGGAGTACTTGGCCATCCATCCCAGTCCCAGCACCGGTATCATCCAAAGGATAAGCCTGGGATCCTGCTTACGGATCATCAGGAATATTACCACGGCAGAGAGCAACCAGAACAGGTGGTTGAAGATAATGGGTTGCAGCAATACGGCAGGCCTGAGGAAAGCCGGGGACAGGAGATAGGCCGACAGCCCCATCACCAGGGCCATGGTTCCTCCTTTCAGGGCTTTAATAAGCCAGCCCACCAGGAAGATGCTTATGGAACCCACAAGTGCCGGCAACATTCTTACAGCCAGCAGGGAATCTCCCCATATCAGGGTATGAATCCGTGTCATGAAAGCCGTCAGGGGAGGAGTGCTGAAAAAGCCCCAGTCCAGGTGATCCGACTGGGCCAGGTAGAGGTAGGCATCCCGATGGAGACCGTAGTGGGTGGCGGTGATCAGGTGTACCAGCAATTTGGCCAGGGCAAAAAGCAGCACGATCCAGTAAATCTTGAACCAGGATTTAAATTTTTCCATACTCAGGCGTGATTTTTAATCGCTTGAAATAGTCTTTGGAAGCCCTGACCACATGGGGGGAAAGCAGCAGGGCCGAGATCATGGTGGGGAAGGCCATAAGGGCGTAGGCTCCGTCAAAGATCCCCACGACGGTGCCCAGGGTTGCGGTGGCACCCAGGGGGATGGTAAGCAGGTAGAACCACTTGTATATGTAGTTGTGCCTGGCTCCGAATACAAAGGAGAAACACTTGGTCCCGTAGTAAGGGAAGGATAGCATGGTGGAGATGGAGAAGACAGCCACACAGATGGTGAGCAGGTAGGGGCCAATGCCCGGCATGGCCAGTTCGAAGGCATCGGCGGTCATGGTGATCCCGTCCGATTCGCCCGCATTCCAGACACCGGTCATGATCAGGGCCAGGGCGGTCATGGTACAGACCACGATGGTATCCACCACTGGACCCAGCATGGCCACCAGCCCTTCTCTGACCGGTTCATTGGTTTTGGCGGCACCGTGGGCCATGGGAGCGGTTCCGATCCCGGCTTCATTGGAGAAGGCCGCTCTTCTGACCCCGGTGATCACCAGGGCACCCAGGGATCCTCCCAGAACCGATTCTGCGGTAAAGGCATCCCGGAAGATCAGTTGAAAGCTGGGCAGAATGTTCGCGGGCTTTGAGAAAATAATGTAGAGGACCAGCACCACATAAAGAACAACCATTACAGGAACCATCCGTCCGGTTACCTTCCCGATGCGCTTGATCCCCCCGAAGATCACCACGCCCACCAGGACCATCACCAGGAGGCCCGAGATCAGGTCGGAAACGAAGCCGGCTTCCACCTGGTTGGGGATCAGCACAACATCCCGGACCACCTGGGTAAGCTGGTTGACCTGGAACATGGGGAGCACCCCGATCATTCCCATGAGAGAGAAGAACACGGCCAGGGGGCGCCAGTGCCGTCCCAGCCCTTCCACGATCACATACATGGGCCCGCCCTGGAGCTCTCCCCTGGAATCCCGTCCCCTGAACATGACGGCCAGGGTACAGGTAAAATACTTGGTGGTCACTCCCAGCAGGGCGCTCACCCACATCCAGAAAATGGCCCCCGGTCCGCCCATGGTGATGGCCAGTGCAACCCCGGTTATGTTCCCCATGCCCACCGTGGCTGCCAGTGCCGTGGACAGGGCCTGGTAATGATTAATGTGTCCGGGTTCATCGGGATCATCATAGCGGCCCAGCAGAATGGCCACCGCATGCCGGACGTACCTCAGCGGCAGCATGCGCGAGTAGAACAAAAAGAAGAGTCCGCCCCCCAGCAGCAGGACCAGTAGCGGAGTGCCCCATGCCAGGTCCGAGAAACCGGTTATTAGCCGTTCGGTAAGGGAAATGCTGTCTTCGGTAAGTGGAGGGAGGGAGTGTTCGTTCATGGGCTCGGCTTTAATCCACAATTCCCATCCTTTTCATGAGGAAGGAGGCGTTCATATTGGTGGCAATCCCTTTACGAATGGTATAATCGAAGCTTAGCTCCATATCCTTTATGTAGCTTTCGAAACAATAATTCACAACCAGTCCCCCATGCTCCCTTTCAAGCTCCCCCAAGGAGAGGTCATGGGTGGCAATAAACAGGCGGACAGGGTATTGCAGGGATTTGCTGATCAATCCCACCGATCCCAGTTTCTTATCAGTGGTATTGGTTCCCTTCAGCACCTCATCCAGCAGGATGACCATGGGACGGGCTTTTTCCATTTCCAGGACTATGGATTGCAGTTTCCTTATTTCCGCCAGGAAGTAAGATTCCTCATCCTTCAGGGAGTCCGCTGTGCGCATGCTGGAATACAGGCTCATATACCCGCTGCGGAAGGTAGTGGCGCAGACCGGGCATCCGGCATAGCTCAGGACCAGGTTAACACCCAGGGAGCGAAGAAAAGTGGATTTACCTGCCATATTGGCGCCGGTGATCACAATCACCTTCCCCCTGGTGATCTCCAGGTCATTGACAACCCTTTTCCGGTGGGGAATCAGGGGATGTCCAAGTCCCTCAGCCAGGAGTTCATCGCTTTGCTCAAGTATTTCGGGCATTTGATAGGCAGGATGGTTCCAGGCAAACCCGGCCAGGCTGATCATGGCGTCGGTCCAGCCGCAGAGTTCGATCCATTCCAGAATATCCTGCCGGTTCTTTCTCTTCCATCTTTCCAGCAGGTGAAGCATGATGAAATCGAAGAGGAAAAGCCCGTTCAATATGCTTCCCAGGAGCATATTGAGCCGCTGGTCGAACATTCGCAGCAGTTTTGAAAGCTGCATCACTCTGTGCATGCCCTCCCGGGCTTTCCCGCTGTTATTCTGCAGCCCGGGATGGGTAAAGGTGTTTCCTGCAATCAGTTTCAGGAGGCGGGCGTAACCCTCCAGCAGCTCATGTTTTCTGGAAATGGCCTCCTGGTATTTCTGGGTGCGGAGCAGGAAGGGAGAGAGGATGGCAAAGTTAAGCAGGGCCAGATAGAGCAGGTACCAGTAGCGGGATGTGTCAAAGATCCCCCATATGATTAAAAAGCATGATAGTAAAGCTATACCCACTGCCAGGTGCAGGAGCCAGGGGTACTTGCTTATATAGGCCGTGGTATCTAGCCACCGGGAGATGTCCCTGAGATCACCGGGTTTTTCTCTGACCAGCTCCCCGGTGGCCGTAAAATACTGCCTGAAATCTATCCTGCCCTTAAGATCCGTGATCATTTCCTGCCTGTCCCGGATATTGTCCGCTGAACCTGCTTCACTGGTAAGCATGGCTGCCAGCAAAGCTGATCCCTTCCTGGTGCAGCTCCGGTTGAGGTACTGGTAAAGGGATCCGGTTCCGAAAATATCCAGATCGTGGGACCAGGGGTGTGAAGTATCGGCATGTTCCGATCCATCGGGAAGCGCATGGAAATCATGATCCAGACAGGCCAGCTCTTTCTCATTAAGCAGGAGCAATTGACGGTTAAGTTCCCTTTCGCCCCTCTGCCTGTTGAACAGGCTGATCAGGTACAGAAAGAGGGCCAGCATAAGTACAGGGAGCAGATAGAACAGGATGGCATCCGACCTGATTGCGATCACCAGCAGCCAGATGAGGGCTACCAGCGAAAGCAGCCTGGCCAGGGATATGAGGTTTATCCTCCTGTCATGCCGGCGGACGGCCTCGGTAAAATGAGAGATTCTTTCGGAATAAATACTTTGAAGCTTTTCCCCGGACATAGGAAATATGGTTTCCCCAAAGATAGAAAAAGCAGCGTAATGGAATGGGGAGGCTAGGGCTGGCGGAGATCGATCCGGTCCAGTGTCTGCTTATAAAATACCGGGTATCCTGTTTCAGCATCAGGAAGTGTCTCACCATCTGCCGTTTGTCTTCTTTGCCAGATGACGGGGCTGATCGCCCTGACTTTCTTATTTATTCTCTGGTGGCCTGGTTCGATGGTCCAGTCCTCGTGAAAGTAGACGGAAAGCAACTGTTCTGACGGATCATAGACTTCAGGAATGGAAAAGCGTTTTTTGATCAATGCGATGAAGGCCGTCTGGATTTCCTTGGCTTCCTGCTCTGGGAGGTCCAGAAAGTAAAATTCGTAGGAGATATTCCTTAAACGTATCTCCCCCGGGGGCAGCGTGACAATTGAGGTGCTGTCCCCGCAGGGAAACTGAAAGCCATCCACCCTTTTTGATATGGAAAGGCCCTGGGGATCGATGACCCATTCTTCCTGGAACTGCAGGAAGCATGAAGGGTGGTGATCCAGGTTCAATTCTGCGGGTATATCCAGAGCATGGAGCACCTGGTATCTGCTTTCCTGAGCCAGCACGGGATAAAGGGCCAGAAGGACATTCAGGAAGAAAAATATTGCTTTGTATGTAATCAGCCTGCTCACTATTATTCTCTTTCAGGCAATCCATCGCATGGCCCCTGTCCCCGTTTAAACGGGATCTTCACCCCCAGGTCCACGCTCCATCCGCTTCCCTGATAGGCAATGCTTGAAACCTCCGGGCTTTCTGCAAGCGAATTTATAACATCTATCTGACCCGCATCCAGATATCCCTGCATATAATTTACATAAAAAGTTGCAATCAGCGGGAATTCCACGGGAAGCCTGTACTCCACACCCGTTCCCAGCCGGAGGACCGGGGCCACTTTACGGACCCCGTAGGCCGAGTAGGAGGTCGTTCCGCTCTGGGGTCCCTGAACCACCGGTGAATTATAGGAGAAAGTACCGCTGCCTTCATTGTAAATGCCCGAGGAAAACTGGGCCAGCAGGGAGGCTCCGCCATAAATGACCGCGTGGACCTTCCCCTTATGAAGATCATAGAAGTACCTGAACCTCAACGGGATCTCCAGGTAGAGCGGTGCCGGCTCCCTGGTCACAAAATCCACCTCATGATCGTACATCAGGGCATAATGGGTACTGGAGCGCTGATAGATGGCGCCGATATCCACTCCCAATTCTTCGGTGAACATATAGCCGGCATAGATGCCTGTATGCAGGTTGGCATAGCGGAAAAGCCCCCGATCTTCCATGGGTCTGGGTCCTATTGCCGGATTGTTACCGGAGAAGGATCTCCAGAGTGATCCCACTTCCGCCCCGAGGTAGATTATTCCCTTTCTCGCAATGCCTTTCCCGTCGAAGGTGGAATTTTCGATGCGCTTACGTACCCTGTAAGACTTCATCTGCCAGATGTTGCTTACCGGGATGTTCAATGCCAGGGTGGTGATCAGGGCGTTCCCCTTGGAGGTGTAGCTGGTGGAAGCCGCGCCGCCGTTTGCGTCCGAATAATCCAGCAAATACCGGTTGGATGGGGAGCCCAGCAAACCGGTCATGTACGAGAGGTTGATGGAACTCTGCCAGGAATTAGAGAACCGGAGGTTGATCCCCATGCCCACTTCCAGCAGGTGGGAAATTTGCTCGTTGGATAGCTGCTGCACATCATAGCCAAGGGTTGTACCGTCAGGCGCCGAGAGAATGCTGCTGGCCACATAGGCTTCTTCGTTCCAGGATTCGCGGTTGTACAGGTAGCCGATACGGGGAGTGAAACTGACCGGGTACTCGGTGGGCCAGATGGTGTATTCGGCCCTGAGCGGGATCAGGAAGGAACTGGAAGCCTTCCAGGAGGATTGATTGGGGCGCTCGTCGATCATGTTTATTCCATCGTTCCGAGGTATAAAGAGTACACCGGTACTCAGGGTGAAATTCCGGAGGACCTCCTGCCCGAGGGTGACCCCGGATACAAAACTGCTCACATTGGCATCCTGGAAGTATCCGTCCGGATCAGTAACCTTCAACATGCTCCACTGGGGTCCGGCTTCCAGCGTGATCCAGGTTTTCAACTGTGCATGTACCAGGAAGCCCGGCAGGATCACCAGGGCCGACAAAAAAGCTATTCTAAGGGTTTTCATACTCGGGAGTATTAGCTACTCTTAAAACGGATGTGAGCCCATATCATTGTATCCCTTGATCAAGAGGGCTCTTTTACCTCAGAAGGTCATATTGAAAATGGTCTCTTTATTTGGAACTGACTGGGCCGTGATGGTCCCCCCGTGCAGTCTCATGATCTGCTTGGAGAGGCTGAGTCCTATGCCCGATCCACTCTGCTTGGTGGTAAAGAAGGGGATGAATATTTTGTCAATTACCTCATCCAGGATCCCCTGCCCGTTATCGATGACCTGGATGGTGGGCCGGCCCCGTTTGTTGTAGAAGCCCCTGATCTGGATCTTTGCTCCCAGGCTTCCTTTTAAAGCCTGCATGGAATTTTTAACCAGGTTGATCAGGACCTGTTCAATCATCTGTTCATCGACATGGAGTTCTATGGATGCGGGTTCCACCGATGTCTCCAGGATGATGTTCTTCCTTTGCACATCCTTCTTCATAAGGGTCTGCACATTACTGATCAGGTCCTTCATGGGGACCACGGCAAAGTTTGGCTCGGGGATCTTGGTCAGACTGCGGTACGACTCCACAAAGTTCATCAGGCCGGTACTTCGCTTGTTTATGGTCTGAAGGGCCCCCTGTATCTCCAGAATAGTCTCCTTATCCACCTCATGCATGTCTTTCCTGCCAGAGGCATAGGGCCTGACCATGTTTTCCACTGTGGACGAGAGCGATGAGATGGGTGCAATGGAATTCATGATTTCATGGGTCAGCACACGGATCAGCTTCTGCCAGGCAGCGGTCTCCTGCTCTTCAAGCACGTTCTGGATGTTCTTGATGGTACTCAGCAGGATAACCTTGTCCTTAACCTTGAATTCTGAGGCAACAATGGCCAGCTGCAGGATGTCCTCCTCGTCCTGGACCTTTACCAGCTTGTTTTCACCCGGATTCAGATTCAGCAGGGTATCGGCCAGTTTCTCGCTAAGCGTACGAAGTGAATTGATGTTCCTCAGGCTGCTTACCTGGAACAGTTTCTTGGCTGCCGGATTGATCAGTTCAACCGTACCATCGCGCTGATAGGCCAGGATACTCACATCGATGTCCTGCACAATGCTCTGCAGATAGTGGAAGTGTTCCTCCCTCTCGGACCTCACCTGCTGGAAATCCTTCATGACATCATTAAAAGCTTCGTTGAGTTCATCGAAGGAACTTCCGCCGTCGCTGATCTGGAAAGTCCGGGTGAACTCGGAGTAACGGATCGATTCCAGGAAACCCGCAAGCTCGCGGTTGGTCCGGTCCACATACCTGATCAGGGACCAGACCTGATAGATGATCAGTGCTGCTACCAGAATGGGCGTAAAGGTGAAGGTGCTGTTCAGGGTTATGAACAGGGCCAGGCAGGTGGCTGTTAGCAACAGTACCCGCAGGACGATATTAAACCTAAACTGCTTAAAGGCCATGCTTTTCCATTCTTCTGTAGAGCGAGGTACGAGTGAGGCCCAGTTGGGTGGCCGCCTGGGTCACATTGCCCTGATTAGTTTTCAGTACTTTCTCAATAATAGTCTTTTCGATATCCTCCAGGTTGTAGGATTCCAGCTCAAGTCCGCCGCTGCTTTTCACACCGGAAGACAGGATGAAATCATCCGGACCCAGGCTGCTTCCATCACACATGATCACGGCCCTTTCGATGGAGTGCTGGAGTTCCCGTACATTTCCCGGCCAGCTGTACTGGTTCAGTCGCTTGATGGCCGAGGACTGGATATTTCGGATCGGTTTCCGGTATTTCCTGCTGTAGATCTTCAGGAAATGGTCGGCCAGGAGCGGGATATCGCCCGTGCGGTCCCTCAGGGCCGGGAGATGTATTTCAACCGTATTGATCCGGTAAAGCAGGTCCTGCCTGAATACACCTTCGGCCACATCCTGGTGGATCTTATTGTTGGTGGCACAGATCATTCTCACATCGATGGGAATGGGCTTGGTGGAACCTACCCTGGTTATTTCACGTCTTTCCAGTACAGTCAGCAACTTGGATTGCAGGGGATAGGTAAGGTTGCCAATCTCGTCCAGGAACAGGGTCCCTGAAGATGCGATTTCAAAGCGGCCCTGCTTCATCTTATGGGCATCGGTGAAAGCGCCTTTTTCATGACCAAATAATTCGCTTTCAAAAAGGGTCTCGGGAATGGATCCAAGGTCCACACTGATAAAGACCTCGTCCTTCCGGAGCGAGTTCCTGTAGAGCGCCCTGGCCACCAGTTCTTTGCCGGTTCCGTTCTCGCCCAGGATAAGCACGTTGGCATCGGTGGCAGCCACCTTTTTTATGGTATTGAATACTTCGTACATCTCGGGGGACTGACCCACGAAGTCGGTGTAGGGTTGATCCAGTACGGCGCTGATCTCCTGTTGCTTGAGTTTCAGGTTCTGTGCCTGTATGCGGGTGCGCCGCAGGCTGATGGCCGAATTGATGGTAGCCAGGATCTTTTCGTTCTGCCAGGGCTTCAGGATGAAATCCGTGGCACCCATTTTTATTGCTTTCACGGCTTTTTCCGCATCACCATAGGCTGTTATGAATACAACCACCGCCTGATCGTCAATTTCCAGGATCTGTGAAAGGGCATCGAATCCTTCCTGACCGCTGATGGCATCCTTGGTGAAATTCATATCCAGCAGGATCACATCCCAGTCCTGTTTTTTCATGATTTCCGGGATCCGTTCCGGGCCTGAGAGGGTTTCGATAATTTCCACATGGGGACGCAGTAATAACTTCAGTGCAAACAGGATGTCTTCGTTATCATCCACTGCCAGGATTCTACCAATTTTTTGTTCCATCTTCAAATATTAAACAGTTGAATAGTTTGATGTGATATCTGATCAAAAAGAATGCCTATTTGGCTAAATAATTCAAAGTCAAATAAATATAAAAATAAAGATAGTAAAATTCCCGATCAATGTGTACGAAATCGCACACTACTTTCCCAAAATCGAACACTTTTTTTTCTCCGTACACTCCATTTTAAAGTCTAAGTTTCAGATAAACAGCCGCTTATACTTTTTGGCACAAAAAGTGCGATTATTGAGGCTAAATAAAAACTTCGATTATGACTGAAATGGATGCAATGGACCGCAAAATTGAAAAAAAGGGCATATCCCGGAAGACCATCTGGTACATGGTCTTTGCAGCACTGATGCTTACCGTGCTGGCCGTGATAATATTCGGGGACAAGAGCTCCAAATACAATGTGGATGTCTCCCGCATAACCATAGAGGAAGTTAAGCAGGATATCTTCCAGGACTATATTACGGTGCAGGGAACCGTGGAACCCATTACCACCATATACCTGGATGCCGTGGAAAACGGAAGTGTCCAGGAGATCCTGATCGAAGAGGGCACCATGGTGAAAAAGGGGGATGTGATCCTCCGCCTGGCCAATGACAACCTCCTGCTGGAGATCACCAACAGCGAGGCCCAGGTGGTAAGGGCCATCAATGAGCTCCGGAACGCCCGGCTGCAGATGGACCAGACCAGGCTTAACTACAGGAGGCAGATCATTGAGCTGAACATCACTTCGACCCAGGCCAGGAGGATGTACGAGAACAACAAGGTCCTCAGGGAGCAGGGGCATATCTCAAGGGAAGAATTCGACCAGTCGAAGGAAGCCTATGAATCATCCAAAGACCTCTATAACCTGATGCTTGAAAACTACAGGAACGATTCCATTTACCGTTCCATCCAGATCAATTCCCTTGAAAAATCCGTGGAGAGCATGGAAAGGAGCATGGCGATCATCCAGCGGCGCATGGAGAACCTGAATATCAAGGCCACTGCCGATGGGGAGCTGGCTTCCCTGAACCCGGAGATCGGGGAGGTGGTCACCTACGGCACCCGGGTGGGGACCATAAATATCCTGGACTCCTACAAGCTCAGGGTCGATATCGATGAACATTACATTGCCCGGATCCAGAGGGACCTGACGGGTGAATGTGATTTTGCGGGTCAGCCCTACACGGGGGTGATCACCAAAATATACCCCGAGGTGCAGAACGGCCGCTTTGCCGTGGATATGGTGTTCACCGATGAGGTGCCTCCGCAGATCAGGATCGGACAGACCTCGCGGATCAGGCTGCAGCTGGGCGAATCCAAGGAGGGCATCCTGCTTACCAAGGGAGGATTCTATCAGACCACGGGCGGGCAGTGGGTCTTCGTGCTGGATGAATCGGAAGAATTTGCCGTCAAGCGTGATATCAGTATCGGGCGTCAGAATCCAAGGTATTACGAAGTGCTCGGGGGACTGGAGCCGGGAGAGAAGGTCATCGTCTCTTCCTATCAGAACTATGCCGATCACGATAAGCTGATACTGAAACATAACCGTTAAACCTGCAGAGATGAAAGACATATTTAAGATAGCATTTGTCCTTGTGACCAGCTCGTCATTGGCATGGGGACAGGCCAATGAAGGCTGGAGCCTTGACCAATGTATCGATCAGGCCATTGAGTATAACCTGCAGGTGAAACGACAGGAACTCTTACTGAAATCCACGGAACAGGACCACCTTCAGAGCAAGCTCGACCTGCTGCCCAACCTGAACGGCATGGTGGAGCATCAGCTGGGATCCGGCCGGGTGCTGGACCGCGGGACCTATGAGTGGAAAAATGCAAATGTGAGTCAGGGGGATCTGGGAATGCAGAGCGACCTGACCCTTTTTAACGGTTTGCAGGGCCTCAACAGCATCAAGATGAACAAGGCCAATTACCAGATGAGCATGGAGGACCTGAAAGCCATGGAGGACAACATTACCATTCAGGTCATGACCGGCTACCTGGACCTGCTCAGGAACCAGGAACTGGTGGCCGTGGCCGAAAATAAAGTTGAAGTGACCCAGCAACAGGTGGAGCGCATGGAGCGCCTGGTGGATGTGGGAAATGAACCCAAAGGAAAACTGCTTGAGGTGAGGGCCCAGCTCTCGGATGCAAAGCTGAATCACACACAGGCTGTGAATGCCATGGAAATAGCAAAACTCGCCCTGCTGCATGTGATGAATATGACAGATGCGAAAGGATTTGAAATTCAGGAGCCTTTATTGCCCGATCCCTCTACCGTTGAGATCCCGGAACTGGATTCGGTGTTTGCATATGCCCTGGCCCACCTGCCCCAGATCAAGAGCAAGGAGCATGGTGTTGAGGCCATGGAAAGGTACCTGGCCCTGCAAAGGGGACAGCGTTCCCCGAGACTCTATGCCCGGGGCTTGCTATATTCCAACTACAGCGACGGGCTGATCAACCCGCTGGATCCTGATCCTGCCAACCCGACCATGGATTATCCGCTCAGCGAGCAGATTACCAACAACCAGTACAAGCAGGTCTCCATGGGCCTGAGTATTCCCATTTTCAACCGCTGGCAGGTACAAACCAGTATCAACAAGGCCAAAATTGACCTTCAGGACGCGGAGTACCAGTATGACAATGCAGTTCTCCTGCTTCAGCAAACGCTTCAACAATATCATACAGAGGCGGTGGCGGCCAGGGACAATTACAACTCGGCCCTGGAGTCGGTGGCCAACAGCGATGAGGCATTCAGGTTTGCCGAGGAGCGCTTCCGTGTGGGAACCGGTACCTCCCTTGAACTGCAGGAGGCCCGAAACCAGCTATATGAATCCACCTCGGCCATGATCTCTTCCAAATTTGTACTGATCTTTTATTCCAGGATCCTGGATTTCTATATGGGCAGGGATATCCTTTTTTAGGAGTTCAGAGAAGAAGTTATACTTTTGTGGCAGCACCAATCTGTCCTGTCCAGATGAAAAAGCTTCTGTTATTCATGCTCCTTTTTGCCTCCTTCAGCCTGTATGCCCAGGTGGTAAGTTTTCCCAAAACACTTCCACACCGTTCATGGAGTCTGGGTCTGACACCTGCATATCACATAGACAGGGATGTGGTACTCTTTGATGCAGGTGGTCCTTCCATAGCCGTGAATGGGGGATATGGCATCCTGTACTCGCTTGATGTGAATGCGAGTTTTAACTATTTTTTCAATGGTACGTATTATGTGGGGGCAGATATGCAATACCTGGTCTATGAAACGCGAAAGACCTATGTTTCAGTGCTGGGCGGACTGCACTACTGGGATGTGTTCGGGTGCGACCTTTCAGCTTATATCAGTTATACCCCACGCTTTGAATGGAGCCTTTCCACGGGTCTGGACATGGACCTGAGTTTTGCCCAGGATCTGAATCCCCGCTTCTGGATCCCCCTGAATGTGGGGTATAACCTCACCGAAGAGACCTTCCTGTATTCAGAATACAGGCTTCCGGTATCCGACCTGAGCTGGGGCATTGTGGCACTTGGAATTACCTGGATACTGCACTAGGCACCATTGCTTCCGGTCATCTCCCTTGGTAGACCAGTTCTCCGCCCGAGTAGGTGGAATGCACTTTGATGCCGAACAGTGCTTCATCCGGTGCGCTCATCAGGTCGGTGTCTGTCACCACCAGGTCGGCCAGCTTGCCTGCTTCAAGGCTTCCCTTGAGATCCTCTTCCCTGGCTGCCTTTGCAGCCCAGATGGTCATGGCCCTGAGTGCCTGTTCCCTGCTGATGGCATTTTCCACCTGGAACCCTTCTTCAGGGTACCCCGACTGGTCCTTACGCACCACGGCAGCGTAGAAACCAAAGAGCGGATTGATCTGCTCCACCGGGAAATCACTGCCATTGGCCAGCCATCCGTTCTCTTCCAGCAGGCGGCGGTATGCATAAGCTCCCTTGATGCGTTCATCTCCCACCCGGTCAGCTGCCCAGTACATATCCGAAGTGGCATGGGTGGTCTGCACCGATGGAATGATATTATAGTCCCCGAAAAAGTGGAAATCGTCGGGGTGTATGATCTGGGCATGCTCGATGCGCCAGCGGCGGTCGTTTTCTCCACCCAGGATCTCCGCATATATTTTAAGGGTTTCCCGGTTGGCACCGTCACCAATGCAATGCGTGGCCACGGCAAAATTATTTGTGTACGCACGGCGGCAATACTCTTCCAGCTGGGCAAGGGGGGTGACATAAAGGCCCAGGTTCCCCGGATCGTCCGAATAGGGCTCAATCATCCGGGCTCCCCGTGATCCAAGGGCCCCGTCGGTGAATAATTTTACGGTATTCACCGACAGGTGGTCGCTGCGGAAGGGACCCTTTTCCACGAAGTGAACGAAGTTCTCCTCCGATGGGCTCAGCCAGGTATTCATGCGGATCTTCAGCTGCCCTGCCTGCTGCAGGGAGTCGATCAGGAGAACCACCTGCCTGGATAAGCCTGCATCCTGAACCGAGGTGAGACCCACACTGAAACAGTTGTCCTGGGCCTGAAGGAGGGCCCGGATCATGTCCGCTTCCGTAGGCCGGGGTATCCCCGATGCCACCAGGCCGATGGCATTATCCACCAGGATCCCGGTGGTTTGTCCCTTGCTGAGCATGACCGTTCCGCCTTCCACTTTTGAATCTGCTGTAACACCGGCTATTTCCAGGGCGCGGGAATTGGCCCATGCAGCATGTCCGTCTATGCGTCTGAGCAGGACCGGGGTATCCGGGAAATGCTTT
>Ga0209536_100009602_pt1 | contig 14378 bp, 10 predicted proteins | sample DeeMarSeWOR28_12_FD_187461 | JGI IMG/M metagenome (GOLD analysis project Ga0209536, IMG submission 187461) | Marine sediment microbial communities from White Oak River estuary, North Carolina - WOR-2-8_12 (SPAdes) (version 2) | ecosystem: Environmental > Aquatic > Marine > Intertidal zone >...
CCAACTAGGCTAACCAGGATCAGCAGGGATATAAGAACTTTCATCTCACCAATATCTGAAGATTTATTAATCCCAATCTCACAAAAAACTGTACAAATCTCACTATACAGCCGGTTTGGATACTACTATACTGGTCTAATCTTTCCCGTCATTCTAATTATATGGCAGAAAATTCCCCCAAAACCCCGATAAAAAGAGCGTACCCAAGATTCTTCGAAAAATCGATACCCATCGCGATCGGAATACTCGTAGTGGTCATCATCGGTATGCTATTTTTTGCCGTGGCCGTGATCATGGGAGTCGTCTAATCAATCCAGGCAGAACACTGCCAACAAGGAGAGACACAATGACATTTATCAATACCGTAGTTCCCTTCACATCTGCAATTGTCAGCTTTATTTTTTCGTTCTTTATCTTCAAACGCTATGCGGAAAAACAGCGCCCACACCTGCTCCTGTGGGGCCTGGGCATGGTCTTCTACGGCATCGGTGGATTCTGCGAGGCTTATTTCGGGGTTTTTGGCTGGAACTCATTGATATTCCGCATGTGGTACCTGTTTGGCGCCATCCTTGTGGCAGCCTGGTTGGGACAGGGCACAGTTTACCTGCTGGCAAAACGCAGGTACGCCAATATCCTCATGGTGGTCTTGGGCGTGGCTTCGGCTTATGCAGCCATGCGTGTCTTTGGAGCGGAGCTCGACCCCAGCCTATTAACCACGAGTGTGCACACGGGCAGTGAATTGAGCGGCCATGCGATCGTAACGCCCGGAATCCGCACCCTGACCCCCTTCTTTAACATATACGGGGTTGTTACCCTGGTGGGAGGAGCTGTGTACTCTGCCTGGATTTTCTACCGCAAACGGGTACTGCTGCACCGCACTATCGGCAATATATTGATTGCTGTTGGAGCACTCGCTCCTGCATTTGGCGGTGCTTTCAGCCGGTTTGGAATTCCGGGAGCTCTGTACATCGGTGAGCTGCTCGGCGCTACGCTGATCTTTCTTGGTTTCTGGCGAGCTACCACACCCATGGAAGAGAAAAGTCCTCAAAACGTTTCCGAGGTGGTAAGTTAAACAGAATTCAATATCCTTTTTGCCCCCAGATATTTGAACTGACCTGCGAGAATATGAACAGGCTCCCAATAATTGCGGGAGTCTGTGTTTTATTTTGTATTCATAATCCGCAAAATCCCGGTAATTCCCATCTGTTCAAAAAGGCATTCCCTTGATATGATTGCTGGGCTCGTCTGCCGACCTCGGCTTGTACAGCCGGGGTCGCTGTGTGTCTTAATAACAATTTCGATAAAGGTTAATAATGGTATGTTGATTGAACGGAATGACATCAGGAATATCGCCATCATCGCTCATGTCGATCATGGTAAAACCACTCTGGTCGATGGTATGCTCCGGCAAGCTCGCGTGTTTCGAGAAAATCAGCAGGTGGTTGACCGTGTGATGGACTCAAACGACCTGGAACGAGAGCGCGGGATTACAATCCTGGCTAAGAATACTGCAATCGATCTTTGGGATGAACAAACATCCCAGAACATTAAAATAAATATCGTGGATACCCCCGGTCATGCAGATTTTGGAGGAGAAGTTGAGCGCGTGATGAATCTGGTTGATGGGGTCTTATTACTTGTCGATTCTGCCGAAGGTCCAAAACCGCAAACTCGATTTGTTCTCAAGAAAGCGCTCGAAATGGGTCATCGGGCAATTGTGGTGATTAACAAAGTAGACCGCAAAGATGCTGATCCAGAGCGAGTTCTCAATGAGACTTTTGATCTATTCATCGAATTAGGTGCAACGGATGAACAGGCTGATTTTCCAGTAATATATTCCAGTGCAGTTTCAGGTAGAGCAGGCAAATCTCCTGACCTGGACCCTGATCTGCAGCCATTATTCCACACAATCATTAATCGCATCCCTGGACCCAAGGTAGACGTCAGTTCCCCTGTACAGATGCTGGTCACTTCACTCGGGTATGATGAATTTCGCGGGGTAACCGCTGTTGGAAGAATTTTTGCAGGTGAGATTCATAAAGATCAATCTCTTTCCCGGCTGACATTAGATGGACAGGTACTTGCAGAGAAGGCACGGTACCTATATGCTTACGAGGGGTTGTCACTCGTGGAAATCGAGTCAGCGAAAGCGGGAGATATCATCACGGTCGCTGGATTGGAAGAGATCGCCATTGGTGAAACACTGGCAGATCCCGAGCATCCGGTACCAATGCCAGCCATCCAGGTTGAAGAGCCGACTGTTCGCATGAATTTTGGAGTCAATACTTCCCCCCTGGCTGGAAAAGAAGGGCGCTGGAGCACTTCAAGAAAACTTCGTGAGCGTCTCTATAACGAGCTACGCACCAATGTTGCTTTACGGGTCACAGACACAGATAGTGCCGATTCATTTTTGGTCTCAGGGCGCGGCGAACTGCATCTCGCGATCCTGATCGAAACCATGCGTAGAGAGGGGTATGAATTCCAAGTATCCCGTCCAGAAGTGATTCTTCGCTCCGGGGAAGATGGCGAAATCTTGGAACCTTTTGAAGAACTTCACATCGAGACAAATTCTGCCACAGTCGGTAATGTTGTTGAAATGTTGGGTTCCCGCCGGGGACAAATGCTCAATCTTCAAAATAACCAGGAAGGTAATGTGAATTTAACTTACCTGGTCCCGACACGTGGATTATTAGGCTTCCGTCACCAATTCCTAACCGCCACACGGGGTGCAGGTGTGATGCACACCTTTTATCGCGGTTATTTACCCACAGTCGGTCCAATTGATGGACGCTCCTCCGGATCACTGGTCTCATGGGAGGCAGGTATCACAACGACTTATGGGTTAAAGAACGGAGAAGAACGCGGGTTCCTTTTCCTTGGGCCAGGTGAAGAGGTATACGAAGGCATGGTGATCGGCGAGCATCAGCGACCTGGTGATTTGACATTGAATATCTGCAAAAAGAAACAACTGACCAATATGCGTGCTGCACGGGCAGATATTGAGATTCGCCTCACCCCACCTCGTCGAATGAGCCTGGATGAAGCCATCGAATTTCTCGCTGAGGATGAATTACTCGAAGTCACACCCAAAAACTACCGCATCCGCAAGCGTATACTATCAACAAATATGCGTGGGAAAGCTCACAAACAGAAAGATGCTGAAGTTGGGGTTTTCGCTATAGGATAGTAAGCATTTTCTCGATGGCACTCCTACCCAAAGGTGAAGACCTTCGAAAAAATCACGGAACCCAAGTTTCATTCCATCTTTATCATGGCCACGGGATGATGACCGGGTCAGAGTAACCATGTTTTTCAACGGTGTATAAACGTCCCCCTGATTCACCGGAACAGTTCTTCTGGTCGCTGAACTCGTAGGCCGGACGGTCGGTCTGCACCGCGACGGGAATCAGGTTCCCATTCTGGCAGATTGTTGCCTCGATTAAATATCCCCTGTCATCATCCTGGGTCATTGACACCCGGTTCCAGGCAACGACCACCCGGTCTCCCTCCCGTGAAGCGCGGACGTTAGACGGCGGTCCGTATAATGAAGAATGCGGCAAGCTCGATCGGTGGACAACAACGGTCCCGATATCTCCCTGAACATCCACAACGGATGCTGCCACCCAGCAGTGCCAGTCCAGATTATCCGGTTGGATCCACAACCAGGTCCCTGCATAGTTGCGACCATTCACCTCCCCGCGATCCCCTGGATATAATCCATGGGCATACAGGTAAGCAGTCCCTGGTCCATAACGACAATTCGCCTGCATAAGCACTTCAACATCCGGAAAATCGTAGGTAGGGGTTGGGGTGATGGTCGCTGTCAAGGTTATCGTCGGGGTGTTTGTGATGGTTGGGGTATGTGTTTGAGTAGCTGTAGTGGTTCGAGTGGCAGTAGGTAGGGGAGTTGGTGAAAAGGTTTGCGTGGGGCTTGGCGTCCTGGTAGGTGTAAAAATCACGGTTGGAGTTGGGGTTTTCGTCTGCTTTATCGATAGCTGGTCTGAGCAGCCCGAAATGAAAATCATGCCAATCACTATCACCAAGAACAGAAATTTCAAAGCATTCATATTTAATTTCTTCGCAGGTTTAGGTGACTCCATTTTGTTCCAAAGACCTATGATGTTCACTCCAACCCGGGTTTTAGAATCCCCAAGGGAAACAGATCTTACCAGTTTATGAATCCTTCGAGTTTATTTCTTACATTCTATTCATCCTATCCAAGTTCAGAATAACTATATCTATGGTTTAATAGGTTTATCCAACAAAATTCATCCAGAATGGTGTTGAATGAAAGTCGTGAATACTGATGATTGAAAAACCAGGAATTCCGTAGGGACCGTAATTTTTGGAATTACAGGAATAGGTGGTATGCATGTCCGATTCAGTCGAGTTAATTGAGCAACCCCAAGCAGAAGAAATGTACATGCTGCTTGGTTGGCAGCAATGGGCAGATGCAGGATCAACTTCGTCTGGACTGCCCCAATACCTGATCGAACAAACAAGTGCCAGGAAAATTGGAACCATACATCCAGATGGTTTTTACCTTTTCCAGATCCCCGGCACCCATGACCTGGTGCGCCCAATCGTGAAGTTCGATCAAGGCTATCCAGAATCCCTCGAGATCCAGAGAAACGAACTCTTCTATACAGAGATCGAACAAAAAGGTTTGCTTATTTTTCTCGGGGATGAACCTCAATTGGATATCGAGAGGTACACCCAGGCCTTGCTCCACATTGCCGGAACATTTCAAGTAAAACGCATGATCAGCCTGGGAGGGGTGTATGGGGAACTGCCCTATAACAAGGACCGCATGGTATCTTCCATCTACAGTTTGAAATCGCTAAAGGTTGAATTGGAAGAACTTGCTGTCAATTTATCAGATTACCACGGTGGCGCCAGTGTGGGCTCATATATTTGCCGCCGGGCGGGTGAACGTGGTTTGGAATTCGTATCACTTTTTGCTTTTGTACCTGCTTATGATTTTTCAACAGTCTCCCAGGTAGCAAATTCAATCCGCATTGAGAATGATTACATGGCCTGGCTGGGCATTCTGCAGCGTATCAAGCATATGATTAATATCGATCTCGATTTATCCGACCTGGAAAAAAAGAGTGCCGAGCTGGTGGAGTTGTTCGATACAAAGATCGATGAACTTGACCGCGAGTCACCCCAGCTGGGCATACGCGATTACCTGAACAAGCTCTCGGATGAGTTTGTTCCAACCACATTTACACCGTTGGATGATGTCTGGGAGCAGGAACTACGCCGCTTATTTGATCGCTCGGATCGTGATAATCCCCCAGAACCTGATCCCAGTTAGGCATTCCAAATCAGCAATTAATCCGTGAATGGAGCATAACCACTCTGGGCAACCAGCTCCTGACCCTGGGGAGTTAGCAGCCAGTCCCGCAAACGTGCAGCCAGGCTATTGGAGGGAGAATCTGACCGCAGCACAGCATAGACTTCGGTGGTATACGGGTACACCCTGCTCTTGATATTCTCCAGCGTTGGTTGCACCCCGTCAATCCCGATCAACTTGATAAATTCATTGGGAGCCATGAATTCTTCATAATAGAAGACCGAGTATCCAATACCCATTAAATCTTCAGAAATTGCATAAAACGGTGCGATCATTTTCAGCAAGACCAGGTCGGGAGCGTTTACCATCCGGGCACCTTTCATCACCAGGGCTTGCATCAGCTGCTGGCTGCCAGATTGGTCGTTTCGCTGGTATGGATTGATTTGGGCGGTTGGGCCTCCAACTTCCTCCCAGTTCGAAATTTGCCCGGTATAAATGCCTCTAACCTGGTCAGCTGAAAGCTGCTGGACCGGGTTATCCTCGTGGACCATGAAAACAAACGCATCCAATGCAATTGGGTGAATATCAAGAGATACCCCTGATAGCGCAGCAAGTTCCAACTCTTCGACAGATGGGTTTCTTGCTACAAGGATCAGGTCTGCCTCCCCTCCAATCAGATTAAGATACGCATTGTGGGTACCACTGTGACCAAATCCTGGAAAATCCCCCTGGTAATCGCCCAGGTTGGGCATCAAGTAGCGGTTGCCATCCACAAATTCAACCCATTCGCAGGGTACTTCCATCATCGCACACAGGATTTTGGCTCCCAGGGGAGCAGCGGAAGTTGATCCATCGATGCGTGGGAAACCATCCGTCTCCACAGAAGGCAGCCCGACAGGAGGCTGAATATGGCTTGGTGCTGGAGACTGCCCACAGCTGGCAGAAACCAATACAACAACCCCAATAACAAGCACAGCCAATAAATTAGGAGGTCTTTCCATCAATCCCCTCTCCAATCCCGGGGGCATTTGACGATAACTCAATTTCGCTACATGATATCAAAATATATACCACATTTCACCCCGGCATGAAATTTTGAATTACCACATGGGAGTATAATAACTCTCTCCCCGTATCCATGAGATAATATACCGATTGATTAGTACATGCCTCCTATGGTTTTAGATATCTCTTACAATGGAATCACCTATGAAACATGTTGTCATCACAGGCAGTACGCGTGGCATCGGCTATGGCTTAGCAGTTGCATTTCTCAATCAAGGGTGCTCGGTTACCGTTAGTGGGCGTTTTGAGGATTCAGTCGATCAGGTAGTCAACGATCTGATATCACAATTACCAGGCGCACATCTGAACGGCTTGGCGTGCGATGTGCGCGATCCAGTCCAGGTCCAGGTACTCTGGGATACATCTGTTCAACAATTTGGAAAGGTGGATATCTGGGTCAATAACGCAGGCTACAGCGGACCCCAATTACCTGCTTGGAAAATTGATCCCGCAAAAGCAAAGGAAATCATCGAGACCAACCTGTTGGGTGGAATCTACGGTTCTGTCACTGCAATTCGCGGAATGAAGACCCAGGGTCATGGTGCCATATACAACATGGAAGGCATGGGTAGCGATGGGCGAATGCATCCAGGCTTGACTTTCTACGGCACATCAAATGCTGGCCGTCATTATTTTAACCAGAGCCTGATCAAGGAAGCTGAAGGAAACAACCTGATCATCGGCACCTTACACCCCGGGATGGTCGTGACTGATCTGCTGACCAAGCAGTATGATGGCCGGCCAGAGGATTGGGAGCGTGATAAACGCATCTTCAACATCCTCGCTGAGAGGGTAGATACAGTTGCTCCGTGGATGGCTGCCCGAATGTTGGAAAACAAGCGGTCCGGTACCAGCATCAGGTTCACAACGAAATCGAAGATCATGCTGCGTTTCTTGACCAGCCCCTTCTCCAGGCGGGACCTGTTTGAAGATATAAACAGCAAAACCAGGTTCTGATGGTGGACGTTACCAAGCTTATTAAATTGGAGGGAGCATATGCACTATAAATATGCCCTGGTAAAGCCTCCAGGCAGCAGTTTCTCGCAGGGGATCACATCTGCAAGCCTCGGCGCTCCCCATTTCTCCCTGGCTGTTGAGCAACACGCCGCGTATTGCGCCGCATTGGAACAATGTGGACTTTCAGTGATTCAGCTGCCTTCGGATGATGCATACCCAGACTCAACATTTGTCGAGGACACGGCTATTCTCACCAGCCACAGGGCAATCCTCACCCGCCCGGGTGCACCCAGTCGACTCGGTGAAGTTCAAGGGATCAGAACAGAAATTACCAAGCATTATCAGCACATATCCATCATCCAAGCACCGGGGACATTGGATGGTGGAGACGTTTGCCAGGCAGAGGATCACTTCTTCATCGGGATTTCTGGTCGCACAAACACCTCCGGTGCCGAACAGCTGGCTTCATACCTGGAAAGCGATGGGTATTCTGCGAGCTATGTCGACCTGCAAGACATCCCTGGTCTGCTTCATCTTAAAAGCGGCATAGCTTACCTGGGTGACGGGCGCCTGGTCTTGGTCGAAGGACTGCAGGAGATGGCTGGATTTGAGGGATTCGAGGTTATCCATGTCGATTGGGAGGAAAATTATGCTGCCAATTGTGTACGCGTGAATGATACGATCCTCGCTGCAGAAGGTTTCCCAAGATTCGCAGACCAGCTAGCTAGGTTGGGCTATCAGGTCCAACTTGTGGATGTATCTGAATTTCAAAAAATGGACGGGGGACTGAGCTGTCTCTCGCTCAGGTTCTAGCTAATTACCTGTTTAATTAATCAAAATTCAGGTTCGTTTGAGCTGATACGTATTTCTGCATCGCGCTTATCCCAGGAATTTACTCGTTAAATGAGAAAGTCGACTCCGAGTAGAAGCGGATCGCATTCGCCGCCATGCGCTCCATTAACCATTCCTGGAGCCAGGTTTCTTTCTTTGTTAGTGGCCAATCCTGTTGCAGGACATCCAATGGGAAATTGATATTCAAAGCTCGGTGAGGGATGATGTGGCGGGTGATACCGGTGGGAATCAAATCCCCACTCTGAGCAGCATGGATGATATCAACCGGAGTCAGGCTTGGGAAGACAACCAGTGCAGTTATATTGGGGTAATAAGGTTTTTGTATTTCCCAGATATCATTCGATGCCCGGTAAATATCAGCTTTTCCCTTGTAGACACTTACCAGGCTGTTAAGCAGCGATGTATCCTGCTTTAAAGTTGCCGACCTATTACGTACGATGCGTACGCCCTTTTCACTGATGATATATGCTGCGGCATGCCGGCTTATTAGAGCCGATCTCGCTTCGTCCAGCGTGCATACCTCCAGGTGGAGTCCTGTTGTCACAGTGAGGGCATTTTCAAATGCATCAATTTCCATACCAGCAACCACGTGATACCAGGTGTCCACCTCCACACCGGATTTCTGGTAATTCACGAGCTGGGCGACGATATGCACAATCCCCAGATTAATGAATGAAAGTGCGCGGTTTGCACCATCCAGGACCACAAAATTCTCGCTTCCCGGGATGACTGCCACCACGGGTGGATTCTTGAGGATCCCATCTGTATGTATGCGTCGGCTCAGCCTTTCGACGCGGCGCGGGTCGCAATCTTCGTGTGGGATCAATGCCTTTGAGGGTAGGATGCGTAAATCAGGAAGGTCGGTACTGTATCGCATGGTATTTCGGTCCAAAATCTGGCAGGTAGTTTACCACACTACTTGTTTCATAGCTGGAATCGAGCTTGTCTTGATTACCCGGTGGAAAGTGTAAAAGTACCGAATTGAATTCCCGACTTATCCGGTGTTGATCCCCGTGTCGTATTGCGTTGTAAGTTCGCGGAATCTACTCACCCCTTGATGTAGCGAGTCAAAACCGGTTTGCTTGATTCAGCTGCCATTGCGGGGAGAAATATCAGCGGTAGAATGTATTTCCACTGTTCCCACCCCAGTGTCGTTGTGTTGAAGACTGGTTGCAAAAATGGTACATAAACAACTACCAGTAACAATACCAGGGATGCCAAGACAGCATAATTCATTAATCGATTGCTGAAAGGCCCGATTTTGATCAGGGGGTATCGCTCAGAGCGAGCAGTAAAGGCTCTGATTAGCTCCGAGGAAGATAAGGTCACAAAAGCCATCGTTCCAGGCATCATCGGATCAGATGAAAAAAGCCACAAGCCAACCATGTACGCGGTCAGCGTCACGAAGGTGATCGCAACCGTTTGAATTGCGATGCCAGCAGTCATGAACTTATTGATGATTGGTTCGGAAGGTGGTCGTGGTTGCTGGTCCATGATATCCGGATCACCTTTCTCGGTGCCGAGAGCAAGCGCTGGAGCACCATCTGTGATCAAGTTCAACCAGAGCAGCTGGATCACGGTGAGGGGAGATCCCTTTGTGAACATGATGCCTAAGAAAATTGTGGCTATTTCGGCCACATTACAGGACAATAAGTAGTAAACAAATTTGCGGATGTTGCTGTAGATCACTCGCCCCTGCTCGACAGCCGAGATGATGCTGGCATAATTATCATCTGTCAGCACCATGTCAGCGCTCTCCTTGGCGACATCCGTGCCGGTGATCCCCATCGCTACCCCGATATTTGCTCGTTTGATTGCCGGTGCATCATTGACTCCATCCCCAGTCATTGCAACTACTTCGTCCCTGGCACGTAACGCTTCAACGATGCGCAGCTTGTGCTCTGGTGAAACCCGGGCAAATACATCTGTGACCGCAACCTGGTCTATTAAGGTGTCATCATCCATTTCATCCATTTGCGGTCCTGTCATCACCTGGTGACCAGGCTCAAGCAGGTTGATCGATTCAGCAATCGCCCTGGCGGTATTCGGGTAATCACCCGTGATCATCACTGTGCGGATGCCTGCTTTACGACCCACTTCTAGAGCTGGAGCAACTTCCTCCCTGGGAGGATCTATCATGCCGATTAAACCAGCGAAATTCAAATCACATTCGAGTGTTTCCAGGTTCATTTCTTCCGGTATCCCCTGGATCACCTTATAAGCCATCGCCAAGACCCGCAGCGCTCGCTCGGTCATCTGGTCATTCGCGATACTGATATTTTCGTGATCTACCTCTGTTAGTGGTGAGGTTGAATCATCCAACCTTTCAATTTGGGTGCACTGTTCCAATACCAAATCAGGAGCTCCCTTGACTGTAACCACAAACCATTCTTTCAGATGATTGTCATAGAATGGTGAGATGTCTTCCGGCTGGGGGTCCTTTACCCGGTGCAGAGTCAGCATTCTCTTCCTGGATGAATCAAAAGGGATTTCCTGCACGCGCGGGTAAGCTTTGTTGAGTTCTTCCGTCCAGGCATTCGCTTTCGCCGCGGCGACGATCAATGCCCCTTCTGTCGGGTCACCGGCAACCCTGTAATTGGGTTGTTCGTCCTCGGGATTGCCCATGTCTAAATCTGCATTATTATTTAAAGCTGCCACCCATAATACAGTTGAAGCACCTGGAAAATCTGCCAAATCAATCGATTGTTCGTCAACCAGGAATTCACCCACTGGGCGGTAACCCCGACCTGTGATATCAATATACTGCCCATCCACCCAAACCTGGGTGGCTGTCATCTGATTTTGGGTAAGTGTGCCGGTCTTATCCGAGCAGATCGTGGTAGCAGAACCCAGAGTCTCGACCGAAGAGAGCTTGCGGATGAGTGAATGGCGCTTGATCATTTCGCGCATGCCCAGGGCTAAGCTGATCGTAACAACCGCTGGCAGCCCCTCGGGGACTGCAGCAATCGCCAGGCTGACTGAGATCAAAAACATATCCAGGGGATCGAAACCGCGCATCCATCCAACGAGAAACACCGCAGCACAGATGGCAAGCGCTGCCCAACCGAGAGTTTTCCCAACAGTATCCAATCGACGCTGAAGGGGGGTTGGTTCATGCTCGACCATTTGCAGCATGGTAGCAATTAAACCGATCTGAGTCAGCATTCCGGTATTCACCACGACACCTTTACCGCGGCCATAATTAACCATCGTCCCCATGAAAGCCGTGTTCTTGCGATCGCCCAGCGGTATGTTCGCCTCAAGCCGAACACCGGCATTCTTCTGAACCGGTACAGATTCACCGGTTAATGCTGCTTCATCCACACGCAGGTTCACCGCTTCAATGAGACGTATGTCTGCTGGTACATAATGTCCCGCTTCAAGCAAAACCAGGTCCCCCGGCACCAGCTGGTTTGCTGGCATGGTGTGCCGCGACCCATCTCTGATAACTTGCGCATCCGGCGAGGCTAATTTCTGCAACGCTGCTAATTCCTGAGCCGCTCTGCGTTCTTGGACGACACCCAAGGTGGCATTGAGAATTACAATCGCAAAGATTGCAGCAGCTTCGATGTAGTCACCGAGAAGGGCTGAGATCACTGCCGCGATTATCAGCAGTATGACGACAAAGTTGTTAAACTGCTCCCCCAGCATCTGCCAGAAGGAGGTGGGAGGCGCTGCCTCCAATTCGTTGAGCCCGAATTCGGCAAGCCGCTTTTCTGCTTCTTTACTGGATAAACCGCTTTCGGCGTATGTTGCTAACCGCTTGAGAACTTCATCATGATCCACTGCATGCCAGGAATCACCATCTAGATTCTCAGCTGTTATTTCAGTTATTGGTTCGCTCATGGTTAGCTCGATGATTGGCAGTGACCAAGGATTGTATTTAGTGTAAAAATATTGCCCTTGGGCATCATTGTACTCGAAAATAATTGGACGGCGTTCATGTTCCAATTAAAGGAGAACGGCGATTTTTTATCAATTTGTGTTCAATTAACCCAGGATAATTACTGAACAAGGAGCAACTTTCCCATTAATTCTCCTGCAGATACTGCACTCAATTCAACCCTCATGCTATAATCCTCCCTCGATATATATCTAAGTAAGGAGCTACCTTTATATGGCAAGTAAGTTAACTGCCCCTGACTGGGGTCAAAAAATTAGTATTGATGATGGAATTTTGCAGGTTCCAAACAAGCCGGTCATTCCTTTCGTCGAAGGAGATGGTACCGGGCGCGATATCTGGCGCGCCTCAAAGCGGGTATTTGATGCCGCGGTGGAAAAAGCCTACCAGGCTGAGCGGCAGATCGCCTGGATGGAGGTCTTCGCTGGAGAAAAAGCCTTTAATAAATTTGATTCATGGCTGCCTGAGGAAACGGTTGACATTTTCCAGGAATACCTGGTCGGAATCAAAGGTCCACTGACCACACCGATCGGAGGAGGAATCCGGTCTCTCAATGTTGCATTACGAAAAGCACTTGATCTATATGTCTGCCAACGTCCTGTGCGCTACTACGCTGGAGTTCCGTCACCTGTAAAACATCCCGAATATGTGGACATGGTTGTTTTCCGCGAAAACACCGAGGATATTTACGCTGGGATCGAGTTCGAAGATGGCACGGATGAAAATCGGAAGTTCAAGCAGCTCATGCAGGAAAACTTCCCGGATGATTTCAAGAAGATCCGCTTCCCAGATACTGCTGGTTTCGGCATTAAGCCAGTATCGAAGGAAGGAACCTACCGATTGGTACGCGCCGCGATCCGCTACGCCCTGGAGAACAATCGCCGCAGCGTTTCCCTGGTCCACAAGGGCAATATCATGAAATACACTGAGGGTTCTTTCCGCGGTTGGGGTTATGAGGTTGCCGAGGCTGAATTTGGCGACCAGGTTTACACCTGGAACCAGTGGGATCAAACCGTGGCAGCGAAAGGTGAAGTGGCCGCCAACCTCGAACAAGAGCAGGCACTCAAATCCGGTAAACTGCTGATCAAGGACGTAATCGCCGATATCGTCTTCCAGCAAACCATAACCCGGGCCCGGGAATTTGACATCATCGCTACCATGAATTTAAATGGTGATTACCTGTCAGACGCCCTCGCTGCACAGGTCGGTGGGATCGGGATTGCACCAGGCGGCAATATTAATTACGACAGCGGTCACGCAATTTTTGAAGCCACCCACGGGACAGCACCCAAGTACGCCGACAAGGATGTTGTAAATCCTGGTTCTGTCATTCTTTCTGGCGAAATGATGCTCAGGTACATGGGTTGGCATGAAGCTGCTGACTTAATCGTTAAGGGCATGGAAGGTGCCATCGCCGCGAAAACAGTGACCTATGATTTTCATCGCTTGATGGATGAGGCAGAATTGCTGAAAACTTCTGAATTTGGCTCGGCAGTCATTCAGCATATGGATGACTGAACACAAAACAATGGGTGAAAAAAGGGCAGCTCAATTACCAGCTGCCCTTTTTTTATAGAGTAAAATTACACTTACGCAATTATGGGTTAATAACATACGAAACAGATTACTTCATGCGGAGAACCTCATCATGGAACCTGATACCAAGAATCCTGAAGAGCAGAAACCTTCTCAAGAAGGGATGACCCCCTATATCGATTTGCCAACCAGATATGATCGTTGGGAACCGCTGGCAGAGGTCCTCGCCACCTTGGTTATCGCACTGGCTACAGTTTTGACTGCCTGGAGTGGATACCAGGCTGCACGCTGGGGGGGTGAACAATCCACCAATTACAGCCAGGCTGGTGCCCTGCGCACAGAATCGGTTCGCGCTTCCAATCAGGCTGGCCAGCTGGTCCAGATTGATATTGGGCTGTTTTCGAATTGGATAAATGCGTTTGCTGCTCAAGATGATCGCTTGACCAACTTTTACGAGCAGCGGTTCCGGGACGAGTTCAAACCCGCTTTCGAAGCCTGGTTGGCAACAGAACCGGCAAAAAACTCAGATGCACCACCTTCTCCTTTTTCCATGCCTGAATACCAGGTCAGTGCAGTGGAAGAATCAATTTTACTGGAAGAAGAAGCCTCTGAGTTATTTTCAATGGGAGAGGAAGCCAACCAGATCAGTGATAACTACATACTCAATACAGTTATCCTGGCATCTGTACTCTTCCTGGGTGGTATTGCCTCCCGCTTTAAAGCCATGGCAGCCCGTTGGGTGATCATCACGATCAGCTTGGCAATACT
>Ga0209536_100009603_pt1 | contig 14377 bp, 9 predicted proteins | sample DeeMarSeWOR28_12_FD_187461 | JGI IMG/M metagenome (GOLD analysis project Ga0209536, IMG submission 187461) | Marine sediment microbial communities from White Oak River estuary, North Carolina - WOR-2-8_12 (SPAdes) (version 2) | ecosystem: Environmental > Aquatic > Marine > Intertidal zone >...
CAGATGGCACGCAAGGGGTATCCATGGATCAAAGCCCCACCGGGATTCATAAGGGCAGACTAATCTCTGGGTGTTTTTTGACACACCCATGCAACCAACATTGCGCAGGAGGCCATATGATAAAAAAAATGGTGGTTACCCCAGCTTTATTTTTTCTGTTGTTTATGAGCCTGTGCGGCTGCACAGCAGGGCTCGCAATGCAGGGATTGAGCAGCGGCTCCCCGGTCGCATTCAATGCCACGGGCAGAGGCAAGGGAGATAGCGCCTGGTTTGCACGCTACGATGATGTTGTCCAGGCGACCTTGCGCGCCGGGGAAAAACTTTCGTTTAAACTCGAGAAAAAAAACACCGGCAAAGATCAAAGTGATTTTAAGTTTGTTGACGCCAAGGGGAAGAAGTTGGAAATATCGATCGAACGCCGCACCGAAACCCTGACCTGGGCCCGGTTCAACGTGGGACTCTTGGGATCAACAAGCATCGGCCGCCTGATGGCGCGCCAAATCATCGTTGAGGTGGCCGAGGCGAAAGATTTCCTTCGCGATTGGCACCCAGAGGAAGACAATTAAGTTTTCCAGAGCAAAAAGGTCCCTGAGAGGTTTATGATTTCTTTCTGAAGAAAGGACTGGAAGGTTTAAAAAAATGACTCCATTATATTCAAATTGGGTCCGTTTCTCGATCGTTGTCGTGATCCTCATATTCACATCAGAAAGAGCCGCTGCGGCAGGGATGATGGCTGCCGGACTGTCGGATAGCGGCTATACTCAGTGGGATGTGGTATTGCTGACCACCTACATTCTGTTGGCGCTGGTCTTTTCCTTTCTCTGCAGCGTTGCCGAAGCGGTTCTTTTAAGCATCACCCCTTCCTATATCGCGGGGCTTCAGGACAAAAATAGCAAACTCGCCGCCCTGCTGAAACAATTGAAGCAGGATAACGTGGACCAGTCGCTGGCCGCCATTTTGACCTTAAACACCATCGCTCATACGGTGGGAGCCATCGGCTCAGGATCCAAGGCCACCGTGGTGTTCGGCAGCGCCTGGTTCGGGCTGTTCTCCGCCGTCATGACCCTGATGATCCTGTTTCTGTCGGAAATCATTCCCAAAACCATTGGCGCGGTTTACTGGCGAACGCTGGCCGGATTTACAGCCAGATTCGTTCGGACCTTGATATGGGTTCTGTATCCCTTAATCCGGCTTTCGGAAGCCCTGACCCGGCTGATTGCCCGTGGAAAAGCCGTCCATGTGTTCAGCCGTGAGGAGTTTGTCGCTATGGCCGGTATTGGAGAGAGCGCCGGGAAAATCGATCCACGGGAATCGCGGATCATCCGGAATCTGTTTCGATTGAGTTCCCTGACGGTCAGCGACATCATGACCCCGCGGACGGTGATTTCCAGCCTGCCTCAGGACATAACGGTCTCAGAGGCTTTGGATGCCAAGCCTTCCGTGACGTTTTCGCGCCTGCCGCTTTATGAAAAGGATTTAGACCATGTCACCGGTTTCATCCTCAGAGACGATCTTTTGCATTCCAAGGCACTCGATGGCGACGACTTTAAACTACAAACCCTGAGACGGGATATCAAAACGGTATCTGATACCATGCCCTTGTCGGACCTGCTTGAATTTTTGCTTGACCAGCGCCAACAAATCGCCCTGGTGATTGATGAATACGGTGGAACCAATGGCCTGGTGACGATTGAAGATGTTGTCGAAACCCTGCTTGGTATGGAGATCGTCGATGAGATGGATCGAGTTGAAGACATGCGCGCGCTGGCTCGCCGACAATGGGAAAAGCGGGCCAAGGCACTTGGGGTGCAGGGAAACACCGATGATTAGGAACCGGTACGCGCCCGATCTCTCAGGTCATAGAAAGTCCTTTGCGACTCATAATTATCGAAGATTAAACAATTATTGAAACCAAACGTAAAGAAGCCCAGGAGATGCTGTCCGAGCTTGTCGAGGCGGGTGAAGATGCTTGGGAATCGATCAAGGAGGGCGTAAAGAGGCTAGTGAAATGAAATTACTCATATGGGTAGGAATTATCTTCTTCGGTGTGGTCGTTGTACTCGCACTGACCGGCTGTAGCAGCCGGACTCCAAATATCTACCAAATGGACCCTGGAGACTTGGAGAGGATTCGGTCCAATATCGGGCGGGTCGGTGTCACCATTTCTTCCTATCCGGTGGAACGAGACCTAAAAAAGCCGGCCAAAGGGATTACAGGCGGCGCAGCCAGGGGTTTTGTTGTCGGCGCGTCAACGCCAATTGTTATCGGCGCTGTCGCTCCGGTACCGGGTGGAACCTTTATAGGCCTGCTGATCGCGCCTTTCACCGCAGTTGCGGGAGGTGTGTATGGCGCCACAAAGGGTGTGCCGCCTGAAGATATCGAAAAAGCGCAAGCAGCCCTCGATCAGGCTATTGATAGACTGAAAAAAATGAATCTTCGCCGAACTTTTATCAAAGAAGTGGTGGCAATGGGAGAAAATCGGACAGGCCTCGAGTTTGTCAAACTGGCCGAATCAGGTCCCAAAGATCCCAATGAAGTTGTCCGATACGATCAGATGAACTTTCGGGATATTGACAATGTTTTGGAACTGAGGGTTGAAGAAGCAGGATTGATAGGGCCTTACAGTTTTGATCCGCCCTCTTTTGCCTTCATGGAAGTACTCGCCCAATTAGTGCATGTAGAAGACAACGAGATCCTGATCGACGAGACCTTTTTTTGTGTCAGCGAAGTAGACAGAAAATACAGAGACTGGGCCGAGAATGAAGGCCAGTTTTTTGTTGAAGAATTCGTTGCCTGCATTCCGGAGATTGCCGATAAAATTGTCGATGATTTTTTTCTGGTATATCCGATAAAAACGCGTTAGCAGCCACAGGCCACACGGGAGAAATAATGAACGTTGTAAATAAAGGCGTAAACAAGCGAAATAGATGTCTCTGCGCGTGGAAAACGGCGGAGGAATTATGTGGCCAATATATCAGCATACTTCTTGTGTTTGCTATTTTATCAGGTTGCGGCGGCGTGATCGTCGCAGGTCTCCATCCCAATTATCCGCCTCTGGAAAAGAAAGCCTTTGCCACCCATTGCGAATTCGTTGAGGTGGACTCTATTCAGCCGACGTTTCAATGGCAGCCGTTCCCGCGTCCGGCAGATGACTTCGCAGGCAGGATTCAAGATGTCACTTACGAGTTGCGCATATGGACAACGACTCAGGGCCCTTCAGGAAAATTAAGATATAGCCGCGATGGTCTGAAACTGCCTTCCCATAAACTGGAGGACCCCCTGGAGCCTTCTATTCAGTATCTTTGGAGTGTCCGTGCCCGTTTTATGATTGATGGCGATATTCGGGTGACCGAATGGGGCATGGCAGGGCTACCGCTTCGAAACGAATCGGTCCCCAACCTTTCCTGTTTTCGTTTTAAAACAACCGAACTATGTCCCTGAACTAAAAGGATGCTATATATTATGGCGCTCCGACTTATTCAAATAAAGCTGCCTGATACTGCATATGACAGCGTTACAGAACTAATTGCAGACCATAAATTCGTCACTACCTGGCCGGATCATCACGTGCCCGGTCAGCGAATTCTTCAACTGGTCGAACCGGCTGAAGCGTGCGAAGCCATTATGGACAAATTTGAACAACGGTTTCAGGGCCACCCGGAATATCACATCCTGTTGCTGCCGGTTGAGGCTGCGCTGCCCCGGTTGCCCGATGAAGAAGATAAGAACAAATCTCAACAAGATGACGCAATCAAGGAGGAATCGGAAAAAAAGCGTCGTGTCAGTCGCGAAGAATTATATTCAGAAATCAACGAAGGGCTCAATATCGGTTCGGTCTTTCTGGCGATGACCATTCTATCTTCGGTGGTCGCCGCCATCGGTTTGCTCCGCAATGATCTGGCCATCATCATCGGGGCAATGGTCATCGCGCCCTTGCTGACACCCAATGTGGCCCTGTCATTATCGGCGGTGCTGGGCGATATGGAGTTGGCCCGTAAGGCCGCAAAGACCAACCTTATTGGGCTTTCGATTTCCTTTTTCTTTGCGGTGTGCGTTGGTCTGGTATTTGATGTCGCTCCCGATACGCCGGCGATTGCAGCAAGAACATCGATCGGTTCCAGTGACCTGATCCTGGCCCTGGCGGCCGGCTCGGCTGGCACGCTGGCTTTTACGACGGGGGCTCCCGCTGCCCTCATCGGGGTTATGGTCGCAGTGGCACTCATGCCCCCGTTGGTTACGTGCGGGATGCTTTTGGGGGAGGGAAAATGGCTGCTGTCTTTTGGTGCGTTTTTATTGGTGGCAGCCAATGTCATCTGCGTCAATATCGCCGGGGTTGCAACCTTTGCGTTCCAGGGCGTGCGGCCCCGCACCTGGTGGGAAGCAAAAAAAGCACGGAAGGCCACAATCAAGGCCGGCCTTATTTTGTTTATATTGTTTGTCATGCTCATTTTAATATTAATTCTAGCATATTATAAAATCATATAGAGGACCTTATTAAATCCAGTAATAAAATACGAAGAGCAGCTATGATAAAGGTCTTGTTATTTTTTTCGATTTTGGTTTTTCGAAATTTGCCGATGTTACGATGGACATATCTAATCACCTGTTTTGCTCTCATCGGATTGACGATTTCGAATGTTTCGGCGGCAGAGGTTTTCACGAAAGGCAAGGGCTTGGATGGTTCTGTGGTGGGCGTCAACGCCCAAGGCGTCGAGTTTCAGACGATTTACGGCAAAGGAACCATCCTGATTGAATGGAGTGATGTCGAGTCGATTATCTCAGACAAGGAGTTTTTGGTTCTCTACGGCGATGATGAGGAAGTCGTCGGCCGGATCTGGGGACTGAAGGACGGGGAACTGATGGTCGGGCAGAATCCTGAATCGAGCACCCGCATCCCTTTCGAACAGATCTATCGATCGTTCACGCGCGATCGATACGAACAATCGCGGCTGGAAAGGCTAAGGGCCCGCTTTCGTTATTGGACCGCAAATTTCGATCTTGCATTTGGCTTTACCGATGCCACCACGGACACAACGAATTTATCAACAGCGCTGGAACTGCGGCGCAATAAAAAGCGGTTGGATTTTTTCTTCGGAGGCTATTATTGGTTCCGGTCAACCAAAGAGTCCGGTGAAAGTCGTGTTACCGATGAAAATCGTCTCTTGGGACGCGCGCGATTAAATCTCGACCTGTCGGACCGCACATTCGCCTTCAGCCAGCTTACGGCCGAATACGACGAGATCCAGAATTTGAGCCTGCGAGCCGATCAGGCAGCGGGCATTGGATATCGATTCGTCGATCGCGAAAAACTGATGATTTCAGGTCGCAGCGGCCCGGGCTATGTTTACCAGCGTTACTTTGGTGGGGAGAATGACAACTATTTCACGATCCTCTTTGGCGGGAACCTGGAGGCAGAGCTGCCTTACGGCTCGAAATTCAGATGGGGTGCCGAGTACCTGCCGGAAGTATCCGACTGGCAGGACACCTACTTGATCCGCACCTTCGCCGACTGGGCTCTGCCGATCAACGGCTGGCTGGATTTCAAGATAGCCGCTATTAATATATACAACAGTCAACCCGAAGAAGACACCGAGAATAACTCGTTCACGACGACCGCTGGACTTTCGTTTCGATTTTAAATTTCGGAGAAAGAGCATGTTTATAATCTGAGGCGGAAATCTCCAAGCTTCAAAAATATTGCGCTCCGGGATGTGGCCACTCCCAAGACCCAAAGGCAGTGTGATTCCCTTGCGGATCTCCGGGGCTATCTCATGTTGGGGATAGCACGCCCGGCGCGATGAAGGCGAGAGAACGGGCAAATGCCCGTCGATAAAAGCAATCATGACAAAATTTTCACCGCAACGACCGCGAGGATTCATTCGGGGATTGACACACCGCTTGCGCTTCCATTTGGAACGTCTGGTGCTGCGGGGACTGGGCTTCCGACTGCTGATCGCCGCCGTAATCGTCGCAGTCGTGGCCCTGGTGGCGGGCGAGCTCGCTGTCATCCTGGTGCCGGAGCTCTCCGACCCGGGCAGTGCCATCTGGTGGGCCTTTTTAAGGCTTACGGATCCGGGCTACCTCGGTGACGATCAGGGGATCGCCCAACGTACCATATCCACGGTCGTGACAGTTTTGGGCTACGTGCTTTTCCTGGGCCTGCTCATCGCCATATTAACCCAGTGGCTGAATCAGTTCATCACCAAACTCGAGTCGGGGGTTTCGCCGGTGGCAGTCTCGAATCATATCGTGCTGCTGGGCTGGACGCATCGCACCCCCACAATTGTGAAGCAATTACTGCGAAGTGGTAAGCGGGCCGAACGGTTCCTGAAGAAACGGGGAGCGCGGACTCTGGGTGTTGTTATTCTGGCAGAGAATACAAACCAGGATTTGTTGAATGAATTAAAAGAACGGCTGGGCCCTCTGTGGAATGATCGACAAGTTATGATACGTTCCGGAACGCCCCTTCTTGTCGAACATCTCGAAAGAGTGGCCTTTCGGGAAGCCGCAGTACTTATTCTGCCTGGCGCCGACTTTGCGGAGCAAAGCCCAGGTGTCGTCGATGCCGAAACCATCAAGACCTTGCTTTCGGTATCAAAACACATTGAGGCATCCGGGTCGCAATACCCACTGGTTGTCGCCGGACTGTTCGATGCAAGTCGTTCTGCCATTGCCCGCAAGGCCTACAGCGGTAATAATGAGATTGTGGCCACCGACGAAATCGTCACCCGCCTGATAGCGCAGAGCATGCGCCAAAAAGGATTGGGCAGTGTGTTTTTCGAACTGCTCACGCCGCATGTCGGCAACGCGTTTTATGTTCGCTCGCACGCGGAATTGGCCGGCTCACAATTTGGCGATCTTCGAATTCGTTTCCCGCATGCCATCGTGCTGGGAACTGTTCGCCCCGGTGATTTAAAGCCGGCACTGAACCCCGATCCTGAAACCAGGATCAGAGAAGGCGATCTTCTGGTATTTATTGCCAGAAGTTATGATGACTGCGCTCCCGGACCGGCCGTGCCTGGCGGCAATATTCCGGCCAAAAAGATCGCCCCTCGGTCAGTGTCAGAGGATGAACGCCGGGTGTTGATCTTGGGTTGGAGCAGCAAAGTTCCGTCGCTTCTTCAGGAGCTTGAGCGCTATGGGGGTGAGTCCCTCAGAATCGATGTTGCCAGCCTGAAACCCGTTGAAGAGCGGAAAAAATTAATGGCGATTCACGGCTTCGGTTCAACCGGCAAATCGGTGCGGCATATTGAGGCCAATTTCGGTCATCCAGCCGCACTTGAAGGACTCAAGCCGGAGCGTTACGACAATATCCTGATCGTTGCCCGGGAATCCATGTCGGACGAAGCGCATGCCGATGCGGCTTCCGCGTCAACCTATCTCATGCTGCGCAGCCTGCTGCCGGTTGAAGGTCGCGGGCCGGAATTGACAGTGGAAATACTTGAAAAAGAAAATCTATTTTTGTTCGATGACCGGGTGGAAGATGTCATCGTGAGTCCGCTGCTGATCAGTTATTTCATGTCGCAGATAGCCCTGCGGCGGGAAATGGCAGCCGTATTCTCGGAGATATCCGATACCTGGGGTGCACAGATCATACTGGAACCCGCCGCGGATTTTGTGCCAACCCATGAACCGGTAAAATTCAGCGATATCGAAGATGCTGCCGGGGAAAACGGCCTGATCGCACTGGGCCTGCAGCAGGGATCGGGCGTTGACACCCGCCTGGAATTGAATCCGGAGCAAGATTCTCAATGGGAGCTGGTTTCCGACGACAAGGTGGTTGTTCTGGCGACGTTCGAAAAATGATCAAACTATAATTTGGAGGCTTCAACAATGTCTATTGAAATCATTTCCAAGCATATTATCGCATTGGCTTTAGGAGCCATTTTGGCTGTGCCGGCATGGTCTGTCGTGGCTGCTCAGCAAACCCCTCTAACACCGGTTGCCCAGCCGCCTGAGGTCAAAGAACCCGCAGCGGTGGGCCTGACGGTGGATATGCTTAAAGCAATGATGGCGGGGGCTGAAGCTTCAAAGGACCTGAGTGAAGCCGATAAAAAAAGCGTTATCAGCTATCTTGAAGCAGGCATTCGCCTCTTGCAAGAGACGGATTCTCTTAGTGCAGAGGCTCAAAAAATCACCGAAACCGTCACCGCAGCTCCCCAAAGAATCAAAGAAATACAAGCACAGCTGAATATTAAAGAGCCTGATTTCTCAGAGGCCGATATCGAAGCTGAGGCATCTCAGATGACCACTGCCCAAATCGAGCAGCGCGAGCGCGAAAAGACGGCCGGCCTGGCAACTGCACGGGACACTTTAAAAGATTGGCGGGAGCAGCTGGAAAAGTTAAAAAACAGACCGTCTCAGTTGCAAACGGAGATTACCCAAAACAAACAAAAACTGGCAGAACTGACCGATGAGTTAAAAAAAGAGGCTTCCCCCAATGAACCTCAAGAACTGTTTCGGGCAAAAGAAGCGGCGATCCTCGCTGAGCAGTCCATGCGCTCGGCTAAAATTCGACTATTCGAAACACAACTACTAAACAATGACCTCCTGGTAACGCTGATGACCGCCGAACAGGATTTGGCGACACTCCAATTACAGCGAAACGAATCAGAAAGCAAAGCCTGGAGATCTATCGCCGGCAAACGACGCGAACAAGAGGCGGTGAAAGCCCGTATGGAAGCTGAAACGGCAAAGGTGCAAACACCCGATTTACCGCCGGCGATCCAAAAGCAATACGACACCAATATCGAGCTTGGCAAAACCTTGGAAAAATTTACCCAGGATGATGCCTTGATCGCACGGATGCTAGAACAACGTCAATCCGACCTGAAAATGCTGGAGGAAGAATTTGCTCTGGCCCGGCAGCGCATTCAAAGCGCGGCGCTTTCGGAAATGAGCGGTATAACCCTGCGCCGACGCCGACAAGCGCTTCCCAGCGCAAAAAGATATCGTCAGAATTCTAAACAACGCCAGCGGGCCATGGGTCTTGTCAGCGAAGCACAATTCAACATCGATGAGAAACGGCGGAATCTGCTGGATCTTCAGGATGCGAAAAGGCGCATCATCGAATCGATCAGCACAGAGTCGGCTGAAAATTTATCTGAGTGGGGAGACAAACTTCAAACCCTGCTGTCAGATCGGCGCAATTTGTTGAATAAACTGCAGCCGACCTATCGCAGCCATTACAATAACTTGCAGTCTCTTGAATTCATCGAACAACAATTGGCTGCAAAAACAGAGGAATATGCCGATTTTTTAGACGGCCACCTGTTGTGGATTCGTAGCTCAAGAGTATTGGGCCTGAATGATTTACGCAACTTACCCGCTGCCATAATGTGGCTGGCGAGTCCGTACAACTGGTTCCAGTTGATGCGGGATTTAGCCGGCTCACTGCGGCATGCCCCCATGGGGTTTATATTGGGTCTGCTTTTTGCCGGGCTACTTTTCATTGGACGAAAGCGGGCTTGGCAAAAGATAGAGCAACTATCTAAAAGTGTGGGGCGTGTGAAGCAGGATTCGTTAATGATAACGATTCAGGCGGTCGGGTTGACGATGTATCTGGCTGTTGCCTGGCCATTTTTGTTGATTCTTGCCGGATGGCGATTGGCCGTGTTTCCCGATGCAACTGACTTCAGCCAAGCGGTCAGTTACGGATTGAGGGGGATTGGCCCTGGGTGGGTCGTAATATTGTTTATGTATTATATCTGCCACAACCAGGGACTGGCCCAGAAGCACTTTCGCTGGTCGGATAGTTCCCGCAAGACCTTGCGACGTCATTTAGCGTGGCTTATGCCGGTGTATCTGTTTTGCGCCTTCCTGGTCTATATCCTTATGGCCGCTGATCAAACTGCATATACAGATTCATTAGGGCGGCTGATTTTCATTGCCGCGACGGCGGCTTTTGCCGTATTTGCCGTCAAGATTCTGCCCGCAGTTGATTTCAAATCTCCTGCATCGAAAGAAGGTGCCAACAAGCGGCGGATTCCATTGAAATTTTTCTGGTATCCCCTGGCTATTGCACCAACCGGTCTATTGGTGATTATGGCGGTGACGGGATATTATTACTCAGCCTATAATCTAACCCTCCAATTCGATGATACTATCTTTCTGATAATAGTGCTCATTTTAGGAAACAGTTTGGTGCTCCGTTGGTTGGTTGTCGCCCAGCGCCGCTTGGCTTATGAGCAAGCTATTCAAAAACGCCAGGAAAGACTCGAGGCCGAACGCGCCCGGCAGAGTGATCCGTCCCACCCAACGGCTACAGAAGGCCAGCAGGTAATGGAATCTCTCGATATCGAAGAGCCGGAGATCACACCAGCGCAGATCAATGACCAGACGCGTGCTCTTTGGCAGACGATTCTATTCTTTTCCGCCGTGCTCGGCCTGTGGGCGATATGGGATGATGTATTGCCGGCCTTAAACGTGCTTGAGAATGCAACGCTTTGGAGCTACAGCGTGGAAGTGGATGGCGTAACCCGCGTGATGCCCATTACACTCGTCAACTTGATGTCGGCCATTGTGGCGGCGGCGATTACGTTCATTGCAACGCGAAACCTGCCGGGCGTGCTGGAGATATCGCTTCTCAAATATTTGCCACTCGATGCGGGTGCGCGCTATGCGTTTTCTACCCTCTGTCAATATGCCGTTTCGTTGGTGGGAATTATCATCACGTTTAACTATATCGGGATCAGTTGGTCCAGCCTGAAATGGCTGGCGGCGGCCCTTAGTGTCGGTATCGGTTTCGGGCTGCAGGAAATTGTGGCCAATTTCATATCCGGCCTGATTATCCTATTTGAGCGCCCTATCCGTGTGGGAGACCTCGTCACGGTGGCGGATGTCGATGGAACGGTTACTAAGATCCGCATTCGGGCTACCACCATTACCAATTGGGATAGAAAGGAATTTCTCGTCCCCAACAAGGAGTTCGTCACCGGGCGTATTATGAACTGGACGCTTTCAAATCCCATGAACCGCGTCGTTATTGTCGTGGGCATCGCCTATGGGTCGGACACCCAAAAGGCCCGTGAGACACTCCTTAAAGTTGCCCATGATCAGCCGTTTGTTTTGGAAGATCCGGCCCCAGTCGCCGCATTCGATGGCTTTGGGGATAACTCCTTAAACTTCGTATTGAGGTGTTTTTTAGCAAACTTTGATAATTGGGTGAATAACAAAACCGAGATCTACATGGCCATCGAGAAAGCGTTTCGAGAAGCCGGTATTACCATCGCCTTTCCGCAAAGAGATATCCACTTCGATACCGGTCGTCCCTTGCAGGTGAATATCACATCGGAAAAGCCGGAGGCGTCCTGAATCGGTGATTCACAACAGGCGTAAAGGTCTATTTTAGGAGAAATATATATTGAGGTCCAGAACTATTGCTGCCGCTTCGATATGGTTGAAACGCACTTGAACCTCTAATTCCGGAAAAGCTATTGAATCAATTATTGAATTTTATCCATTGCTGGATTAGATTACGGCTATCCATTTAGCCTTTTCACACCAAAATTAGGAGATTACCAATGATTCGCTGCCTATTTGTATTCAAAGGTTTAATCTTACTGACACTGGTGGGCATCTTCCTGCAGACCCAACCGGCCTTTGCCGCTGGTTCGAAGCTTGTAATTTTAGGTACTGGGAATGAAACGCGCCCAGACACAGTGGTTAATAAAGAAAACGCGATATCGAATCGCATCGCCGGCGAACCGACAGAAACCATAGTCGTTACCCTTAGCGATGGACAGGTCCGGCACCTGATTGAAGCGTTAACCAAACAACCGAAACAGGGTGCAGCGATTAAAGCTGAAGAAAAAGTCGGGGGCCTTGCCGGCTTAATTAATAAAATCCAACACCTTAGCAATATTATCCAGTGGCGCATCTACGTTCTTAAATCCGGTGTGGGAGCAGATCCCGAAGACTTGCCTCATCTGTACAAACTGCTCAGTAAAGGTGAAAGTCAAGAGAAACCAGATCCATTTAAAACCATTATAAGTGTCATCGGGCTACTGGGAGCCAGTCTTGTTATTCTATGGTTATTTAAGCGATATATCGCTGCCTTTTACCGCCGTATTGAAAGCGCAACATCCGCCGACTGGAAAGCAAAAATTGGGGGTCTAACTTTGGGATCACTGTTGGATTTCATTTCGATGTTAATCTTTGCTATTGCCGCTCTGGCGATATTTTTCATTTTCATGAAGCGCAGCGGTCCTCAAAGTGTGCTGGTGGCAACCTACCTGGCCGCTTTTTTAATTGTCATGGGAGTCCAGCTCATTTCTCGCTTTTTTCTGGCTCCGAAAGTTCCGGCGCTCCGGTTTCTCCCGATGGATGATGAGACCGCCAAGTATCTTTACCGATGGCTCATAGCCATTGCAGTGGCCGGCAGCTTTGGATTTTTAACATGCGGAATCTTCCGGGTAGCAGGCATCAGTGAAGCAAACCACCTTATGATGGTTGCTATGGTGGAGCTGGTAATAGTGGGGATGATCATCACCATGATTGTTCAAAAACGCGAGCAGGTTAAGTTGGTTTTGGGAGGAAATCTTCCCGAGACCGGTTTGCGGGCTTTGATGGTTAGAATTTGGCACCGTTTGGCAATATTCGCATTATTTTTGTTATGGTTTTTTTCGGCGTTCAACCTGCTGCTGGCAGGTGTTCGACCCGGCGCACCGGGTATCAAAACCCTTCTCATAGTCCCGTTGTATTTCTTGCTTGACTGGGGGCTGCGGGAAGTATTGCGGGTGGTCTTTGGAATTGCGGCCAAACCTGGAGATGTGCGAAATACCCTGACCTCCGAAGCTTCAGATAATACTGTTTCTGCAGCTGAAGATTCCGGAGCAATAGCCAAATCCCAGGCGGATTCGGATCCTGCTAAAGAAGATACGGAAAGCAAACCATTAAGCGCTGAAACTGAAGAGCCGATTATTAAAAAACATATAGATGTGCGTCGTTTGAATCGCATCATTGGAAGCGCCCTGCGTATCACATTGGCGGCATTCGTATTTTTTTACCTTCTGGAAATATGGGGAATTGATATTCAGGTTGGCAAATCGGTTACCCGGACGGCATTTAATATACTGATTGCAGTATTAATTTGCTATGTCACATGGGAAGTGATCAGTGCTGCCATTCAACGCAAACTGGCCGAGGAGATGCCTGAGACCGATGAGGATATGGAAGAAGGCGGCGCCGGCGGTTCGCGTGTCGGTACCCTGTTGCTGCTGCTGCGTAAATTCCTTTTAGCCGTTCTCATTGTAATGGCGACCATGATCATGCTCTCTTCTATTGGGGTGAATATCGGCCCCCTGATCGCCGGCGCCGGTGTCATCGGTCTGGCCATCGGTTTCGGCGCTCAAACCCTGGTAAAGGACATTATTGCCGGCTTGTTTTTTTTACTGGACGACGCCTTTCGTGTCGGTGATTACATCCAAACAGCCGGCACAAAAGGAATGGTGGACCACATCTCGCTGCGCTCTTTAAGACTGCGGCATCCAAGGGGTATGGTGAATACGATTCCATTCGGCGATATGGGAATCGTTACCAATATGAGCCGGGATTATATTATCACTAAACTCGATTTCCGCGTCCGCTATGACACCGATGTAGAAAGGGTCAGAAAAATTATTAAAAAGAAAGTATATGAACCGATTATGAATAATGAGGAATTGGCCCCGAAACTCCTCGATAAAATAAAATCCCAGGGCGTCAGACAAATGGATGATTCGGCCATGATCATGCGGGTCAAATACAAAACCGCTCCAGGACAGCAGTTTGTAATTCGAAAAGAAGTCTATCGACTGATGCAGGAAGCCTTCGCCGAAGAAGGCATCGAGTTTGCCCATCGCAACGTAACCGTTTACATCCCGTCGGACACTGACGAAACAGAGTCAAGTGAGGAACAGGATAAAGGAGCAATGAAAACCGGCACAGCTGATAAAAAATTGATAGAGAGGGCCGGTGCAGCTGCTGTGATCGCGACGGCTCAGACTGATGAAGATGCAAAAAAAACAAAAGAACAGTAAAATAATATAGATTCTAAACTAACGCTAATAGATAGTATATCTCGATTCATGGTGAGTTGGTTTGTTTATCGACTAAGTTTATGAAATAATTTGAATTTGAGATCTTGTGTATTATCGACCGAAAATCGGCGTTTATGTAGGCCGATACCAACAAATAGTTCTTCACCTTGGAACTGCTTGGTCATGCTTTTCAATGACGCCTCCCATTTAATTTGTGGTTGACTGTTGGCTGCCAATATACCACTAACTAACAGAAGACATCGTTAGTTGCATCATAATTACTGCAATCTCATATTGGGTTAATTTCCCCGTCAATTGGTTTATTAGATATTGTATATTCGCTATGTGAAACCCACAAA
>Ga0209536_100009604_pt1 | contig 14377 bp, 9 predicted proteins | sample DeeMarSeWOR28_12_FD_187461 | JGI IMG/M metagenome (GOLD analysis project Ga0209536, IMG submission 187461) | Marine sediment microbial communities from White Oak River estuary, North Carolina - WOR-2-8_12 (SPAdes) (version 2) | ecosystem: Environmental > Aquatic > Marine > Intertidal zone >...
GGCAGGGGCCGCTTCGACCGCCGGTGGGAATCGCCCCCCGGGGTGAACCTGTACCTGTCGCTTCTCCTTCGGCCACCGGTAGACCCGCGGCAGGCACCGCAGCTGACCCTCGTGGCGGCGGTGGCTCTCGCGAAGACCGTTGAGGACGTGGCGAGGATCTCGTCCCGGCTGAAGTGGCCCAACGACCTCTACCTCGAAGGGAAGAAGGCGGCGGGGATCCTCGCCGAGATGTCCACCGACGCGGATCGCCTGCGCCACGTGGTGATCGGCGTGGGGCTGAACGTGAACGCGGAAGCGCACCATTTCCCCGGCCCCCTCCGGAAGGGCGCCACCTCGCTTCGGATGGCCACCGGAAGGACATTCCGGCGCGCCGAGGTCCTCGCCCGTTTTCTCGACCGGTTCGCGGAATCGTACCGGGAGTTCCTTGCCGGGGGGTTTGCGCCCCTTCTCCCCGAATGGAGCCGCCGCTCTTTGCTCACCGGGAAGCGGGTGATGGTGCGGGGCCCGGACGGCGACGTCTGGGGGACCGCCGCGGGAGTGGACGAGGCCGGGATGCTCCTCTTCCGGCGGGACGGCGCGAAAGGGGAGGAGCGGCTTTCCGGCGGGGAGGTCCTCGAGGTCGGGAGGTAAGGAGCGAAGGATGCTGCTCGTCGTAGACGTGGGGAACACGCACACGGTCCTGGGGGTGTACGAGGGGGAGAAACTCCTTCATCACTGGCGCGTCTGGACCGACCAGCAGAAGACGAGCGACGAGTACGGGATCCTCATCCGGAACCTCTACGACGGGAGCCATCTCTCCTCCCGGGAGATCGACGCGATCGTCGTCTCCTCCGTCGTGCCGCCTCTCACGCCGACGATCGTGGATTTGTGCGTGCGCTACTTCGGCATCGCCCCCCTCGTCGTCGGGCCGGGGGTGAAGACCGGCATCTCCATCAAGATGGACAACCCGAAGGAGGTCGGCGCGGACCGGATCGTCAACGCGGTCGCCGCGTACGCGAAATACAGGAAGGCGTGCATCGTCCTCGACTTCGGGACCGCCACGACGTTCGACTACATCTCCCCGGGCGGGGACTACATGGGCGGGGTCATCGCCCCGGGGGCCAGCATATCGGCCGAGGCGCTCTTCCGTCAGGCGTCGAAATTGCCGCGCGTCGAGATCGTCAAGCCGTCGACCGTGATCGGAAAGAGCACGGTGACGGCGATGCAGTCGGGGATATTCTACGGCTATCTCTCCCTCGTGGAGGGGATCATCGACCGGATCCGGAAAGAGGTGCGCACGGACCCCATCGTCGTCGCCACCGGGGGGTTGGCCGGCGCCATCGCCGGCGAGTCCTCCAAAATACAGGTAATTGATGAGAATTTGACTCTTGAGGGGCTGCGTATTATATACGAGAGGAACCGTACGGCTACTGCATGACCAGAGACGATTTTCGCGGGAGGGGGAACGGAGCGTGGATATCCATCAACTGAGGAATGTGGGGATCATCGCCCACGGCGGCGCGGGAAAGACGACCCTGGCGGAAGCCCTTCTGTTCAACGCGAAGGCGACCGAGCGGATGGGGAAGGTGGACGACGGCAGCTCCCACTTCGACTACGATCCGGAGGAGATCCGCCGGCAGATCACGATCAGCACCTCCTTTCACCACTACAACTGGAACAGGGTCGAGGTGACCGTCGCCGACACCCCCGGCTACATCAACTTCGAGGCGGATACGCATGCCTGCCTCCGGCAGCTGGACGGCGCGGTCCTCGTGGTCAACGCGGTTTCCGGCGTCGAGGTGCAGACGGAAAAGATGTGGCACCTGGCGTGCGACACGGGGGTTCCGACGATCGCGTTCGTCTCGAGGATGGACCGCGAGCGGGCGGACTTCCCCAAGGCGATCGAGGAGATGGCCGACATCCTGAAGGTCCACGCGGTCCCGGTCCAGATTCCCATCGGCTCGGAGGCGGGGTTCCGCGGGGTCGTCGACCTGTTCGGGATGAAGGCATACGTCTACAAGGGGGATACGGGGCAGTTCGACGTGACCGACATTCCGCCGGATCTCGCGGACGCCGCGTCGAAGGGACGGGAGAAGGTGGTGGAGGCGGCCGCGGAATCCGACGACTCCCTGCTGGAGAAGTATCTCGAGGGGACCTCCCTCACGGAGGAGGAGATCCGGAAGGGGTTTACCGCCGGGGTGCGGGCGATGAAGATCCTGCCGGTCCTCTGCGGATCGGCCCTGCGCAACATCGCCATCCATCCGGTCCTGGACATGATCAACTTCGTGCTCCCGGATCCGTCGTTCCGCGGGGAGATGAAGGGGACGCATCCGAAGAAGAAGGCCGAGGAGGTCAGGCCGATCTCGGCGGACGCCCCGTTCTCCGCCCTGGTGTTCAAGACGCTCGCCGACCCGTATGCGGGCAAGCTTTCCATCTTCAAGATCTACTCCGGAACGCTTTCGCCCGACCTGTCGCCCCTGAACGCGACGAAGAACGTCACCGAGCGGATCGGCCAGATCTTCCGCCTGGAAGGGAAGAAGCAGAAGCCCGTTCCGTCCGCCTCCGCGGGAGAGATCGTGGCCGTCGCCAAGTTCAAGGAGACGTCCACGGGCGACACGTTGTGCGACCCGAAAACCCCGATCCTTTACCCGTCGCCACCGGCGGTGGAGCCGGTGATCTCCTTCGCGATCCGGCCGAAGACCCGGTCCGACGAGGACAAGCTGGGGAGCTCTCTCTCCCGGATGATCGAGGAGGACCCGACCCTGCAGTTCGGAAAGGATACGCAGACCCGGGAGTTCATCCTCTCCGGGATGGGAGAGATCCACCTCGAGGTGGCCGTGGAGAAGCTCCGCCGCCAGTTCGGCGTCGAGGTGGAGCTGCGGACTCCCAAGATCCCCTACAAGGAAACGATCAAGGCAACGGCCGAGTCCCAGGGGAAGTACAAGAAGCAGACCGGGGGGCGCGGCCAGTACGGGGACTGCTGGCTTCGCGTGGAGCCCCTCCCCCCCGGCACGGGCTTCGAGTTCGTCAACGCGATCGTCGGGGGCGTCATCCCGCGACAGTACATCCCGGCGGTCGAGAAAGGCGTCGTCGAACGGATGACCAGGGGCGTCATCGCGGGCTATCCCGTGGTCGACGCGAAGGTGACCGTCTTCGACGGGTCGTTCCACACGGTCGATTCTTCCGAGATGGCGTTCAAGATTGCCGCGTCCCTCGGCTTCCGGAAAGCGGCGATCGAGGCAAAGCCGGTGCTGCTCGAGCCCATCACCGAAGTGGAGATCGTCGTCCCGGAGGAGAATGTCGGGGACATCATCGGCGACCTGAACGGCCGCCGTGGGCGCGTACAGGGCGTCGAAGCCCGGGGAAGGCTGCAGATCGTGAAGGCGTTCGTCCCGCTGGCGGAGGTCCTCCGGTACTCGTCCGATCTCCGCTCGATCACCTCGGGCAGGGGGCAGTTCACCATGAGGATGTCCAGCTACGAGGAAGTCCCCTCCGTGATCGCGGAGAAGGTCATTGCGGAGACCAGAAAAGAGATGGGGGAAGAAGTCGAGGAGTGATGGGCGACGAGAAACAAAGGGTCCGGATAAGCCTGACGCAGGACGAGCTGATCGGGGAAGATGCACGGGGATCGTTGCAGTCGTACATCACCAACCTGACGGTGCCGCAGAAGATGGAGCTGGCCAAGAAAGGAAACAGGGAAGTCCGGCAGATCCTCTCGCGGGATCCGAACGGCATGGTGGCCCGCGCGGTGGTGAACAGCCCCCGGATGACCGATTCCGACGTGGTCGCATACGCCGGGTCTTCTCTTACAAACGAGGATGTTCTCCGCGGCATTGCGGAGGACCGGGAATGGTCGAAGAACGTCCGGGTCAAGCTGCTTCTGGTGTCGAACCCGAGGACCCCCCCCGCGGTCGCGATGCGGTTCCTCGGGCACCTTCCCGCCAGCGATCTGGGCATTCTGTCCCGCAACCGGAACATAGCGACGATCATCCGCCGGGAAGCGAAAAAACGCCTGACCCAGACTCGAACGTAGGGGAGACCGGATGGCACTTTTCAATTACGCCACGAGAGAGCTGAGCGCCAAGGTTGTGTATTACGGCCCGGGCCTTTCCGGGAAGACCACGAACATCGAAATGGTTCACCACCTCCTGAAGCCGGAGCAGAAGGGGAGGCTGATCTCCCTTCCCACCGAGACCGACCGGACGCTCTTCTTCGATTTCCTGCCGCTGGACCTCGGACAGATCAAGGGGTTCAAGGTGCGGTTTCACCTCTATACGGTTCCCGGCCAGGTCTTCTACAACGCCACGAGGCGGCTTGTCCTCCAGGGCGTGGACGGCGTGGTGTTCGTGGCCGATTCCCAGGTCGACATGATGGGAAGCAATGTCGAGAGCCTGAAGAACCTGAGGGACAACCTCGCCACCTACGGCAAAAAGCTCGAGGACCTTCCGTTCGTGATGCAGTACAACAAGCGTGACCTCAGGAACATCGCGCCCGTGAAGGAGATGAACGCACATTTGAACGATCTGAACGTTCGTGTGTTCGAGGGGATCGCCAAGGACGGCGTCGGAGTGACCGAGACGCTGGTGGGCATCTCCCGCCTCGTGTTCGCCTACCTCCGGAAGACCCTCATGCTCCCGGGCGAATCCGGCGGGCCGGAGGAGATCGAGGAGATCACGAGCGCCCTTACCGGGGAAGCGCGGCCGGGGGAGGGGGCGGAGCCGCTGGAGGAGATCTCCGAGATCGAGGAGATCTCCGAGATCCAGGAGGCCCCGGGAATCCAGGAGGTCCACCAGGAGCACGAGGAGATTCCCGCGGCACGGGAGGCCTCCGGGGGCCGGGAGATCCCGGAGGTCCAGGAGATCCCCGAGACGACGGAGATTCCGGAAGGCGTGGAGATGATCGTTCCCCCCAGGGAAGTCTCCGCGGAATCTTTGCGGGAGGAGATTCCGGCCAGGGAGGAGCAGCGCCGGGAGGAGGCGCCGCAGGGGGAGGTGACTCCCCCGCAGGTCGACATTCCCGAAGAGATCGAGATCGAAATTCCCGAACGGTTCGAGGAGCCTCCCCCGGCGCAGGTCGCACGTCCCGGCGTCTCCCTGAAGGTGGAAGGGGAGGGGCTTTCTTTCCTGAAATTCGAGGACGTATCCATTTCCCGGGAAGGGCACGCCGTGCTGCCCGCGGTTTTCCTCGACGCGATGGGGAATCCCGTGCGCATTCGCATCCGCATCTCCATGGAGGAGGGACGGGAGTGACATGCCTGACGACTATGTAAGGAGAGTCGCGGAGATCCTCCGGTCGGGGACGCCGATCGAGGAAAGGCTTCGGGATTTCTGCGAGGCGACGGGAGAATGGATTCCCGGCGCCGTGTCCTCGATTCTCCTGTTCGAACGGGAAACGGAAGACCTTTACCTCAAGACGACCACGCTTCGCGTCTCCCCTGCCGCCCAGGTCGTCCACTATTCCTCGGCGGGCACGATCGAGGATCTGGCGTTGCGCGAGCGCAGGCCCATCAGGCTTTGCGAGGTGGATCGACCGGCGGGCAGCCGCTTGATGGGCGAGACGTTCCTCTTCCCCCTCGTTGCGGTCGACGATCCGCTCGGGGTCCTCGTGATCCAGTCCGTGTCAGAGAGCGGGGTGGCGAAGGAAAAGGCCGAGGCCCTCCAAGAGGCGGCCCTCCTTCTTTCGGACTCTGTCGGGGTATCCCTCCGGGAGGAAACCACGGCAGAGCGGATGACGAAGATCGCCGCGATCAACGAGGCCGGCATCAACATCATCTCCACCCTGGACCTCTCACGGCTCCTGCATCTTGTCGCGACCTCCGCGTCCCTCATCATGGAGGCCGAGGCGTGCGTCATCCGGCTGCTCGACCCCCAGACCGGCAAATACGGGATCCGGGAATTCTACGGGATGAAGGGGGAGGAGGAACAGCAGGGCCTCTTCCGGATGGACAAGAAGGGGATCACCGAGATCCTGAAGGGAGATCCTTCGATTCTCGTCCGGGATACCGCCAGCGATGAGAAATGGAAGGAGTTTGCCGGAGTTGCCCGCACCATGATCATGCTTCCCCTGACCCGGGACGGGGAGATCATCGGCGCCGTCTCCATGTTCGACAAGTTTCCGCACCAGACGTTTTACCCGTCCTCCTTCAACAACGACGACATGGGTACGTTCGTGAAGTTCATCCGCTACGTCGAGAAGGCGATCGGAAACGCGATCATCTTCGACAGGAGCGAAAAGCTCAAGAACCTCGACGAGTCGACGGGTCTGCCGACGCTGCAATATTTCCAGGGCCGCCTGCTCCACGAATTGAGCCGGGCGCGGCGGTTCCGGCGAAGGCTCGTCCTCATGATCTGCGAGGTGGCCCCCCGGATCCCCCCGAAGGAATTTTCCGCCATCGACAGGGAGAAATGGGTGATCCAGCGGCTGGCCAAGGTCATTCCGGACGCCCTCAGGGGATACGACGTCGTGGCGCGGATCAGCGAGTGGAAATTCGGGATGATCCTCCCCGAGGCGGAGGACGGCAGGATGAGTGCGATCCCCCGCATCAAGCAGGCGATCCTCGACGAGGTGGAGCAGATGCGGAAAAGCATGAAAGACCTCAAGGTCGATGCGCGTTTCGGGCACGCCAGCTTCCCCGAGGACGGGGAGGACCATGACAAACTCATCTTCAAGTCGAACATTCTCAAGTAGCCATCACGGAGGGCGTTGCACCCCTTTCGAAAAGATCTCCGAACCTCCGTGGATTAGAAAACCGACGTGACCCTCTCTCTGCTCATTGCCAGCACGGCCATCCTTTTCCTCATCATTCTGGGTTTATCCGCTCTCCTCTTCGGCCGGGACTGGATCCGGACGCGGAAGGAGGAGAAGTTCGCCCGGCGCCTTGGCAGGCATGCGGGGCTCATCACCCGGCTTCGCGCGACTTCCGCCGGGGAGTTCGAGGGTGCCTTACGCCAGCTGGCGGAGGTCCGGGATGCCGCGATGCGCGAGGCGATCCTGGATCGGGCATGCGAAGAGGCCCCGCCGGAGTCGATTCCTTTCCTCGTCAGGGCTTACGAGGATCTGGCAATCGTAGACCACTACATGGAAGAAGTGGAGCAATCCCCGAGATGGGAGGACAGGGCAAGGGGGGCGGAGAGGCTTGGCCGCATGGGATCGCCAAAGGCCGTGCCCTCTCTCCTGCGTGTGATCCGGAACATCAAGGACGAGGACGAGGATGTCCGGGGAGCGGCGCTGCGGGCACTCGGGCGGATACGCGACCCGCGCGCACTCCCGGGACTCATCGAGGCCCTGGGGTATCCGGAAGCCTCCCTTCCTCCGAGAATCGCGGAGATCCTCGTCCTGTTCGGCAAGGATGCGGTGCTCCCCCTGGTGGCGGAGCTGAGGAACGTCGACAGCGATGTTCGCCGGATGTGGGCGGCGGAGATCCTCGGGTGGATCGGGGACCCGAGGGTGGCGGTCCCGCTGATGGAGTCCCTCGGCGATGTGAGCCCGGAGGTGCGCGCGAAAGCCGCGGGGGGACTCGGCAAGGTCCGGGACGCCCGGGCGGTGGAGCGCCTCCTCGAGATGCTCCTGTCGGACCCGATCCCCTTTGTCCGGACGCGGGCGGCGCAGGCGCTGGGAGCAATCGGCCATCCGAAGGTGATCGACCACCTCATTCACGTCCTCAAGGATCCGGAGTGGTGGGTGAGAATCCGGGCGATCGAGGCTCTCGAGCAGATTGGGAGGGATTCCTCCGGTGCCCTTCTGGTCGCTCTGGAGGATGATGACGAGGAGGTGCGTCGCCGCGCCGCCATGGCACTCGAGAGGATGGGCTATGTGCAGGAAGGGATCGCCGCCCTGGAGAAAGAGGGATTCCGACCCGATATCTGCAGGGTCCTGCTGCTGGTCGGCAAGGCGGGGGTCACGGAGGTGCTGTACGAAAGCATACGGAAGACCACGGGAAGCGTCCGGGTCCTTCTCGTCCGGCTGGCCGGCGACATCGGGGATGCGTCGGCCGGCCCCATCCTGAGGTCCGTCCTGTCGGAACGCGGGGATCCGTCCCTTCGTTCCCGAATCGCGGAGGCGCTGGGAAAGGTCCGCTGCCGGGAGGCGATCCCGGATCTCCTTGCGTGCCTGCACGACCCTGACGACTGGGTCCGCCGCGCGTCGGTCGAGGCTCTTTCCTCCATCGGGGCGGAAGAACATGCGGAGGATCTCGTTCGTCTGCTGAACGATCCCGTACCGGAAACGAGAAAGGCGGTCTGTCGCCTGGTATCCCGGCTGGAAGGGGAAAAAGGGAACGCTCCCATCGAGGTCCTGCTTGGCGATCCTTCCCCCGAGGTCCGCGCGGAGGCGCTGAGGGCGGTTCACCGGAGAGAGATCCACGGGTGCGAACCGAAGGTCCGCCTATTGCTGTTTGATCCGTCCGAGGAGGTGCGTCTGGAAGCGGCCAAGGCACTGTCGGCCGTGGGCGGAAACGAGTCGGTGGAAGCGATTCTCCGTGCGGCGAGAGGGGCGACGGACCAACTGGTGGAGGCTCTGATAGCGGCAGTCAGTGGGTGCCACAAAGGCCCCTTTGCGGACCTTCTCGCCTGCGCCCCCGATCCCCTGTCCCGGCAGCAGGTGGTGGTGCTTCTGGAGGCCGCCTCCCGGGGAACGGGGGAGGGACAACTCGCCTTTGTCTCCGGATACCTGACGGTACCCGACCCTCTTCATCGCGAACGGGCCACGTTCGCACTGCGCGGGTTTGACGCAGGCGAGATGGAAGGTCTCCTGGAAGGGCGGATGCGGGACCCGGATGACGGCGTGCGCGTGGCCGCGGTCACCGTCGCGGCACTCGGGGGGGAAGGGGCCTTCCTCCCTTTGGCGCAGGGTCTTGCGGGAGACCCCCACGAGGCGGTGCGGCTCCACCTCGCCCTGGCTCTCGGGATTTCCGGGGACAGGAAGTTTCGGGAGACCCTTCTCGCCCTGGGGAAGGACAAGGATCCGTCGGTCCGCGCCGCGGCGGCAATGGCACTTTCCCTCGGGAACGATCCGGCATTGATCCCTGTGATCCGCGACTTTTCCCTCGACGGGGAGCTGTGCGAGAAGGCAAGGGAGATGTTCGTCCGGGACTCACCGGATCTCCTCGTCGCCCGTGTGGTGGAAGAGGCATTGCGCCGGAACATGATGGAGACCCGCCTGTTTTTGGGGGGAAGTCGTTTCGCCCTGGAAAAGGATCTGGTGCAGCGCGCCCGCGAGGCGCTCACCGCCGAGGAACGCGCCCGCGCTCTGGAAATCTGCAAGGTGGTGGCCACGGGCCAGTCGTACACGAGCGTGCTGTCGATCCTGAAGAACGATCCCTCCCCGGAGGTGCGCGCCTGCGCGCTGGACCTGCTCCTTTCCATCCGGCGGGATTCCGAAGTGGCGAGGGTGGTCGGCAGCGCCCTGATGGACCCTTACCCGGATATTCGGGTGAAAGCTGCGCGGATTCTCGGGGAGATGGAGTTCCCGGAGGCGATGGAGGCTCTCGTCCATTCCTTCGATACGCCCGACCGCGAGCTCCGGGAAGCGGTGACCTCCTCCCTCTCGAGCCACATGGGGAGAGATCCCAAGCGGGCCGAGCAGCTCATGAAGGAGATTCCCTCGACCAAGACCCGCAAGCTCGGCATGGTCTGGCTGCTCGGGAAGACCCGCCGGAAAGGCGCGATGCGGCTTCTTGTGCAGTATCTCCAGGACGAGGAGGGGGACGTTCGCGCCGCTGCCGTCGGCGCCCTGGCGAAGTACCGGATGGAAACCGTCGCCCGTTTCCTCCGCTTGTCCCTGACGGACCCGAACGCCAGGGTCCGTGCGGCGGCGGTCAACGCATTCTCCCGGATGCGGACGCCGGAGTGGGAAGGGGAGATGAAGAAGATGCTCGCGGACCCGGACTCCTTCGTGCGGCAGCGGTCGGCGATCGCACTGTTCCGGATGGGGTCGAAAACGGTTCGCCGCCGGATCAGGTCGATCGGCGAAGAGGACGAGGAGCTGCGTCCTGTATGGACCGCCGTCGGTCTTCTTCTCGGGGACCTTGCTCCGTCGGATCTGGCTGCGGTTCCCGCTTCCGCGATCTTCCTGGGGGAATTGTTCCCCCTCGATGAGGCGGGCAAGGCGATCCGGGAATCGCCGGACCCGAAGCGGAGGATGACGGCGATCCGGGTTCTGCAGGTCCTTTCCCGGGAAGCGGCCGTGCGCGCAGCGAACATTCTGGTCAACGACCCGGACGTCGACGTTCGAGCGGAGGCCATGGCAGTTCTCCGGAAGCCGGATCCCGTTTGACATGAGCGGGACGGCCCTTGTCCTCCAGGTCTTGAGCGCCCTCCTGGTTCTGTACTTCTTCCTGTACAACAGTTTCCAGCTCGCCTTCGTGCTCGTCGCATTCCGCGAAGTCCGTCACCAGCTGCGGAGCCGGGCGTATGAGGACCTGGATATCGTGGCCGGATCGCCCTTCACCCCCCCCCTTTCCATCATCGTGCCCGCCTACAACGAGGAGAAGACGATTGTCGAGTCCCTCTCGTCGCTCGGGCGGCTTCGTTTCCCCCGCATGGAGATCATCGTGGTCAACGACGGCTCGACGGACGGCACCCTCGACAGGATCGTCCGGGAGTTCGGGTTCCGCCGGATGGAGATCACGTACGAAGAACGGATCTCGACCTGTCCCGTGCGCGGCTTTTACGAATTGCGGGAAGGGCTCCCCCCCGGGGTTACCCGATGGGTGGTCGTGGACAAGGAGAACGGGGGAAAGGCCGACGCCCTCAACGTGGGAATCAACGCGTCGACGTGCCCGATGTTCGTCTCGATGGACGCCGATTCCGTCATCGATGAAAAAGCGCTGCTCCAGGCCTTCCGGGTCATGCTCCGGGAGGAGGGGATCGTCGCCATCGGCGGGCAGGTGTCTCTGGTCAACGGGTGCGAGGTGCACGAAGGACAGGTGAGGAAGGTGGGACTCCCCGATTCGTCGCTGGCGCGGTTCCAGGTGGTGGAGTACATGCGGTCCTTCTCCATCGGGAGGACGGCTCTTGCCCGGCTGAACGCGATCATGATCATTTCGGGGGTGTTCGGGATCTTCCGGAAGGACGTGGTGGTCAAGGTGGGAGGATACCTGACCCGGAACCTGACGGGAAAGCTGGTTCGCGAGTACGTCGGGGAGGGACGCGAGACCGTATGCGAGGACATGGAGATCATCGTGAGGATCCAGCGATACATCAGGGAGAAGCGACTCCCTTCACGCGTGGGGTACACGCCGGAGCCGCTTTGCTGGACGGAGGGGCCGGAAACGGTGAAAAGTCTGGGGAAGCAGAGAAACCGATGGATGCGCGGCCTGATCGAAACGCTCGTGTATCATCGGGCCATCCTGTGGAACCCGCGATACGGGAATCTGGGGTGGTTCGCCTATCCGTTCTTCGTGCTGTTCGAGTTCATTGGAGCCCCCCTCGAGTTTTTCGGGTACCTCGCCGTCCCCCTCCTGTACGCCACGGGATATTTGAGTGGGAGCTTTTTTTTCCTGTTTCTCCTCCTTTCCGTTGCCTATGGAGCGCTCGTGTCGGTCTCGGCCGTCGTGACCGGTGCGTGGTCGGAGGCGACAAGCCGGGACCGGAAGCGGGGAAGCTCCCTCCTCCGATACCGGGATCGACGGCATCTCGCCGTCCTGCTCGCGTACGCGCTCCTGGAAAACCTCGGGTACCGGCAACTCACCCTCTGGTGGAGGAACCGCGGTATATGGGACTACTATTTCGGAAAAACGGGATGGGAGAAGTTCGAGCGGAAGGGGTTCGGAGAGACGACGGAGCAATCCGCGGAGGAGGCGTGATGACGCGGCGGACTTCGACCGTCTTCCTCTTGCTTCTCCCCGTTTTCCTTGTCGCCCCGGCACGGGTGGCGGCCGAAAATCAGGCAGAGCTGGACAGGGGGGTTAAGCAAGTACACTCCGGGGATTACACCGCTGCCGCAGAGACGCTGCGGGGGATCCTTGAGGAGGATCCCGGGAACCGGGATGCGCGCATCTGGCTTGCGAGGGCCCTCAGTTTTTCGGGGGATTTCGGGGGAGGAGAACAGGAGTATCGAAAGGTCCTTTCGGATCTTCCCGGCGATGTCGAGGCCCGCCTCGGGCTTGCCGATGTGCTGGCATGGCAGAAGAGATACCGGGAGGCCATGCTGATCCTGAACGATCTGGCGAAAGAGCGCCCGGACGATCCGGAGGTCGGAGTACGGCAGGGAAAGGTCGCTTTATGGGACGGGAAACCAGAGGAGGCGAAAAGAACCTTCGAAAAGACCCTCTCCCTGGACCCGGGGAACGAAGAGGCCCGGAAGGGACTCGAACTCATCGCCGCCAAAGCCACGCGGGAATACCGCAGGGAGGCAATGTTCAGCGCCGCCTACCTCCGGATCCGCGATGCGAACCCGGGGAGCCAGGTGTATGCCGCGATCCGGGACATGAGCGTTGTGGGGTGGGAGTTCCAGGGGCGCATCGATTACCTGCACCGGTTCGGCAGGGATGAGGGACGCGGGACCGCCGGCATCATACGGAAATGGGAAGGCGGAGGATCTTTGCGGGTCGAAGGGGGCGTTTCCCCGGACGCGGATATCTTCTCCCGCGCATCCGTGGAGGCCGAGCTGGCATGGCCGCTCGGCCCCCGGCTGGTGGGTTATGCGGGGGGAAAGTACGCGAACTATTCGACGGCGGACAGCTGGAACGCCGTCGCCGCCCTCGAGTGGTTTCTCCGGGGAAGCAACGCGCTGTTTGCGCGCTACATCCTCACGAGAACGGAATTCGATGTGGGGGGGGGGAGCACCGACGGGTCGTGGATGATCAAGCTCACCCACTATCGCACCGATGATGATCGGATCTGGGCCTACTACAGCCGTGGGGCGGAGGGCTACACGACCGGGACGGTGGACCAGATCGGCAGCATATCCTCCAACACCTTCGGCCTGGGAGGAAGAACGTTTCCGGTCCCACGGTGGGGGATGGAGGGAAACGTCGACTGGCAGGTCCGGGAGGGTGGGCATAACTACTTCACCGTTACCGCCCTTGTGGTGCACAGGTTCTGACCCATAGGCATTGCGGAAGGAACGGGGGCGAGTCGGGATGGAATGTGTTGTTCTGGGATCGGGAACGGCCGTGCCTCATCCCCGCAGGGGGTCCGCCGGCTACATGGTCCGCCACGGCTCCTGCACGGTGCTGGTGGACGCCGGCCTGGGGACGCTCCAGAAACTTGCCGTCCTGGGCGTCTCCCCGGCCGATCCGGATGCCGTGGCGTTCACCCACCTTCACCTGGACCACACGGCCGAACTCGCTCCGCTGCTCTTCAGCCTCAGGAACGCCGGGATCGGACGGCGGAAGGCGCTGACCCTCCTGGGGGCCCCCGGGTTCCGGGACTTCTACGAGCGGCTTCGCCGCACGTATGGGGCCTGGGTGGAAGCGGAGGGCTATCCCCTGCTGGTCGAGGAGATATCCGTCCGGCCCGTCTCCCTGGGCTCCCTGGTCATCACCGCCGTGCCGGTCTCGCACACCCCCCAGAGCGTCGCATACCGCGTCGAAGAGCCGGGGACAGGGAAAGCGTTCGCTTTTTCCGGGGATACGGATGTCTGCGGAGGGCTCGTCGCGGCGGCGCGAAACGCCGACGTGGCCGTCTTCGAGTGCTCGTTCCCCGACGAGCGGAAGGTGGAGGGACACCTGACCCCCCGCGAGGCCGGCGAGATGGCCTCCGCGGCGCGTGTCAAGAGGCTGGTTCTCACCCATTTCTACCCGGAGTGCGAGGGGGTGGACATTCTCGGCCAGTGCCGGGAAACGTATTCCGGCAAGATCATCCTAGCCGAGGACCTGCTTCGGGTTGCCGTCTGAGGGGGATCAGGGGTCGAGGTCCGGGGGCTGCCCCGACACGACCCCCCCCTCGTTCATCGACCCGGTGCGGTACCCTTTCAGGTCGACGGCCACGTAAAGGAACCCGTTCGCCTGGAAACCGGCGTGTACGGCCTCCGAAATCTCCGGTTCGAACAGGCGCGGGATCTCTTCCGGCCCGACCTCGATGCGGGCCACGCGGGCGTGGACGCGAACCCGGAACTGCCGGAAGCCGAACCCCCGGAGGATCTCCTCGCACGCCTCCACACGGCGCAATGTTTCCGCATCGATCGTCGTCCCGTAGGGAAACCGCGAGGACAGGCAGGCGAACGCCCCTTTGTCGGCCGTGGGAAGGCCGAAGATCCGGCTCAACGCCCGGATCTCCTCTTTCGAGAGTCCGTTTTCCAGAAGGGGGCTGCGCACGCCCAGCTCCTTCGCGGCGCGCCTTCCGGGGCGAAAGTCGCCGGTGTCGTCGCTGTTGGTCCCGTCGCACACCGCCGCGTACCCCTCCGTGCGGGCGATCTCCGACAGAATGCCGAACAGCTCCTTCTTGCAGTGGTAGCA
>Ga0209536_100009605_pt1 | contig 14377 bp, 7 predicted proteins | sample DeeMarSeWOR28_12_FD_187461 | JGI IMG/M metagenome (GOLD analysis project Ga0209536, IMG submission 187461) | Marine sediment microbial communities from White Oak River estuary, North Carolina - WOR-2-8_12 (SPAdes) (version 2) | ecosystem: Environmental > Aquatic > Marine > Intertidal zone >...
TTCCTGCTCGTGGAGAGGGTGAGCGGGTCCGCAACAAGGGTTCCCCATTTGGTCGCCTGAATGGATCCGTCTTCGGGCAGGAAGGAAAGGTCGGGTGTTTGTCCGATGGCCGGCAGGATCATGGCCAGCTCCCTTTCGAATTCCGACCCCTCCACGGGAACGGGTCTCCTTCTTCCCGAAGCATCCGGTTCGCCAAGCTCCATACGGATGCAACGAATCCCCGTGACCTTGTCGTCATGGGTAACGACGCCGATCGGCGCGCTCGGCACCGATTCGCTGGCACGCACCCTGGAGGTGCTGTACGGCAAGGTCATGGAATTGCGCGCCCGGGGCGTTTCGGCGCACATGCTGTGCGGTTCCTACAGGCTGCCGCCGGCGACCCTGACGGGCGACGTGGCCAGGGATCTCGTGCTGATCGAACCGTTGATCGGCGCGGGCGAAATTGCGATTGCCGATCACCGCTCGTCGCAGCCCACCGCGGCGGAATTGCGCCGTCTGGGCGCCGAGGTCCACCTCGGCGGCACGCTCAGCGGCAAGCGCGGCGCCGTGCTGGTGCATGTCGGCGACGGCGATGGCGGCCTGGACCTGCTGGAGGCGGCCTTGCTCGACGGCGATTTGCCGCGCCGGGTTTTTTATCCCACCCACGTCAACCGGCACGGCGACCTGCTGCAGCAGGCGATCGGGTATGCCCGCCGCGGCGGATTCGCGGACATCACGGTGGCGACCACCCCGGAATTCATCGCCGCCGGTGAAGTCCCGCCGCTGCAGGCGCTGCGCCGCGCGATGGAAGGCGGCGCGCCACCCGAGCGGCTGACCTTGTCCTCGGATGCGGGCGGCTCGCTACCGCTGTACCGGGACGGCGAACTGGTCGGTCTGCAGGCCGCTTCATCCACGGTGCTGCTCGAGTTGCTGCAGGCCGCAATCCGGGAGGAGCCCGACCTGGTGGGCGCGGTGATCGCATCGCTCACCCGCAATCCCGCCGACGCCTACGGCCTGGCGGCGAAGGGCAGGGTAGCCCCGGGCCAGGATGCCGACCTGCTGCTGATCGATCCGGCGAGCGGAACATTGACCGACGTGCTTGGCGGGGGCCGCTGGTTGATGCGGTCCGGATCGATCGAGCCATGGCGCGGCGGTATTCGCCGAAGCGGAATTTGACGGAGGACAGCCTGTGAACAACGACGAATCCTGGGTTTCGTTCTATCCGGAATCTGCGAAGGGTTTCGACGAGTCGTCTATCCCCGTCAGTCACCTGGCCGAGGTCACGGGCGCCGCGGCGCGCGACCACGGCAACCGCGCAGCCATCACCACGCAGCTTCCCGACGGCTCGAGCGCGACCCTGGATTTCAACGACGTGGATCGCTTGACAGGGGATTTCGCAGCCTACCTGCGCGAGGTTGCAGGCGTGGAGCGGGGCGATGTCGTGGCGCTGATGTCGCCCAACTGCGTCGACTTCGTCATCGCCGCGTTCGGCGTATTCAAGGCCGGCTGCGTCTGTACCAACGTCAATCCGATGTACACCGCACCGGAGGTCGAGCACCAGCTCAGGGACAGTGGCGCCCGCGTGCTGGTTATCGTCGACCTGTTCGGCGACAAGGTCGATGCCGTGATCGGCCGCACCTCGGTGCGGCAGGTGGTCACGATCTCCCTGCTGGACTTCCTGCCGCCCATTCAAAAGGCCATCCGGGGATTCGCCCTGAAGCGGATCAGGAAGGCCATTCCGAAAATGCGGGCGAGCCATGTTTCAATGCACAAGGCTCTGAGACAGGGGGCCGCGAAACGCGCCGCCGGCCCTGTCGACGTCGACGCCTATCGCGCCGGTCAGTCGAGGGACGACACGGCGCTCTACCAGTACACCGGGGGAACCACCGGCCGCAGCAAGGGTGCGGAGCTCAGCCATCGCAACATCCTGGTGAACGCGGCCGTGGCCACCAGCATGGTCGAAGAGATGCGGGACGCGGAGAAAGGCGATTGCACGGTGATCGCGCTGCCGCTCTATCACATCACCGCCTTCGCCTTGATCATCGTTCCCAGCCTCCTCGATGGGGCGCACAGCGTCATGGTCCCCAGCCCCCGGCCGGCGAGTAACCTGCGGCCCGTATTCGAAAACTACCCGGTGACCCATTTCAGCGGCATCAATACCCTGTATGCGGCCCTGCTGAGCGAGCCCTGGTGCCGCAAGGAAGCGCTGAAACACCTGAAATTCTGCAGCTCAGGCGGCGCGGCACAGCTGGTCGACATCGCCAGGCGCTGGGAGGATCTGACCGGCCTGCCGATCCACCAGGGCTACGGTTTGACGGAATGCGCGGGCGTCCTGACCATCAACCCGGTCGGCCGCAACCGCCTGGGTTCCGCCGGCATCCCGGTGCCGGGCGCCCTGGTGAAAATCGTCGATCCGGAAGGCGCCGAACTTCCGCGCGGCGAGCCCGGCGAGGTCGTCGCCAAGGGGCCGACCATCATGAAGGGTTACCTGAACAACCCCGAGGCGACGGCCGAAACCATCCGGGACGGCTGGCTCCACACCGGCGACATCGGGGTGATGGACGAAGACGGTTACCTGCAGATCGTCGACCGCAAAAAGGACATGATCCTGGTCTCGGGATTCAACGTGTATCCGAACGAAATCGAGGAAGTCATCGTCGAACTCGAGGGCGTGGCCGAAGTCGGTGTCATCGGCGTGCCCGACGAAAAAACCGGCGAAGCCGTCAAGGCCTACGTTGTCTCCACCGACCCCGGCCTGACCGCCGGGCAGGTGATGGCTCACTGCAGGCAATCGCTGACCAATTACAAGCGGCCGAAGGAGGTCGAGTTCGTCGACGAGATTCCGAAGAGCCCGGTCGGCAAGGTGCTGCGCCGGAACCTGCGGGACCTGAACGCGAGCTAGCCCTGAAGCCGCCCGGCAGGCTGCCCGTGAAACCGCAATCCATGATGAGCACGACCCCGGTGGGCGCCAGGGTCAATAGCCCGCACTCAGTCATGGCCTGGAATATGGATTCGGATTCAGTGGATCGGCCATTGCCGATGGACTCAATTCCACCATTGCGGAAAATCCAATATGGGGCTAATGTCTGCGAACCTCAGGGGGCTGAAGCTGTGGGGCTCAGCTCTCCACTGAAGGCACACAAAGGAGCAGCCCGGTATGAAACACTTTCCTCTTGCTTTTGCGGCGGCCGGATTATCAGCCGCACTGATCTGGAGCGGCAATATCTCGGCACAGGAAGTGGTTTTGGAAGAAATAACGGTAACGGCACAAAAACGTGAACAGTCCCTGCAGGAGGTGCCCCTCGCGATCTCGGCGTTCACTGGCGATTTCCTCAGGGATGCCAATATTGACGACGTGCGAGGCCTGGTCGATTTTACACCGGGTTTCAGCGGCCGGACGGAAGACAGTTTCACCGATGCGCTGGCCATGCGCGGAATCGTGACCAATGATTTCGGTATCGGTGGCGATCCCTCGGTGGCGGTGTTTCTGGATGGAATCTGGACCGGGCGCACGGGTGGCGTACAAACGGCCTTTTACGATGTCGCCCGGGCGGAAGTGGTCAAGGGCCCACAGGGCACCTTGTTCGGCCGTAACGCAATTGCGGGTGCGGTCAGCATCTACACCAACCAGCCGATCGATGAATTCGAAGGCAACGTGGACTTGACCGTTGCCGAATACAGTCACTTCGAAGGCAGCGCCACGGTCAATGTTCCCCTGAACGAAGAATGGTATTTTCGCGGCAGCATTTACGGCCTCAGCAACGACGGCTACCTGGATAACCTGGCGGGCGGGGATGAGTTGGGTTTCCACGAAATCTTTTCCACCCGGCTGGCCCTGCGTTACTCGGGTGACGTCACCGACGCGGTGTTCACCGTGGCCTACGAAGACCGGAGCCAGGACCCTTCGGTTTACTGGGTGCCGGCCGCAGGCCTGCCCGAAGACGTGGTGGATATCGACCTGGCTGACAATGGCTTTGATAAGTCGGAGATTTTCACTTTTTCGGCCATTATCAACTGGTCGCTCGACAACGACGCCAGCATTACCTCGCTGACCGGTTACAAGAGCTATGAATTCGACTACCTGGAAGATTATGACGGCGGCCCGACCCAGGTAAACGATTACAGGCAATTCAACGATGTGTCGTATTTCAGCCAGGAATTGAGGTTCAACTCACCGGACGATCAGAGATTGACGTGGTTTGCCGGCGGCAGCGTCTACCAGGAAAAGATCGACGGCTTTTTTGAATTCATCTACACCGAAGACGACCTTTGCCGCGCCATCGGCATATCGGACGCCCCGGATTTCGACGGGCCGGTTTCCGGTTGCACCGACCCCAATTTCGAAGCGTACTGGGGTGACAGCATCGACCCTGATGCCCTGTTGAGCGACAAGGCCGAGCAGAGCTATGTGGACGTGGACAGCCAGGGGTGGGCCATCTACGGGGACTTCACATTCAGTTTTACCGAAAAACTGGACCTGACTCTCGGCGCCCGCTACACCTATGACAAGAAAAAAATCCGCAGCCAGGTTTTGGACAGCGGAGGAGCGCTGGGCAACAATTTCAATTACGAGTTCTACACCAATGGTTTCGTCAGCAATTCGGACAGCTGGAACGAATTCACCCCCCGATTGGCGCTGAACTACTTCGCCACCGACGACGTTACCCTGTATTTCAATGCCGCCAAAGGCTACAAGTCCGGCGGTTTTGCCACTTTTGGTTTTGATCTGCACGGCGAGGAAGTTGACGACGACGGGGCGGCGCCCCCGGGCACCACGCCGGTGGTCTTTGAACCCGAAGATATCACGAGCTACGAAGTGGGCGCCAAGACCCGTCTGCTGGACAACAGGATGCAACTGAACGTTGCCCTGTTCCAATACACCTACAAAGATTTGCAAATGGTCTATTTCGATACGGGATCGTCCCTGGTCGCCAATGTGGGCAAGGCGGAAGGGCAGGGGCTGGAGGCCGACATGCGCTGGCTGCCGAGTGAACGATGGGACGTGTACCTCAGCCTGTCCCTGCTGGACACCGAGATCACCGATGCATCGGATATCGAAGAACTGGGTGCGTGTGGTTCCTGCCAGGGAAACAATCTTCCGTTCGCCCCGGAAGTCAGCAGTTCGGCGATCGTCACCTATCTTCATCCGGTGGCCAACGGAGAGATGTTCTTCACGACGGAGTATGTCTACCAGGATGAAATGTTTGGCGGGCCGGATAATATTCCCGATGCAACGGTCGATAGCTGGAACCGCTTCACGCTGCGAGTGGGTTATGCCAGCGCCAGGGATTGGCGTTTGACCTTGTGGGTTGAGAACCTGACCGATGAAACGTACTTCGAACGGGGTTGGGAAAACGCGGATGAAAACAACCAGTATGGCTATGGACTGTTCAACGAAATGGTCTGGCCCGCAAAGCCCCGCACTTTCGGAGTGACCTATCGCAAGAGTTTCTGACCTGAGATCAGTTCGTCCTTCTCTCGCCACAGGTGCCGGACCCAGGCCGCGAGTTCTTCCCGGAATTCCAGGTCGGTCGCGAAATTCCTGCCCAGCAGATGCGCGGGTATCTGCAGTTGCCGCGCGCGCACGACGACCCTCGGAATCTGGCCGGAGACCAGCCGCCACAGGCTCAACGGCGCAGCCGGGTCCGTGCCGGTGTACAGGATCGTGACGTCAACCAGGGCATCCAGTTGCTCACCGAGGGCGTAGAACACTTGCCCGATGCCGCCGATGCGCGGCTCCAGAAGGTTCCGGTAAGAACTTTCCCGCCCGAGTCGCTTGTACTCCGAAATCCGCGTCCCTTCCGGAAAGTTCATCATGGCCACCGGCATGTCCCTGAATTTCTCGCACGCCTTGCGGGCATTTTCCAGGTCCTGGCCTTTGAGCTCCGGCCGCCGCGCCAACAGTTCCTTCGAGTGGCGCTTCATGAACGGCATGTCCAGGGCCCACCATGCCTGTCCCAGGATGGGCAACCAGATCAGGGAGCTTTTCACGAAAAACCGGAAGAACGGCAGGCGGCGATTGAAACTGCGCTGCAGCACGAGGATGTCCGCCCATGACTGGTGGTTGCTGACCACGGCGTAACAGCCCTCGCTGCTCAGCCCGCTGGGCACTTCGACATCCCATCGCGTGATGCGCATGAGCGCGAACAGGCCATTGTTCACCGAGATCCAGAGCACGGGAAGTTTCGCCAGAAACCGCCGCACGCGCGCCAGGGTCGCGGCATTCGGCGCCAACAGCTTGGCGAAGGCGCACACGAACAGCACCAGGCTCAGCAGGATCGTGTTGACGCCGAGCACGAGCAGCACCACCACGCCCCGGGCGACCTGCATGACTTTGGTGAGAATACGCAATTCGGCGGTCCCGGAGGCGTCAGAAGAAGCGCTCAACCAGCTTCTTCGAACAGGCGACTGCATCCTCGACGGTCTCGAACGAGAGCAGGCTGCCCGCGCAATAGGTGTTCTGCTGCCCCTGCGGCGCCTCGATGCGGTCAAAGTAACCGGCGGCCATCTCCTCCGGCCCGACGTGCGGGAAATAGCGCCAGGCAAACTGCTTCTCGATGCTCACAAGGCGTCCTCCCAAGGTTGTGGATGTCCCGTTCGAGACGGTTGGCGACGTCGGTCCGCGAAAATTCGCCGGCTGCTCCGCAGGCATAGGCGACGGTGGTTTCCGGTCGCGCCCAAACCCTTGCCAGCAGGCAGGTTGCGCCCGGCCCCGGCAACGGATGTATCGATATCGATGCGTCGGGGAGGCCTTGCGTGCTGCACGGCGTCGCGTAGTAGCTATTGTAGCGAACCCGTGAGAACAACTGCTCCTCTGGCGGCGATGGGCCGGGGAAAGCGAGGGCCTGGTCGAGCGGCGACGCGATCAGCAGCACATCGCATTCCGGCGGCTCGCTGCGGGTGTGGATCCGGGTCACGGAGCCCCGCTCCACGCGCACGACCTCGCTGCCCAGGCGCACCTCCAGGCCCGCCGCGACAGCGCGCCAAAGGCCCTCGTAGCCACCCGCGATCCGTTAACTCGCAGAGCGGCTCAATGCGAGGCGGAGCAAGGTCAGGAAGTTGGCGGCGTGGATGTACTTGAGCACGCAGGCGGCAGGCGTGGTGTCCAATGCGCCGTAGCCGAATCCCGTCACCGGCAGATCCAGCGAGGGCTGCAACGCCGCAAGGCCCCGCCGCTCCGCCCACTCGCTGAAGGGCTTGGCAAGTTCGGTTGGAACCCCGGCAAATCCGGGGCGCCGCAACACCCAAAACGCGCGCCAGCTTCCACGGCGCCTTGCCCTGTGCAATATGTCGGCTAATCGCCGTCTTGTGGCGAGTTGTGGACCTGCAGGTTGCCCTGGATCACCACGTTGGGCCACTCTGCGGCGCCCGGCAGCAGGTCATCTCCTTCGGGCAGGTCACCCGTATCGCACCAATGGAAGAACTGCTCCCTCGCATCGGCGGACCAGTAATCCGTGCTGAAGCGGTAGACCACGCCGTGGTCCACGAAGTAGGCCGGTTCACCCTCGTCAACCAGCAGCACGCCGAAATACCTGCCGATCTGCGGCGCCGGGTCGCCGAACTGATTCTGCCCGTCGCTGACCAGGCCGCCCATCCGCACATGGCCGTCCGCATGGACGTGGACGCAGGTTTCAGCCGGATCACCGAAATCCATCTCCCACCAGGAGCCATCGTCCCGCCAGGAAAGCAGGAATCCCTTTTGCGGATGCTTGCCGGTTGCCTCATGGGCGGATATCAGCCGATGAGCCACAAAGCCGAGTTCGTCGCCGGGCGCGCAACCCCAACAGTTTCCCTGCATGAAATCACCGGTCACCTTGTCGGCCGCGCCACCGGCCACGGCGTTCGCAGCCGCCAAGCTCGCGGCCACGACGATTACCATCAATGAAGTTCTTCCCACAGTGCACCTCCCGCTGCGATCGTCAAACAGGATCGGCGCCCATAACCGGCGGTGGGAATCTGGAGAGATCCCGGGAACAGCGCAACGGCCACCGTCAGCCCGAACGCCGAGATCTGTAATCAGTGTCTGCCCGGCAATGCCACGGAGCCATGATCCAAATCAGCTCCGTGGCGCAATGCCAGGGTCGGCCGCCAGGGCAGAAATGCCGAGCCCGGCCTGGGCCGGGCTCGAGGTTGAGGCAAGGGGCGGACCGCGGGATTCCGCGGAGGCCCCGGACAGTCAGGCCGGCAGGGTGCCGATGATGTCCTCCGCAGCCGCGATCAGCGCCGCGCCCTGTTCGGGGGTGAGGATGCCGTCGGCCACAAAGTCCTCGACCTGGTTGATGAACGCTTCGAGCTGGTTCGCGGCCGCCTTGGTCTGATCCTTCTCGAACTTGTCGAGTGCGTTCAGCAATTTGACGATCAGGGCGTTGCCCTGGCCGCCATTGAGGACTCCGTCGTCGACCAGGTTCTCGATGTAATCGATCAGCAGGTCGATCTGGTCTGCAACGGAACGCTTGGCGACAAACACCGCGGTGGTGCGCGGCGGCACCGAGAAGGTCGATGTATCTCCATTCCAGGATGAAGTCATGACCACCGGATCGGACGATGCCTGCTGCACCTCGTGCAACGCGAAGTCGAAGTCTTCCAGCGACGGCGCCGCGAAGTCCTGCGGATCGTCGGTGGCGTTGAACAGCACCACGATCCGCTGACGCAGGACGTCCAGGCTGCCGTCGTCATCCGCCAGGGTCATGACGATCATGCCCGGAATCTGCGCGGGGCCGGTGTTGAGGAACCCGACGCGGCCGATAACCGATGCCTCGTCCGGCAGCCGGAACAGGCGCGAACTCTTGCGGATCTGCATCATCTCGCGGAAGTGCTCGGCCGCAGCTTCGATCTCGCCCGGGCTCACCTGCAACGCCGGGTTGGCCAGCAGCGGCTGCATCAGCGGCCAGTTGGCCTCGTTCTTCGACGCCACCGGCAGGCCGGCGCCCCAGGCGTTCCACGAGTACGTGAAATCGAGGCGGTTGAACCAGTCGCCGGAGTTGTAGCTGTCGCGATCCATCGACTTGGAGCGGAGCATGTCCTGACCGGCGTGGAAGAAGGGCACGCCCTGGCCGAGGGCGATCAGGTCGTTGGCCACGTTCTGCACCCGCACGCGGTCGCTGGTAGAGGTCGGAACAGGGACCTTGAGCTGCACGGCGTCGTGGAACGTCTCGTTGTCGTGCGCCGCCGCGTAGTTGATGATCTCCTGCGGGTCGAGCGTGTAACCGGCCTGCTGGCCGTTGTAATCAACCTGCCAGCCGAGAACGTCATTTCCGAAACGGTCGGTCAGCGGGAAATTGGCCAGGCCGCCGGCCAGCGAGACGCGGATCCAGTCGGCCTGCATCAGCAGCCGGCTCTGTTGGTCGCCGGGGGTACCCTGATCGGTGGCGTTGGGATCGTAGAACAGCCCGGTGGCGAAACCCTGGTCCTGCAGGCCGCTGAAGGGGCCGCCGCCGCGCACACCGTCGCGGACGCGGTCGTTGAACGAGCCGATGCCGGTGCCGCCCATGTTGGCCTGCGTTGCCTGCACGAAGCGGGCGTCGTTGGCCACCTCGCCGAAGTTCCAGGCCTCGCCGTAGAGGTAGACCTCGCTGCCCTCCACGCCGTCGCTGCCTATCGTCAGGGCGTCGAGCGCCGCGCGGATGTTCAGCATCGTGGACTTGGGATGGTGGCCCATCAGGTCGAAGCGGAAGCCGTCGACCTTGTAGTCACGCGCCCAGGTGACGATCGAGTCGACCATCAGCTTCTCCATCATGGCATGCTCGGCCGCGGTGTTCGGACAGCAACTCGACGTTTCGACCAGGCCGTCGGCGTTCAGCCGGTGGTAGTAGCCGGGGACCAGTTTGTCGAGCACCGACTTGTCGTTCTGGCCGGCCGAGTTGGTGTGGTTGTAGACCACGTCCATCACCACGCGCAGGCCGTTTTCGTTGAGCGATTGCACCATCTCGCGGAATTCGAGGATGCGTTGCGGGCCGTCGGGATCGGTCGAGTAGCTGCCTTCGGGCACGGTGTAGTGCCAGGGGTCGTAGCCCCAGTTGAAGCCGTCCTGGTTCTCGATCGAAGTGACGATCGCCTGCTGCTCTTCGGAGTCAGGCGGCCGGCTGGCGAGGTAGGCGTCGTCCGGCTCCACCTGGTCGGCGCGGTACTCGGTCACCGTCGCGATGTCGAACACCGGCAGCAGGTGAACGTGGGTCAGGCCGGCTTCGGCCAGCGCCGACAGGTGCTCCATGCCGTACGAGCCGTCCTCGGTGAACGCCCGGAAAGTGCCCCGCTCGGCGTTCGGCACGATGGGGTCGTACCAGCTGAAATCACGCACGTGAAGTTCGTAAACCACGACGTCTTCGGGCGCCGGCAGTTCCGGCTTGGCCAACGACTCCCAGCCCGGGGGCTGCAGCCCCGGGTCGTCGAGATCGACGATCTGGCTGCGGGAACTGTTGGCGCCGAGCGACAGCGAGTAGGGGTCGGTGACGTGGTTGAACTCGATATTGCCCGTCGTCGGGGCCCAGACCTCCACCTCGTAAACATAGTACTTGCCGATCCACTCGGGGCCGCCCGAGACGCTCCAGACGCCGGTCGCCGGGTCCTGGGCCATTGGCACGGGCATCGGCGCATAGGCGGGGGTCGAACCGTCGAACAGCAGCAACGTGATCGACCGGGCAGTGGGCGCCCACACTCGCAGCGTGGTCGTTCCGCCCGCGATCTCGACGCCCAGCGGGCCGTCGTAATAATAGAGGTCGTCCAGCACGCCGGGGATCTGCAGGCCGGTTGCATTCACCGAATTGCCGTCGCCGTTGACGGCCGAGACGGCGAACTGGCCACGCAGGATCTCGGGCACCAGTCCGAGGTCGCCACCCTGAATTTCGAGCGCCGGCAAGCCGGCGAGGTGCGGGAACTTGGCCTTGACCTCGTCGCTGAGCGTGCCCGGACCGAGCACGATGCTGCTGCCGCCAACGATACCGGTGGCGGTAGCGGTCAGGCTCGCGTCGGGCGAGTAATGGAGCGTATAGGTATTGCCCGGATCGTCGGCGACCGCCCAGGCGATGGTGCGTTCGTCCACCCAGAAGGCGCGCTGTTTGCGAAGGTCCCCCGGATTGGCGGCCGTGACGCCCGGAACAGGGAGGATATAGGGATCGGCGGGATCGGCGCCCTGGAGTTGCCAGACCTCATAGCCGCTGACGAACAGGTTGAGGAATTGGTCCGGTCCGGGGTCCTTGGTGTCCCCGCGGTGCAGGATATAGGCCAATTCCGCCGCGCCGGGCATCAGCGGTACTTCGAACACGGGGCCGAAGATGTCAAAAGCGGACGGGCGAACCGGGTCCGTCCAGGCAGACGGAGTCTCCGCGCCGTCCCAGACATGCATGCCCCAGAAGTCGTTGAAGTCGGGACTGGCGTAGTCGCCGTAATCGCCAGCGGGCCGGTGGTAGTGCAGGGTGGCATAGCCCTCGGCCGCGCCCCGCTGGGCGTACACTTCCACGTCGCCCGACTGCTTCCAGGCCGTGGGCTGGGCATTGGGCACGAAGCTCTCATCGGGTCCGGGGTCCTTCGCGTCGCCGCGGTGAATGATGAAGTTCAGCGGCTGGGAGGGATCCTGCAACAGCACGGTCCAGAAGGCGCCGTAGTCGTCGATGCCGTCGGCTCTTTTCGGATCGGTCCAGTCGGTGGCCTCGACAGGATCGATCGCGTCGCCCCACAGGTGCAGGCCCCAGAAATCGTTGTAGTCGCCACTCGTGTAGTCACCGTAATCCCCATCGGGCCGGTGGTAGCGGATGGTGGCGTAACCCTGGGCCATGGCCTGGGAGAAGTATTCGCCGCCGTCGTCCTGCTTCAGCCAGATTTCCGGTGTGACGCTCGCGTCGAAGGAGCGGTCCAGGTCGGTGCCGTCCTTGGTATCGCCACGGTGAACGATGAAGTTGACGATGCCGGCGCCCGGGGCCAGCTTGATCCAGGCGAAGCGCCCGTATTCGTCCTCGCCGAGAAACGGCTTCGGGCTGGTCCATTCGGTCCCCTCGCCCGGGTCGATGCCGTCACCCCAGAGGTGAAGGCCCCAGTAGTCGTTGTAGTCCCCGGTGGTGTGGTCGCCGTAGTCGCCGTCGCCGCGGTAGTAATGGACGATGGCGTAGGCGGCGGTATCCGGGCCGCCCAGTGGGGCGATGGTCAGGATGTGGCTGACAGAATCGTAAACGAACTCCATCGTTGCGCCCGCTGGCACGCTGAACGGGATGTTGGGCCCGTCGGGTACGCCACCCGCACCGTAGTTTTCGTCCCACGACTCGTTGATGGCCACCTTGGCTTCGTAGCTGCCGGCGGGGATCTGGTCGGTGGTGAAGCTGTAGATGCCATCGCCGTCCATGTCTTGCAGCCAGGAGCGCAGGCAGTCCGGCTGCCAGTCGCCGGGGCAGCCGATCTCGCTCTGGAAACTCCCGGGCACCGTGGCGATCACGGAGTTGACGTTGTCAGTGACCCAGTGAGACTTGTCATCGTAGTAGAACTTGACGTCGGTATCGGCGCCGAGACTGAGCGGAATGTTGGCGCCGGGGTAACTCTCGTCCCATGTGTCGTTCAGCGCCACCTTGTATTCCCACGAACCCGCGGGGAGGGCGAAGGTGCCCTGCCAGACGTCGTCACTGGGGTCGAAGGCGAGTTCCGTGGCGGGGCATTCGGGTTGCCAGTCGCCCGGGCAGCCGAGCTCGCTCTGCAGGTTGCCGACAACGGCAACGCTGTCGCCAGGCGGCCCAAGAACCGTAATGGTCAGAACATTCGTGGGTGAGTCGAACATGAATTCCACGGAGGCATCCGCGGGCACGGAAAACGCGATGTTGGCGCCGGGGTAGCTCTCGTCCCATGACTCGTCGATGGCTACCTTCGCCTCGTAATCGCCGGCCGGGATCTGGTCGGTGCTGAAGGAATAGACCTCGTCGCCATCCTGGTCCTGCAGCCAGGAGCGCAGGCAATCGGGCTGCCAGTCGCCGGGGCAGCCGAGCTCGCTCTGGAAGCTGCCCACCGCGGTGGCGATCCTCGAGTTCTGGTTGTCCGTAATCCAGTGGGTTTCGTGGTCGTAGTAAAACTTGACGTCCGCCGGGGCGCCGAGCGCGAGTGGAATGTTGTCGCCGGGGTAACTCTCGTCCCATGTGTCGTTCAGCGCCGCCTTGTACTCCCATGATCCGGCGGGGATATTGAAAACCCCCTGCCAGACCTCGTCGGCGGCATCGAAGCCGAGGTGCGTGGCCGCGCAATCGGGCTGCCAGTCACCCGGGCAGCCGAGTTCGTCCTGCAGGCTGCCGGCGATGGTGACGGAAGATGGGTCGGGAGTATGGTCCGCCAGCAGCGCCGGCGGCAGGGTAATCACGGCAAACAGGAGCGCCAGTGCTTTGGCGAAGTGGGATTTGTGAAGGGTCATGGTGCGCTTCCTCGAATACGGTTTGAGAGTCACTGATGCACTCTCAAATGGAGCGGATGTACAAGTTTTCATTCTACCCCACCGCATGCCCCCGACAAGGACATGGGTCAGCACTGAAATCGAATACACAACAGGGCAGGACGGTTTGGATTGCGTGTAGGAGCGGCTTTAGCCGCGATGATCTTTCGAATGCGGCCGAGAGTAAACAATCGCGGCTAAAGCCGCTCCTACAGAGTTGTGGCCCGCCCAGGCTTTACGGCAGCGTCTGCCGCGCCGGTTGGCCCGGGCGCACGGAGATCCGCAGATCCTCGAGGACCATGTAGAGGCAGGGCACCAGCACCAGGATGATCGCGGTGGCGAAGACGATGCCGAAGCCGAGCGAAATGGCCATGGGAACCAGGTAGGCCGCCTGTCGCGAGGTCTCCAGGATGATCGGCGTCAGCCCGCCGGCCGTCGTCAGCGTGGTCAGGATGATCGGCCGGAAGCGCCGGATGCCCGCCACGTGGATGGCGTCGAAGGCGGACATCTCGCCGCGCTTGCGGTTGGCGAAGGCGATCATGATCAGTGCGTCGTTCACCACCACGCCGGACAGCGCGATCACGCCCATGAAGCTGATCAGGGACAAATCGAAGCCGAGCAGGATGTGCCCGATCACGGCGCCGACGACCCCGAACGGGATGGCGATCATGACGATGAGCGGCTGCAGATAGCTGCCGAAGGCGATGGCCAGCAGGGCGTAGACGACCGCCATGGCCAGCGCGAATCCCCCCCACAGCGCGGCCGTGGAATCCCGCATTTCGGCCTGGGCGCCCTCGAAGCTCCAGGTGATGCCGGGGAAGTCGGCCCTCAGCTGCGGCAGGGTTTCCGCCTGGATGGCCTGCAGCACCCGCCGCACTTCGCGCTTGGGTTCGACGTCCAGGCTCACGGTCACGATGCGCCGCCCGTCGCGGCGATTGATCGAGTTGAACGACTCTCCGCGCTCGACCCGCACCACGTCCAGCAGTGGCACCTCCGCGCCGG
>Ga0209536_100009606_pt1 | contig 14376 bp, 8 predicted proteins | sample DeeMarSeWOR28_12_FD_187461 | JGI IMG/M metagenome (GOLD analysis project Ga0209536, IMG submission 187461) | Marine sediment microbial communities from White Oak River estuary, North Carolina - WOR-2-8_12 (SPAdes) (version 2) | ecosystem: Environmental > Aquatic > Marine > Intertidal zone >...
TGATGGCTCCCAGCTTTGCCGCCGCCGCGATCACCGGCGAAAAGGAGCGGAAGACCTACGAGATGCTGCTGGCCAGCCCGTTGCGCTCATTGAAGGGGGTCGCGAGCCCCCACGAGCCCTCGACCCCGGCCGCGTCTTCGGGCACCACGATGAACCACAGGTCCCCGGCTGGGACCGGATCCCAGATGTGCGGCTGTGCGATCCCGCACTCCGCACCGGCGACGCTGTGGGTCGCCACGCCGCCGAGCGGCCCGTGCAGGATCTTGGCGGCGACCGCCGAGCACGGGTTGTCCCAGCTCACGAGAAGCTGCGTGCCGTCGATGTCTAGCCGCTCCGCTTCGATCGGATCGCCCCCACCCGCTCCATCGGGGATCGGCGGCGGGGCGGTCGGCGCCGCGCTGCAAATCGTCGTGTTGCAGCCGCCCGGCGCCGTGTAGCTGACGCTGACGTTGTCCACGTACCAGTACCACGCAAAGTCCGCGTCGTGGTAGTGCCAGCGGATCTCGACGTCGCTCGCCCCGGCGGCCTGCGGCGAGATGTCGATGAGCGCGTGCTCGGGATTGGCCGTGTCCGCGGCGGTCCAGCCGGCCACGGTGATCCAGTTGCTGCCGGTCAGCGACGACCGGACGTCCACGCCGGCGACCTCGGTCTGATTGGCGTTGAAGTAATGGTCGAACTCGACGGATGCCGTCACGGCGGCGCCGAGGTCGATCGGCGGGGAGATCAGCTCCTCGTCCATCGTCACGCCCGGGCCCGTGCAGTCCGAGTCGACCGCCATCCAGTTGCCGGTGATCGGAAACGCGGGATCGGTGTTGCTGCAGCCCAGCGGGTCGGCGGCGTTGTCGACGTACCAGGTCCAGGCATCGCCGAGTCCGTCGACGACGGACCACGTGCCGGGCAGCCCCGCCTCGAAGTCCTCGAGCAGCGCCACGCCGCCCCCGAGGATCACCTCACCGGCGACCTGGCTTACCGCCCCTCCGGTCCAGGACCCTTCGTTGGCGTGGATCGAGACGGCGAAGTCGACCGGCCCGCCGCAGGCCAACCCCTCGGGAAGCTTGGCCGTGAAGTGCGGTGCGAGCGAGCCCGCCGAGGTCCCCTCCGCCAGGTCCGGATAGCTCGCCTGCCAGTCCAGCATCACCACGCCCGGGGTCAGCGCCGTCACCTCGGCCCACACTCCGGTCAAGACGTCGGTTCCATCGTTCTCGACGAGCACGTCGAACTCGACGTACTCGCCGGCATCCCAGTAGCTGTTCCCGCTGCCGGGGCCGCCGCTCGGGCAGAGGTCGCTCTCGGGGCTCTGGGAGCCGCACGAGGCATGCGGCCCGCAGGACTGACCCGGGAAGGTCAGGGTCAGGGTCCAGCTATTGAGCGTGCCGGTGTCCACTATCGCGTCGTCCGAGACGCGCAGCGTCCAGTTCCCGAGGGAATCGATCCCGTCCGCCGAGCTGAGGGGCGACTCGGGCTGGAACGACCCCGCGTACGGCGGGCTGCCCGCGGTGATCGGCGTCGAGGCCTCGTCGTCGAACACCGTGTCGTCGAAGTTCTCTCCGGTGCCGCCCCGGCGATCGACCAGCGAGATCGACGGCCCGGTCGGTGGGATCAGCGACAGGACCAAATCGCCGTCGTAAGTGTGGGTGATGTTGACGGTCACGTTGACGTCGCCGACGGTCTCGGAGTCGGTCAACGCGATCACGCTATCGAAGGTGGCGTCGTCCGGGATGGCCAGCGGCGTGTCGGTGCTGTCGTACGACGGGCTGACATCGCGCAGGGTCTCGAGCGTGTGGTACGCGCCGGCGTTGTCGTCCGAGGCGCCGTTGCCCACCGTGTCGGCCGAGGCGACCGAGTAGAAGTACCGGCTGCACTCCTCGAGGCCGGTGATGCGCAGATCGTGCGAGGCGACCAGCGCGCCGTCCGTCTCCGTGGTCGATCCCGGTGGCGTCAGACCGTGCGTCACAGCGCTGTCGGCCGGCTCGTCGGTGTCCCAGGTGATGCGCGCCGAGGCACCGGTCACTTCGCTGGCCTGGACGCTCGAGATCACCGGCGGCTGGCAGTCCGCGTTCGCGTTGTCCCGTACCGTTACGCCGAACCCTCCGGCTCCATCGTCCGCGTCGGTGTAGCCCGCGTCGAGGACGTCGCCGTGGCTCACCGAGAGCGCGCCGTCCCCGTTCACGGGTGGATCGGACGTCGTCGGGAACGTCGCCTGGTAGCGGCTGATGCCCGGCTCGATCCGTGTCAACGTGACGATCTCGGGTACGATCTCGGTCGCCGACGACAGCTCGACGGTGATCGTCGGCGGATCGCCGGGGATGTTGTCGTCGCGCAGCGTGATCACGAGCGTGTCGTTGCAGGAGTAGACGTCGTCCTGGAAGAGCACGGACCCGGCCGGGAGGTAGGCGTTGATTTGGGTCGCCATCGCGTCGACGATCCCGTAGCCGCGGACGTAGCTCGGATCGAATCCGAGGCCGCCCGGATCGTAGTCCGCGCTCGCGAACAACGCCTCGCGCATCGCCTGCACGGTCAGGGTCGGGTGCGCCTGGATCAGGCAGGCCACGGCGGCGGCGACGAGCGGCGTCGACATCGAGGTCCCGTTCGCGCTCGTGAACTCCGTCGTGCTGGACGGGCTGATCGTCTCCGTGCCGGAGCCCAGGGCGAGCAACTCCGGCTTGACCCGCCCGTCGGCCGTCGGTCCGTCCGAGCTGAACGACGCGATGCTTCCCGAGCTGGTCACGGCTCCGGCCGTAATGACGAAGAATGCGTCGGACGGCGCGATGAGGTGCGACGTCGCGGGATCGGAATCGTGGCCGTCGTTGCCGGCCGCGGTGACGGTGTGCACCCCGAAGTCGCTGGCCGCGTTGATCGCTATCGTCGTTACGGCCGTCTCGCCGTCCAGATCGGCCTGGGTGTACCAGTCGATGTACCCCAGCGAGGAGGTCGTCATGTCGACGCCGTTCGCCTCGAGGAACTCGAGGCCCGCGACGAAGTTGTCCTCTTCCGCCGGATACTCGGCGGTCGTGTCCTCCGTCTTGGCCAGGGCGAAGGAAGCGTCGTACGCGCCGCCGACGAGCTCGCCCGGATAGTAGGAGCCGAGCGTCCCGAGGATCTTGGTGCCGTGATCGTGTTGGCTCGAGGGGTCTCCCGGCTGGTTGCTCGTGTCCGGATCGTCGTCGACGAAGTCGTATTCCGCGACCACCTCGATCTCGTGCCCGGGCTGCTGGAACGCGTCGTGGTCCCGGCGGAAGCCGGTGTCGAGAATACCGACGATCACGCCCTCTCCGGTGTAACCGGCCTCGTGCAGGGCGATGAGGTTGATCTGGGTGAGCTGGGAGGTCGAGCGGCCGTAGTCCAGCGTCAGTGATTCGGCCGGGACTTCCGGGGGCTCCGCCGGCTTCGCCTCCGACAGCTCCGGCCGCCTCGACCGGGCCACGGGCTGGACCTGGGTCACCGCCGGCAGCGCCGCGATCGCTTCGATCTGCGGCTGCGTGGCCACGGCGCTCACCGCGTTGACCCAGCGGCTTCGGATCCGCACGCGGGCACCCGTGGCCGCGACCTGATCGACGTAGGGCTCGTGCACCGGCAGGTCGCGAGAGTCGAACAGCGGCCCGCCGTCCACCCCGCGCCGCCCGCGCAGCCGCCGCCGTTCGACGGCGCGGTGATCGTAGGATGCCGCAACACCGGCGATGGCCTGCTCGCGCGCGGCGCGATCGGCGAGGCCCTTGTCGGTGAAGAAGATCCAAACGCGGTACGGACCCGCGTCTTCATCGAGCAGGCGGCGCATCGCCGGAGACAGCTTGGCCGGCGGCTCGGTCTCCGGTCCGACCGCCGGAATCAGGGACGGGACGAGCAAGCAGGCCAGAACGAGCGGGAGACGGAATCGCGACATGCCAACCTCCGGCGCGAGCGTGTATCTCGACGCAGCACCTCTAATTATCCTGCGAAACCGATCCGACGGTTAGTCGAAAAGCGGACAAACTCGCATCGCCGGCGTTTCTCGACAAAGGCGGGACCGGGGTCGCTTACGGCTTCTTCCGGCCGGCCGACCAAAGGGGCCAATCAGCCCCGGAGCCAGGCGTGACCGCAGGCCAACACCAAGTGCCCATTCGGGCGTCCATGACCCTCGGACCGTGGCGCACTCCTGGCGTGCGTGGCCTGTACGCCCGCCACAGAAACGGCTCGGCCTACGGAGAACAAACCCGAGCGGATCTCGAGGGTGGTGCAGGCGAACCATCCTCCGAGGGTGACAAGTAGTCCGGCTCCGGCACCCCAAGATCCGAGCAGGTTCGAAACGATACGAGAAAGACCCTGAAAGTCCTCGTGCGACTTCGAACGCGTGCGTCGGCCGAGCGATTCGAGGAGGTTGCTCGGATTCAGGCGCTGGACGGGAAGACGTGGAACCATCCGATTGTCGTGAACGGGGTGGTCTATGTGCGGAATGGGGAGGAGGCCGCGGCGTATCCGATGTAGGATTCGTGCCATGCTGCACTTTGACGAGGAAAGCCACACCTACACCTACGACGGGCGGAAGCTGGTCTCTGTGACCCAGTTCCTGGGGCGCTTCTTCGCGATCTTCGACGGGCCGAAGATCGCACGTCGCGTGGTGACCAATCCCAACAGCAAGTACCACGGTCGCGATCCCGACGACTTGGTCGCGGAGTGGGAGGCCAACAGCCTTCAGGCTCGGAAGCTGGGCACCCTGTTGCATCACAACATCCGGCAGCAACTCATCGACGGCGATGTGCGCGGCGAGCGCAGCGACGAGCTCCCTCACTTTGAGGCTTTCATCGCCGGCAAGGACTGGCGTCCATTGATGGTGGAAGAGAAGGTGTGCTGCCCGGAGGCGGGCATCGCCGGCACCGTCGATGCCGTCTTCGAGGACTCCGGCGGCGATGTCGTCATCTGTGACTGGAAGCGAGCGAAGAAGATGAAGTTCGACAATCGCTGGCAGAAGGCGAAGCCGCCGATCCAGCACCTCGACGACTGCGACCTCAGCAAGTACAGCCTTCAACTGTCGCTTTACCGGCACCTGCTGCGGGAGCGACTGCAGGACCGCAACGTCTCGCTGCTGCTGGTCAACTTCACCGACCGCTACACCGAGATTCCGATCCGCGAGCACCGCGACGAGGTCCGGGCGCTACTGCTGGCCCACGGAGCCGGCGAAGCCACGCGCTGATCCCCGGCCAAGGTGAAATGAATCTGTAACCTCCCGGCACATTTCTTTCAGGAAGAGGTGAATGAACCCCATCAGGAGGTGGATTCATGGACGCTTCCGAAAGAGAAACAGGTGCCACGGGCAGACTCTACGCCCTGGACAACCTGAGGACGTTCCTCATCTTTCTGGTTGTCCTCGTTCACGCCGGCGTCGTTTACGAAAGCAGCGGCTTCATGGCGCCGTATTGGATCGTCGACGACCCGTCAACCAGCGATCTTCCCGGCCTCGTGAATCTGATTCTGGACCTCCTCGTCATGCCTACGATCTTCTTCATTTCGGGGTATTTCACTCCAGCATCCGTGGAGGCAAAAGGGAGCTGGCGGTTCCTGAAGACCAAGTTCAGGAGACTGATGGTTCCGTGGTTCATCGCGGTCTTCACCTTGATCCCACTCCACAACATGTTCTTCCTGCATTCGAGGGGTCTACCCCAGGGAAACTGGACCCACTATTGTCATTTCAGCAACGGCACCATCAGCATGAGCTGGCTGTGGTTCCTACCGGTCCTGTTTGTTTTCGATGTTCTGTACTTGCTGCTATGGAGGCTGAATCTCCACCCCCGAAAGCTCCCCATGAGCTGGGCCGTGGTGGTTGTGTTCGTTCTGGGCATGACCTATTGCGAGGTCGCCAGTGCGTTCGACTGGATCGGATGGACAAAAACTCCGCTGATCGACTTTCAGAACGAACGGCTGCTTCCCTACTTCCTCCTGTTCTTGCTGGGGTCGCTGTCCTATCGAAGAGGAATTCTGGATACCAACAAGAGAAACATGAAACTCTACATAGCCGTGAACGCAACAGCATGGATACCGATCAACATCTACCTGATAGTACTGCTCAACTTCTTCTTGCGTCCCGGAAACTACATTGTCTCCGCAGGTGTCGACGGTTTCGTGCTCTGGTTCTGCTCCCAGGTCTCCATGCTGAGCCTTCTCTACTGTGCGGTGACCACCTTCAAGTATTACCTCAACCGGCAGGGACGGCTCGGCCGCGTCTTGAGCGAACTCTCTTACAGCGTCTACATCATTCACATCGTCGTGATGGGACCCATCGCGTGGGTTCTGCTCAAGACCGATCTCCCAGCCCTTGTCAAGTATCCGTTTCTGGCCCTGGCTACCTGGGTGGCGAGCAGTCTTATCGCCTACGCGTACACCCAAACGGTGGCGAGAGTGACCGCGAAGCCCGTCACGCTTCGCACATCCTCCGACTGGCCCGAAAGCTCTCGCGACGCCAAGGTCTGGGAATGAACACCGACCCTGTTCGCTCGTAGAGCACTTCTCGTAACTCTCGCAGGCGGGAAAAGGCCACGAATCAAAGAGAAGTTCATTCGCCGCCCTTTCTGTGCAGAATCGGCCTCTCCTCGTCTCCTGAGGTGCGGGTGATCCAAGTTGGCGAAGAGTGATCCCCGCCACTGGCAAAACCGGCCGCGAGGGCGTAAAGGATAGCGTATGAGATTACATCGACGGCCGCGCCGCCGAGGATGGCGGCCGTGGGTCCTCGTGGCCGCGCCTCTCGCGGCGGGTTTTGTCGCGGCAAGCCTACACGCGACCGACTCCCGTTCGGACAGCGCGCGGGAGTCCGAGCGCGCGTTCGCCGACGGCCGCGTGATCGTCCGTTTCGCGACGACCCGAGCGTTTCGCGGGCTCGAGACGGGGCTCCCGGACGTGGACGCGATCCTGCGAGCGCGCGGCGTCCGCGAGATCCGCCCGGCCTTTCGTCTGGACTGGAGCCGCAACGCCGGCCTCAAGCGGCAGCACGGCCTCGACCGCGTCTACGCCCTCGAGTTCCCGGCCAGAGCGGACGTCGAGCGCATCGCCCTCGCCCTTGCCGCCGTCCCGGGTGTCATCTATGCCGAGCCGGACGTCATCGGGCGCGGCGGGCAGATTCCTCCCGACGACACGCACTACCCGGCCGAGTGGCACCTCGAGAACTCCGGGCAGAGTGGAGGGACGCCGGACGCCGACATCGACGCCGTGGACGGCTGGGCCATCGGCACCGGATCGCCTACGGTGGTGCTGGCCGTGCTCGACACGGGGATAGATTCGGCCCATCCGGAGTTCTCCGGGCGCATCGTCGCGGGATTCGACTTCGTGAACAACGATTCGAACCCGGAAGCGGACCACTCCCACGGGACCCTCGTCGCCGGTATCGCGCTCGCGAACGCGAACAATGCGTTTCAGGTGGCGGGCATCGACTGGAACGCGAAGCTCATGCCCGTGAAGGTTCTCAACTCCAGCAATCTCGGCCTGACGACCGACCTCGTGGACGGTATCGTGTGGGCGACCGACAACGGCGCCGATGTCATCAGCATGAGCCTCATCAACTTCCCGTGCTCGGGATCGCTGCGCACCGCCATCCAGTATGCCCGCGACGCGGGCGCGGTCCCCATCGCCTCGGCGGGCAACAATGGAATCGGTGACGCCGACACCTCCGGACCCGGGTGCATCCCGGAGTCGATCTCGGTGGGCGCCACCGACGACGACGACCGCCGGGCATCCTTCTCGGCCACGGGGGCGGCCCTCGACATCGTCGCGCCCGGACAGAGCGTGCGGACGGTCAAGTACCGCAGCTACAGCGACGGCTTCACGAGTTTTTCCGGTACGAGCGCGGCGGCGCCGGTCGTTTCCGGGATGTGCTCGCTGTTGCTCGCCCTGCAGCCGGGCTTGTTGCCGGAGGAAGTGCGAACACTGCTGCAGTCGAACGCGGAGGACGGCGTGGGCCCGTCGCCCGAGGACACGCCGGGCCGCGACGACTTCTTCGGGTGGGGCCGCGTGAACCTCGCCTGGACCTTGGCGGCCGTCTTCCCCGCGACGCTGCGTCGCGGGGGCGTCACGCCGGCGACGATCGGCGTGGGTCAGGGCGCGACCTTCTCGGTCGTCTACAGCAGTGCGAGCGACACACCTCCGGATTACGTCCGGCTCGTGCTGTCGGGGCCCGGTTCGGGGACCTTCGACATGGCTTCCTCGACGTCCGCCCACACGATCTTCCGGAACGGCGATTTCACCGACGGCGAGCAGTACGACGTCTCCCCGACGTTGAGCGCCGCGGGGACGTGGACGTTTCATTTCGAGGCCGCCGAGGGGGGCGTGCCCGCGCGCCTCCCCGCGGCCGGGGAACTCACCGGGCCGATGGTGACCCTGATGCTCGCCGAGGACCACGCCATCGCGGAGTCGTCGGTGGACTCGGCATTCGTGCTCGGCGATTACACCTCGACCTGGTCTCTTGACAACGCCTCCGAGGCGCTCGACGAGGTGGTCTCCGCGGGGGGCCCGCCTCCGGATCGCTTCAGCACGCTGGACCATCGCTTCACCTTCGACGTCACCGGCGGCGACGCCGTGAGCTTCCACGTGAACGCGGAGCGCGTCATCTTCTGGCCGGCGGAGGACGACCGCTACGACTTCTCGTACTCGACCGACGGCGGCTCGACCTGGTCGCCGATGCTGACGGTCAGCACGACGAACGCCGGGACCGACTACCAGACTTTCTCGCTTCCACCGGGCACCGCCGGCGACGTGCGGGTCCGCGTGGAAGACACGAACAGCATCGCGGGAACCCAGGGCATCGACCGCGTGTTCATCGACCACATGTTCTTCCGCTCGGAGGCCGCGCCGACGCCCGGCGAGGCGACGGGCCTCGTGGTGACCGACCTCGACGCTCAGACCGGCGCGCTGTCTCTCGCCTGGAATGCGGCGTGCGCCGCTGCCGACCACAACCTGGTCTACGGTCCGCTCGCGAGCGTGGGGGCGTACGGCTACACCGGACAGGTGTGCGGTGTCGGGGCCGCGGGCGCCTACGCGGGCTTCGACCCGGGTCCCGGTTCGTGGTTCTTCCTGGTGGTGGGAACGGACGGGACGGCCGTGGAGGGGTCGTACGGCACGGACTGGACAGGAACCGAGCGGCCGGAGCAGACCAACGACCCGGTGTGCCCGTTCACCCGCGATCTGACGTTGCGATGCGACAGCCCGTGAGGTAACCCGCCGCCCGATCGTGCCGGCACCGATAGAAGGTCGTCGGAGGTTCGAGCCTCGGATCTCGATGCAAGCCGCCAGGCCGAACACAAAGTGATGCGACGAAGCGGTGCGGGGTGCATCCCGGTTTGACCCGATTCCCTCCGGTACGTACATTACTCGAGCAATGACTTGACGCTCACCCCATGTGGCACCTCGGCGGTGCTTTCCCAACGGCGTTGTTGCCAACAAGGTGTTCACGACACCGCGGGAAGCCCGGTGGAGTCTCCAATGCACGCCCAAAGACGAGGCGCCGGCCGCAGTCTTCTCGGAATCCTGATCTTCTCTCTGATTCCGGCACAGGCCGTGGCGTCGGACACCGCAGTGCCGGACAACAACTACTACGGCTTCATGGTCTATGACTGGGACGCTCCCCTGGAAGATGCTCTACCCGCGATCTTCTCCTTGGGCGCCCGGTGGATTCATGCCGAGGGACCCAACCAGCTGAGCAAATCCGTCCACTGGGGACAGGTTCAGCCGTACAGTGAAAACCCGGATTGCTACGATTTCGAGACCGTCAGCTGGATCAGGGACGCGGCGTCCCAGGGTTTTGACGTGCTGCTTACTTTGAGCACCGGGCACGATAGCCCCAACTGGTGGTTTCAAAACACTTTTTCCCCGTGGGTCGAATGCCATGAGGAGCTGAACTCGTGTAGCGGGGGATTCCAGGCGGTTGGCTTCGCCAGCAATTGCCCTCCTGCCGAAGATCACTGGCAGCAGTGGTACGACTTTGTGTAAAGGACCGTGGATTACTTTGACGGAAGCGAGATATCCCGTCCCGAGGTGACGTATTTTCAGAGCATCAATGAAGCTCATCTCAGATGTGGTCCATTCCACGGGGGCTATTGGGTCGGTACCAAGGAGGACATGTACGGCGGCGTTGAACAGGAACCGATATACATCGACATCGATCCGGACGCGGTGGGGCAAGAGATCGTACCGCTGGACAGGGGAGTCGTTCCGGTCGCTTACAGGGCGATTCGGGAAGCAAGCGACTCCGGGGCCGCGCGTAACCGCCCCCGGGCCCTATTCGCGCAGGGTGCACCCAGCGGATTCTATCAATTCCTCGAGCTATGCGAGTTGTACGAACACTACAAGACCGATGGAACCGATGAGTTCACACCCGCGGAGAAGCAGCAAGTCCTGTAACTCGCCATGGAATACGGCCTCTATCCCCGAGTAGCCTCGTGTAACGATGAGTGGCCTGCCCGATGCAACGAGGAGAACTACATCGACTGCACTCCACAGTGTTTCAATGAGATCTCCGTGTGGATGGAAAACGATTACATGGCCTACAACTGTGAATTGATGGAGTATTCGCGGGATTACTCGACCTATTACGACGTCTACGCCATGCGAACCGTCGACGCCTACGGCTTGAATCCCTGGGCAGAGGTGTTCAGTGGACCGACGGGATCCGCCAAGGCGATGTCGTACATGAGAGAGAGGCTTGATCCGGGGAAACAACTGTGGGTGCCGACGCACACCTGTCCGCCAGTCCCAGGCCCGGTTCCGAGATCGAGGCATACCGTGCCTACCATTTGCTCCAAACCCTGACCGCTGCCTATCGGGCGGGTGTGGATTGGATCGCACCCACGTATCTGACAGGAGACGGGATCGGTCTGTACACAACGGGCTTGGAGGAACGACTGGAGGCGGCAGACACTTTTTCCATGATGGCGGATATTTTTCCGACAGCGGATTCCTTCGATTTTCTCAGCGAGACGGTTGAAGGCGACGCGGTCCTTTACGAGTTTCGCTTGAATGGACAGGAACCGGGTCTGGATCGTCACGCCATGATCGCATGGTGCCTGGACGACGAACCATGGAACCCGGGGAGCTTCACAAACCCGGAGTGTAGCAATGCAACGCCACAGCCCGTCGATTGGACTCCCTTCGTCGGAGGCCTTACCCATGGGTCCATCACGGTGCATGACTACAAGGGCATCGTGCTGAGCCACGTGGACTGTGACGGTCAACCCGGCTGCACGGCGCAGAGCCCTTGCGTGGACGACATCACCGAGGCGCCTGTCGTGATCACATGGATCTCAGATTACGACTGCGCCCGGACGACGGCCACGCTTGGAAGCATATCGATCCAGAACTCTCCGCTGTACCTCACGTCGTTCTCGCCAGCAGCAACCCTCTCGGTAATAGGCCACTATGACAACGGCATCGACTGCGATGTCTCTGCAGGAGCCCTCGCCACGACCTATCAGTCACAGGATCCCGAAGCTGCAACCGTCGATGCCGACGGGCTCGTGGTCGCGCAGAGTGTAGGCTCCACGGTGATCGACGTCGCCAACGGCGTCTGTACTGACGAGGCCGTAGTCGTAGTCGAGAGCTTGCCCATGCAACTGACGGCATCCCAAGACCGGTTTGAGTGGCCTGCCTATTCCGGAGCGGTGGGCTACGATATCGTCCGTGGCGATCTCATGGCTTTGAGGACAACCCAAGGCGGGTTCTCCACGTCGACGGAGCTCTGTCTGTGGAACGATGTTGCGACGACGACCATTCTGGAAGGCCACGAGCCGTTGCCAGGTGAGGGCTGGTGGTACTTGATGCGCGTTGTGTACAGCTCGAGCGGCAACACGGGCTCTTACGACGTGAATGGAACCGGCACGACACGCAACGCTGGAATCGCCGCTTCATCCCAGGCTTGCCCCTGAAGTCGGCCCGGCGCCCGGGCGATCGTCTCGGGCTCGGTCAGAGGAGTGTGGGGATCTTCCGCCCCGGCGGAAACGAGGCAGAAGATGATGGGTGGCGATGCAACTCCAACCCGCGCGGGTCCCACATACCGCGTGCGGCAATTCCCGCGAACAGCGAGACTCAACGCTGCAAAACGGTGATGACGACCTTTCCTCGAGCGTGAATTTCTTCCAGATACCGGACGGCGTCAGGGACCTCGTTCAGCGGGTACGTCCTGCCGATGACCTCGATGATCGGGACCCTCTGTCCAGCGCGAAGCTCTCCCTTGTCGAGAGTCCTGGTCCGGCCGCGGTCCTCAATCGTGCTCCATGGTGGCGGATTCAGCGCCGCACCACCCAGGTGCCCGCAAACCGGTCGTGCAATCCGCGGTGTGGATGCACAACCGCGTAGACCGCCGCACTGACCCATAGGAGAAGCACCACGACAGCGGAGGTGAAAGCGATACCTTCGGCCCGTTGAGTCAACAATGCCACGAGTGACATCGGAAGAAAAAGTGGGAGCCAAACGAACGCCCAGCGCACCAGCAGGCGTGACCTGGCGGCGGGTTCTCCATGGGCGTTGATCACCGCCAATCTGAAGATGGTGTGACTGGCGGTACTGCGGAACGGGAGTGCCAGGAGTTGAATCAGGGCCAGGGCTCCCAATACCACCAGAGCAGAAATGATGACGATCTCGCCCAGGGAGTCAATCCACGGCTTGTCATGATAACGCCCGACAAAGAACGCGATCCAAACATAAAGAGGCAGCATGAAGACCGACCCCGCTCGAATCCCCCTGCTGACCTCGGCAGGTCTGTCCAGGAGTCCACGCAGGGTGCCGGTGAGGAAGCTCAGTTTCTCGAACTTCCCATTCTCGAGGTTCTGCAGCACCGGTCTTGCATGAAGGGGGAGGCCGGTTGATTCTACACAGGCGGCGACGGCACCCAGGAAACGCTGTTGGCCGGCGACGTCACCAACGGGAATGCGTTCGGCGGGGGACCTTACATCGGGCCAGGGTTCGTCGAGCAGAACGGCGCGTCCTTCTGCGGTGATCCAAACATGATCGAGGCTCAGCCAGGCGGGCAGGGTTTGATCACCTGTCGCGTCCCACAGCTCCGACGCCAAGTCGTGGAGCCAGTGGCGCAAAGTTTCCCAGGGTACTCGCTTCCCGTCTTCGACCAGACTTGAAAACGGCACTCCCTGCGTCGCCTCGAAGGCATCCCAGGTGCCCTCGGCGGTCTCGACGCCCTGCAGCCAGCGCTGACGGCCGGACCGGGCGACATTTCGTCGAGCAACGGAAAGCTCCAATGCGCTTCGCCGCAGCAACCAGACCTGGCGGCGTAGCACAGGATCGGTGCCGACGATCCATTCTCCGGGAACCATCTCCTTGATGATCCGGTAAGGCCCAAGCGATCCAGCGCCGTCGGTGGGAACTTCCAGCTGAGCTACAGGCTCGATCGACGGTCGCACCGTGCCCTTCGGCTTGATCACCACCCTTGTTCCGCTGGCGAGGTCCCAAACGGTGGCAAACCCATTCTCACGGCGCGCTCTCAATGCCAACAAAGCGGGGATCCAGCCGCACACGACGGCGGCGACCACGTACATCACGGTCTGAAACCCGGTCCAGTCGGCATCGGAGATCAATGCCATCATGAGGGGCATCCGGACGCCCTCAACAGAGGCAATGGGAATGAGGATCCGGATCAGCGCCCGTCCCAATCCGGGCCGGCGGCCGTTTGTACGGACCACCCGCAACCCCTTGAGCCACTTGCCGAGGCCGGCGCCCCAGATCCCCTCGGCGATACTGAAGTAGAGGAAGCCGACGCTGAAGAGCAGGAAGTAGTACTTCGCCGAATACAGGGTGCGCTCGACAAGGGGCCGAACAAGCAGCTCCTCGGCGCCGACCACGAACATCAGGATCACATAAGCAGGCAAGAAAGCGATCAGGTAATCGATCCAGCCGGTAGACGCCCGGATCACCATCGACGCGGGCTCCGGTTCCTTGGAGCTGAAGGGCATCAGCGCATCGCGCAGCGCCGTGTAGTCGGCGTAGCGCCCGCCCGGCTCTTTGGCGAGGCAGCGGGCCACCACGCGTTCGACGCCCGGCGGCAGGTCTTCACGCAGTTCTCTCAGCGGTTTCGGCTTTTGGTTCACGGCGTTGGCAACGACCTGCACCGCGTTGTCGCCCTCGAAGGGCGCCCGGTCGGTGAGCAGGGTGAAAAGCGTTGCCCCCACCGAGTAAATGTCGGCGCGCACGTCCAGCTCATCGCCGCGAAGCTGTTCCGGCGACGCGTAGGCCGGAGTGCCCATGATCTTCCCGTGGGCCGTGACAAAGGTGTCGGTCTTGGCCAGGGTGGAGACGGAAAGGCCGAAGTCGCCCACCTTCACTGAGCCGTCCGGGCTGACGAAGCAGTTGGAGGGTTTGATGTCGCGGTGCAGCACACCGCCCGCGAAGGCGGATTCGAGGCCGGAGATGACGTCG
>Ga0209536_100009607_pt1 | contig 14376 bp, 12 predicted proteins | sample DeeMarSeWOR28_12_FD_187461 | JGI IMG/M metagenome (GOLD analysis project Ga0209536, IMG submission 187461) | Marine sediment microbial communities from White Oak River estuary, North Carolina - WOR-2-8_12 (SPAdes) (version 2) | ecosystem: Environmental > Aquatic > Marine > Intertidal zone >...
CATCGGCAACGGGCGGATCGTTTATGTTGGTGACAGATAAATCAACGACGGTAAGCGTATTGTTTGCATCCCGGTAGCTGAATTTATCCAGACCAAAAAAGTCGGCGGCAGGTGAGTAGCTAAAGGAGCCGTCGGCGGCCAGTGTCAGGGTGCCGTTGGACACGTTTTCTTCCAGCGTTACAGCCGGGTAAATTGCCGCCTCTGTCACCTGCAATTGACCGTCCTCTGCAACGAAATAGCTTTCAGTTCCCGTTTCCCTGTTGTTGCCCTCTTCCCCATGGCAGTTGGGGCAATCGGGCGTTGTGATTGAATCGCTGCCGCTGAAGGTCGCTGATACGTATGTCGATCCGGTTATTGCCGCCGACGTTTCTTCGCAGGCTATGCCCGTAGCGGGAATGGAAAAGTTCAGGCTGAGATCGTTATCACCGTCGCCATCGACGTCGGTTAAAGCTGACGGTAAATAGTTTGCGTCCGGTGCAGCCTGGTCGGGTCCGAAGCGAACCGATTGCGGGTCTATGGTTGCGGCATCGAAGTCGCTGCTCTCTCCGTCGGCGATCTGTGTGGTCAGTACCGCAACCTGCAGCGATTTGCTGCTAGAGGCCGTGTCAACGAAATTGTCTGGGTCGCCCGGGCGAATATCGAGCGTAATCGACTCTGCCTGTGCCGAAAGGCATATCAATAAAATCCCTGCTGAAGAGGCTAGTCTTTTTATCAATCAAATACCCCCCCATAATTCTACTCCAATTATCCCGCCCAAGGCAGCCCGACTGGCGGTTAACGCCTTATGTCGAATTCGCCGTCCCGGGAACCATAGGAACCGAATCGAGCACCCAGTTACCGCTCTCCTGCCGCCCCGGTGACGGGATTGCATACGCCGTGTCAGGCCCCTTACTGCGTGAGGTTTTCCAATCTATACGCCAGCCCGCATCTGTCCATTTTTTAAGATAATTGCGGTAGCCTGAGATGCACTCGTCGCCTATGACCAGGAGTTCGTTGTTCTTCGAGGCGGGGGTTCGTACCGGGTATAGCTCGGTCACAACAGCAATGTCTTCGGCGGCAATCGCGAGATTGATTTGCTGCAGGCGCTCATCACTGCTTTCGTCCAGCATGCAATTGCGCAGGTTCAGGAAAAATATTCGCGTGTGGCGCTCGTCTACCGGCTGTTCGAAGAAGTACTGGACGAACGTGTTGTCTTTGGAAAGATTGATTGTAGTGACCAGCGTATTTGGACCGTAGTGCGCTGAACTCGCCCCGAAGTGCTCCGGATCGTCGTCATTACGCAGATGCTCGAGCTGAGTCGTTCCCGGTTTGGGCGGATCCATTCGAATGAACACCTCGGTTCCCCAGTCGTGCTCACTCACGGTCATTCGGTCGGGCCGAAAACGGATATTGCCCTGCAAGTCGTGTACGAATTCGTTATGAACCGGGTCGAGTCCATTTTCGATCGATCTTTCGAAATAGGCATCGAGTTCGAGTATCACCGGACCCGTGGCGCGCCAACCGGAACGTTCCCATTCGGCGATTTCGTAGAGCGGAGGTCGGTCCTTCTCTGCAAGATCCCCAAGAAAAGCAAATACGATGCCGTAGCGCTCGACCACCGGGTAGCTGTCCACCTTGGCGCGCGCCGCAATTTTGCGGCCGGCTTGCAAGGACGGAATGTGGGCGCAGCGCCCGGAGCCGTCGAACTCCCAGCCATGGTAGGGGCAGGCGACCCGCCCGTTCCTTATTCTTCCTTTGCCTAGCGATCCGCCGCGATGGACGCAGGTGTCAGCCAGCACATGAGCGTTACCCGATGCATCGCGGAAAGTCACGAAGCGCAACCCGAGTATTTTCACCCGTTGCGGTTCCTCTCCGGTCAATTCGTCGCCCAGGCACACCGGATACCAGAAATTTATATACATGCCATTAAGCCTCGATAGATTGGCCGTGCATGGCCTCGGCACAAAATATAGCCCGACCTCGCCTCTGACCGTATGCATTTTCCCATGCTTTAAGGACGATTGTTTGAAATCGAGGCTGGGCGCACCAGATAATCGCTCGCCAGGCACAGGCCGGGGCGGCGGTTCGCGGTTTCTGCTGCTATACTCGCGGCTCCGTGTCCGTCGCGGCGCAGCCGGGGGCGGCCCATCCCATTATTGGTAGAAAAAATTAGAAGGCGGGATTCCATGTCGACTTATGATGACCAGCTAAACAAAGTTCGCAATAAGCCCGGGTTTATCGCTGCCCTTGACCAAAGCGGTGGCAGCACGCCGAAAGCTTTAAGGCTCTATGGTGTTGGTGAAGATCAATACAGTAATGAAGAAGAAATGTACGCGGCAGTCCATGCGATGCGCACGCGGATCGTGACGAGCCCGGCGTTCAACGGCGATCGTATTCTGGGCGCCATTCTGTTCGAAAATACGCTCGATCGCGAAATAGGCGGCAAGAATTCTTCCCATTATCTCTGGCAGGAAAAAAACGTCGTGCCGTTTCTCAAGGTCGACAAGGGTCTTGCTGATGAAGCCGACGGCGTGCAGATAATGAAGCCGATACCGAACCTCGCGCAGTTGCTGGAAAAAGCTCGCGCCAAGGATGTGTTCGGAACCAAGATGCGCTCGGTCATTAAATCCGCGAATGCGGCAGGAATTGAAAAGATCGTGGCGCAGCAATTCGAAATTGGCCGCCAAATCGTCGCTGCGGGCCTGACGCCGATTATTGAGCCGGAAATCGACATCAACGCGCCCGACAAGGCACAAGCAGAAGCGCTGCTGCGCGATCAGTTACTGGCGCATCTCGACAAGTTGGCCAGCGATGAACTGGTCATGTTCAAGCTGACGCTTCCCGAGCAGACCAATTTTTACAAAGCTTGCCAGGATCATCCGAATATGGTCCGGGTGGTTGCGTTGTCTGGCGGCTATTCTCGCGAGGAGGCCAACCGGCGGTTGGCGGCCAATAATGGAATGATCGCCAGTTTCTCGCGCGCTCTGACAGAAGGCCTGTCAGCGCAGCAGTCGGAGGAAGAATTCGATGCGGCGCTGGATGCAGCGATTCAGTCTATTTATGAGGCTTCCTGCACGTGATTGTGTGCTCCAATGCACTGAAAGCCCGCTACTAGCGGGCTTTTTTGTGCCCGTAGGGCCAGGGCTGTTGCCCGGTTTGTCCATTGGTTGGTTTAGCCGTCACGTGGTTCGAATCGGCATAGCCGCTTCGAACGAATAGCTTTTTGATTAGCATGCCCCCGCCCAGTTAAGGAGTTTCAAACCATCATGTCCGACCAAACATCAGCGGCAACGGCCGGCGTGTCCACGGGTACGCTTTTCGGGCCCAGGAAACTTAACCTGCTCGTGTCAGACGGCGTGTCCACTCTGAACATGTCGACCCTGCTGTTTGGATCGTTTTTCGGCATCGCGATGATGGGCTTCGTAAATGCTTGCCAGCCGTATCTCTTCACCGAGGTACTGAACGTGCCGCTCGACGAGCAGGGTCCCCTGGCGGGTAATCTGACATTTTTATCCGAAATCGTGGTGATCTGTACCATCGGATTAATCGGCGCGATGTCGGACAAGGTGGGTCGTAAGCCGCTCTGGGTCGGCGCCTTTGCCGTGATGGCGGTTGGTTATTTTCTGTACCCGCTGGCGACGACCGTTAACGAGTTGACGGTATATCGCATGTTTTTCGCCCTGGGACTGGCCGGCAACACGGCAATGCTGCCATCGGTTGCTAATGATTACGCGGTCGACAGCTCGCGCGGAAAATTGATTTCGGTCTGCTTCTTGTTAAACGGGCTCGGTTTTATTTTGCTGCTCACGCCGCTGCGCCTGCTGCTGAACGTGTTCTCCGAGATAAGCGACGGCGACCCGGTTCAGACGGCTCGCTACTGGATATGGACGGCATCGGGCATCTGCCTGCTCGTGTCCACGGGGCTGCTTATCGGCTTGAAAGTCGGCGCGCCCGCCCAGCTTGAAAAGCGCGAACCCTTGCTGGCGACCGTCAAGATCGGCGTGCGTGCCGCGAAGAAAATACGGATTGCGCTGGCTTATGTTGCGGCGGTGGTCGCCCGGGGCGATATGGCGGTGCTTAGCACCTTTTTCGTGCTTTGGCTGACCCAGGAAGGCATGTCCCAGGGATTGACGACAGGTGAGGCCAGTTCGGTAGCGCTGAAGTTCTATATTCTGATCCAGGTTTTTGCGCTCTGCTGGTTGCCGTTCATGGGTATCCTGCTGGACCGCTTCGACCGGGTGATTGGTCTGGCTATCGCCATGCTGCTGGCCGGCGGAGGGTATTTGTCGCTCTTCCTGCTCGATAACCCACTGGGTCCGCAGATGTATTTCGTTGCCGTCCTGGTGGGTATGGGCGAGATTTCGGCCAACCTTGCGTCGCTGACCCTCATAGGAGCGGAAGCGCCGGCAAAGGGCCGAGGTGCGGTAATCGGGCTCTTCAGCCTCTGCGGCGCCATCGGAATTCTGATGATTGCCAAGGTCGGCGGCACTTTGTCAGGCATGTTCGGGCCTATAGCGCCCTTCATGCTGGTTGCGGGCGCCAACATGGTGGTACTCGTCCTGTGCCTGCTGGTCCTGTCGGTTACCCGTAACGGGCGCAAAGAATTCTAGAACGGCAAAAGCGAAATCCCCGCGCTGCAGATTCGAAACCAGACTGGCGTCGTCGATCACTTCGCGAATCGGCTGAGTGATCGGCGGCAATTTTGAGTATCATCCGCCTATGCCGGAATTCCCCCCCTTTAGCCTCGGCAGCCTGGTTTATACGACAGCTGTCCTGAGCGTCTTTATAGTGCTTCGCTATCTCGCGATAGCCGGGTTTTTCTACTGGGCGCTGTGGAAGCGCCCCGGTAACCTGTTGCATGCCCGCCGGCTCACTGATATTCAGCCCAAAGCGCAGGTTGTGCGTCGCGAAATCTATTGGTCGCTGGTTTCGTCGGTGATCTACGCGATCGCCGGCGCGATAGTGATCGATGCGTGGCGCTCAGGCGGGACCCAGGTCTACATGGACGTATCCGAATACGGGCTCTTATATCTGTTGCTGAGCCTGCCCCTGTACCTGTTTTTACACGACACCTGGTTCTACTGGACGCACAGGATCATGCACCACCGCAAATTGTTTCCGGTAATGCACAAGGTGCACCACGAATCGCGTCAGCCTACCCCGTGGGCCGGTTTTTCCTTCCATCCGTGGGAGTCACTTGTGGGCGCGATAATCCTGCCTTTGCTGGTATTTATTGTTCCGGTGCACCTCGGCGTGCTCATTATTTTGCTCGTGATCATGACCATCGTGGGCATTACGAATCATGCGGGCTTCGAGATCTTCCCGGACAAATGGATGCGCGGGTTTTTCGGTCGCCACTGGATTTCGGCGACTCACCACAATCTTCACCATATTAGCTATCGCAGTAACTTTGCGTTGTATTTCCGTTTTTGGGATCGCGTCATGGGCACCGACGAGATGGAAGAAGCCTATGCGTACCTGAGTCCCGAAACGGCGCCCGACAGAGCCCGGGTTTAGGCGATGGCAATCACGTCCGAGCCGGTTCTTGAGATTCGAGATGCGCGTCGCGGTTTCGCCGAGCGTAAGGCATTGTGCGAAGTCAGCCTGACAGTCGCCGCCGGCGAAATTCTGTCGCTGCTGGGACCGAACGGAGCAGGCAAAACAACCTTGATGCGAGCTGCTGCGGGTCGTTTGCGCCTGGACGCCGGGACGGCGCGAGTGGTCGGCAGGGATCCGGCCCGAGATCATTTGGCGCGGCGGGCCCTCGGTATAGTGCCGCAATCGATTGCCTTGTATCCGCATTTGACGGCGCGCGAGAACCTCGATGTTTTCGCCCGCCTGATGGGTTTGAAGGGTAAGCAGGTCAAACAAGCCGTTGCGCTTGGGCTCAAGAGGTCCGGGCTTGCAGACCGTGCCAATGACCTGTTGACTGATTTATCGGGCGGCATGCAGCGGCGGCTGAACATCATCGCGGCCACACTGCACGAACCCCGCTTGCTCTTACTCGATGAGCCGACCGTGGGCGTAGATGTCAATGCACGTGAGGCGATTCATGCGCTATTACATGATCTGCGTGATGCCGGCATGGGTATGTTGCTGACTACGCATGACTTCGAGCAGGCCGACAGTCTCGCCGACCGGGTTGCGTTTATGCTCGATGGTGTAATCGTCGCAGAGGGGCGGGTGGACGAGTTGGTCACAAGCGTATTCGGTACGGCGAAGGAGTTGGTGGTTTCGCTGGACCATCCGGCGGATGATGCCGCGCAGGCAGTGTTGCAGTCCTTCGAATTGCGCCCGATGCGTGATCAGCGGCTCTGGAGCGGCCCGTTAACGGGTGGTTACGAAGAGCTCCCCGAGATCGAGCAGAAGCTGGAGCAATCCGGGCTGCATGCGGCGGAAATTCGTTTGCGCGATCCCGGGCTGAACGGCGTGTTTTTGCACCTTACCGGTCGGGAAGCAGATTCATGACCATAGCGATGTTTCGTGCGATGTTCCTGAGCCTGCTGAATGACCGCGGTGCGCTGGCAATGGCCTTCCTTTTGCCGATCGTGTTTTTCCTGTTGCTGGCGGAAATCTTCAGCGGTGCGGCAGGCACGGAATTGCAGCTCCGTGCAGTTATTGTCGACGAAGTGGACAACGAGTTGTCACAAAGACTGGTAAAGGCGCTTCGCGACGGCGGCGCGCTGGTCGCTGTCGGTGATGAGGGCATGTCGCGCAACCAGGCGGTATTGCTGGTCCGCAAAGGCACGGCGGATGTTGGCCTGGTCATCCGTGCCGACGCACGCGCGATAGACGATGTCGGCGGCTTTGGTGATCCGCCAATCCTGATCATTAGCGATCCGGCTCGCGCGGTTGCTTCGCTCATGTTGACCGGGCAGGTCCAGCAGGCCTATTTCGAGGCGTTGCCTGATGTCGCTATTGGCAGCGTTGCGCAAATGATCGGCGATCAGTTTGTCGAGTTCGATGCACAACAGCAGGCCGATCTCGATGAGGGTATTGCGGAAATGCGGGTCGATGCGATGGCCGGTGAGCAGTCTGGCTGGTCCTTCGGCGAAATGCTGGACACGCAAACCGTAGCCGGCCGGTCGGCCGCTACGAATCATGTGGCCTATTACGCAGGAGCCGTGGCGTTCCTGTTTTTGTTGTTCGCGAGCATGCAGGGCGCTATTTCGCTTGCTGAGGAACAGGAGTCCGGCATCCTCGACCGCATCATGGCCGGCCCCGGCGGCGTGGCGGTGCTGGTGAACGGCAAATTTCTGTTTCTCGTCGCGCAAGGCTTCGTGCAAATGCTGCTGATTTTTTGCGTCGCCTGGCAAGTCTACGGTGTCGACCTGCCGGCAAATTATTTGTCCTGGCTCGTGGTGACACTGGTCGCATGTTGCGCAGCCGCAGGCTTGAGTTTATTTGTCGCGGCTGCCTGCCGCACGCGTGTTCAGGCGCAGAATTTGTCGACGATCCTGATCCTGATCCTTTCGGTCGTTGGTGGCAGTATGGTGCCCCGCTTTTTTATGCCGCAGTGGTTGCGTGAGCTGGGCTGGTTGACGCCCAACACCTGGGCAATCGAAGCCTATTCCGGCATTTTCTGGCGGGACCAGTTGTTGTCTGACGTGATGCTGCCATGCCTTCTCCTGGCAGCGCTGGGCACATTCTGCCTGGGGGGTGCACAGATACTGGCGGCTCGTCGTGCACGCATATAACATCTCGGTTTTCCCACGGTGACGTTGTCGCCCGCTATCTAGTAGACTCCGCGCATGCCTGAATTACTGACCAATCTAGCCCTGCTGGTGCTGACATTCGCTCTGATGGAGGGGGTGGCCGTTTTTAGCCACAAGTATGTGATGCATGGTTTCCTCTGGTGCTGGCACGAGTCGCATCACTTGCCGCGCGAGGGGATATTCGAAAAGAACGATTTGTTCGCGGCAATCTTTGCCGTCCCTTCCATCCTGTTTTTCTATTTGGGCACCGTCGGTGATTCGCGTTTTCTGTGGATCGGCGGAGGCATACTCCTATACGGAATCATGTATTTCGTGTTTCACGATGTCATCGTGCACCGCCGAATACGGACGGGTTACCGGGCAAAGAACCCCTACATGCGCCGGATTATCGAGGCGCACTGGGTGCACCACTCGACGACTGGCAAGGCCGGAGCCGTTTCGTTTGGGTTTCTGTATTCGCCGCCCGTGGATCAATTGGTGGCCGAGCGTGACCGCAGGCAGAGGGAACTGGCTTTAGGCTAGCGCTGCGAGGGCAGTTGGGAGGTTGTCCAGAGGTCGGTTTCGCGAGGCACGGCTGTCGTGTAGCGGTCTAACAAAGAGGACCGGGCCGCATCGATCATGCCGTTGAACAGTCCGAGTAATTTGCTCCGTTTGGCCACCACCACCCGTTCTTGCCACGCATTTTCGCCCCTGTTCCGAACCATTTGGCCTATTTCGCGGTATACGCCGCGCGCAGCTGCGACGGCCCAGGCCGACCTGAAGTCCAGCGCGCGCAGGCCTTCGTTGGCGGAAGCATAGTAACGGTCTGCCTCCGACAGCAGTCTTTCGACGACTCCCGCGAGCGCGTTTGCGTGTTTCGGGTCCATGATTTCTTCGCGCGGTATGCCCGCCTCAAGCAGCCAGTCGCCGGGCAGATAAACCCTGCCGACCTCGGCGTCTTCGCGGACGTCGCGCGAAATGTTGGTCAACTGAAAAGCAATACCGAGGTCCACGGCCCGTTGCAGCGCGGTCTGATCGCGTGTGCCCATGACGTAAGCCATCATGATGCCGACCACGCCGGCTACGTAATAGCAATAAAGCAGTGTGTCATCGAGTGTGTTGTATTCAGTTTCAGCGGCGTCCATCGCGAAACCCTCAAGGAGTTCCATCGGGTAGCGCCCTGGAATCTCATTGCGGTGAATGACGTAGCGCAGCGCTTCAAATATCTCGTTGTCTGTCGCCTCGTTATTAATAGCGGCTTGTGTTTGTTGGCGGAGCGTTTCCAGAACAGCACTTGTCTCTTCCGGCGCCTGAGGCTTGCTGTCAAACCCCAGTGTTTGGTTGTCTATCTGATCGTCACAATAGCGGCACCATGCATAGAGCATGTAAGCATTTTCCCGGGTCTCAATATCGAACAGTTTTGCCGCGGCGGCAAAACTTTTGGAACCCTTTTCGATGATCAGCCTGCTCGTATCTACGACCGCTGAATTTTTAGTGTTGCTCATGCTGTCTTCATGACCTCCCCACATCCTCTTTGACTATGGACTCTTTCACCAGGTGCTCGTTCCCCGGATCCACTTCCAACACGTCCTCTATAACCAGCCCCGCCGTTGCACGAGCCGAATTTACTACACCTGGAATGCCCGCGCCCGGATGGGTGCCAGCTCCTACAAAATAAAGCCCGCCTATCTTCTTATCCCTATTGTGGACCCGAAAGTACGCGCTTTGCCATAACGTCGGTTGTAAGGAAAAGGCCGATCCCTGCCATGCATTTAACTGGGTTTCGAAATCCGGCGGCGAAAAGATTCTCGACGAGACTATATTCTTCCGCAGGTTCGGCATGCAGCGATCTTCCAGCGAGGCCAATATGCGGTCAGCGAGGCGGGGGCCTTCTATTTCCCAGTCGACCTGGCTGATACCCATGTGCGGCACGGGTGCCAGCACGTAGTGCGTCGAGTGGCCCGGAGGCGCGAGCCCGGAGTCGGTCACCGACGGTGAGTGCAGGTAGAGGGAAAAATCGTCGGCCAAGACGCCGCTATCGAAAATATCTTCAAGCAATTCCTTGTAGCGAGGCCCGAACAGGATCGTGTGATGCGCCAGATCGCCATACTCGCCTTTGACACCGAAATAAACCAGAAACAGTGACATCGAGTGATCACTCTTTTCCAGCTTCCGCGCCTTCTTTTGGGCGGGCGGCGCCGAGCGCAATAGGTGCCGGTAAGTATGCATGACATCTGCATTGCTTACGACAACCTTGGAATTTATGACAACCCCGTTTTTTAGCCGCACCCCCGTAACTCGATTGTTGGCCAGTAGAATTTCGTCGACTGACGCATTCAGTTTGATTTGGCCACCGATATCTTCGAACAGGCGCACCAATGCAGCGACCAACGCTCCGGTTCCGCCGCGCGGAAAATGCACGCCCCATTTTAATTCGAGTGCGTGGATAAGCGCGTAGATGGCAGATGTGCTGAACGGGTTTCCGCCGACGAGCAGGGTGTGATAGCTGAAGGCCTGCCTTAACTTCTCGTTCTTAATGTATTTGGCGACGATGCTGTAGACCGAGCGATAACTCTGCAAGCTAATGAGCTTGGGTGCAGCGCGGACCATGCTCCAAATGTTAAGGAAGGGCACATGCGCCAGCTTTTCGTAGCCCTCTGCAAAAACCGCGGCAGAGTATTCTCGAAAACGCCTGTAGCCCTCCAGGTCGTCCGGGCTGATTTTTTTGACTGCGGCTTCAAGCTCCGCCTCGTCACCTACATAGTCGAAGCAGGTATCGTCCTGCCATATGAGGCGATAAAAGGGGGACAGGCGATCAAACTGAATATAGTCGGCACGGTTCTTGCCGGCCGCGGTGAAAAGGTCATCGATCACCTCGGGCGCCGTCAACACGGTGGGCCCCGCATCGAAGCGAAAACCGTCCTGTTCATAGACGTAGGCGCGGCCGCCGGGCTTATCCCGTGCCTCGAGCAAAAGTACGGACAATCCCGCTGCCTGCAGCCGAATAGCGGCCGCCAGGCCGCCGAAGCCGCTGCCAACAACGATGGCTTGGTGGTTGGTATCAGATTTTGTCACTGGATTAATGGTTCTCGGCGGCCCCTTTTGGGGCGGCTCAATCTATTCTGTTACGTTAACGGAAACTGGCCCCGATAACAGCGTCTAAACGAAGGGATATGCAGTTATTCGCTGTCGGGCTCCTCCCAGATGTTCCGTGTCGTCTGCGCTTCGGTTTCCAGGCCTGCAGCCCGACTTTTTCAAAGCTGTATTTTATGCGGATTGCCAGCCCCAAGTTATGGTAAATTAGCCCTGTATTTAGAGGCAGGCGTAAGTCTGCCGGCCGTGCCAGGTAGGCTTGCGGCCAAAAAACGAATAGCGCATTCGGCCACGGACGTGCCGGATTATCGCTGGAGAGACTCCATGATTGCCATTTTACGTCCGACCACCCGTTTCCTTTCGATTCTGTGTCTGGCGCTAGTGATGCTGCCGGTCCACGCACAGGATATTCGCACAACCTTGTTCAAGAACACTGATGCATTAGTGCAGCAGGCTAAATCGGCTCGCGCAGAATTATTATCACCCAAAAATTTCGCAGCGGCTCAGGATGCGTATAAAGAAGCCGAAAAGCACGTCGCTGCAGGCCGCGCCGATCGGGCAGAAAAATCGTTGGCTATCGCCGACCAAAATCTTCGCGATGCGCTTGAAGCCAGCAAGCTCGCTGAGGTCACTTTTGAGCGTACGTTGAAAGCACGTGCTGCGACGGAAGTGGCAAACGCTGCAAAATACGAACCGGAGCTCTGGAGCAAAGCTGAAGATCAGTTCAACGATGCTGCTCGGCGACTGGAGGGCGGCAACGTCGACAAGGCGCAGGCATCAGCCAAGAAAGCCTCAGGCTATTACGACGAGGCTGAGCTGGCCGCCATCAAAACAGCTGTCGTTGGTCCAGCCAGACAGCTGATTGCGCAAGCGGAAAATGACAAAGTAGACCGCTCGGCGCCAAAAACCTTGCAGAGTGCCAAGGACCTGGTCGCCAAGGCCGAAGCGGATCTGGACAGAGACCGTTACTCGACGGCCGGTCCGCAGATGAGCGCGGCAGAAGCAGAATATCAGGCGAAACATGCCATGTACCTGGCGAATCAGGTTACGGCGCTGAATAAGAACAAAATCTCCGGTGAGGATCTGATTCTTGAATGGGAAAAGCCATTGCGTGACGTGGCCGGCGCCCTTGGCGCCTCTACGGACATGACGCAAGGCTATGCAAAGCCAGGCGCGGAGGCGCTGCGGCGCGCGCAGGATGTGACAGCCAGCAATGCGGAAATGGCTGCGCGTATCAGCGAACTTGAGGTCGCTCTGGGCGGCACCGAGCTGGTGGTCGAGGAGACCGAGCGCATGCAGCGGCAGCTTGCCGAGGTGGAAGCGCTGTTCCAGCCCGGACAGGCTCGCGTGCTGCGCGAAGGGAATGACCTGATAATCCGCCTGATTGGGTTGAGTTTCCCGGTCGGCGACGCCGTTATTCAGACCCAGTATTTTAGTATCCTGACCCAGGTGCAAAAAGCGATCGGGATCTTCCCGAATTCGCCGATAGTGGTTGAGGGCCACACGGACTCTCAGGGTGCGGATCAGCCGAATATGGTCTTGTCCCAGGAACGGGCCAGCGCGGTGCGTGAATACCTTATCGCGAACCTCGGGTTGCCCGCGTCACGCGTTTCGGCCATCGGTTATGGCAAGACGCGGCCCATTGCTTCTGAAGAGACGGCAGAGGGCAGGGCGCAAAACCGCCGCATCGATGTGGTTATCAAAAACGCGCGCGCGCGCGCTTTATAAACCCGGCTTGTTTTCGGCCGGAGGGCGGTAACGGAACACGCTATTAAACGCTGGACCGAGCGCGACAGGTGGTTTGCCCGCGAGTATTCGCAGCTTATCTCCTGGCGTGTTCGCTCCAGCATAGAAGCGGGCAATAAGATTGTTGTTCAGGCCGTAGAATCGCTGTAAAACTGATCGCCTTTGGGTCGGCGATGCGGCCAGGAACAGCATGCGATTAAGCGCGCGGTAGAACGCTGTCGAGTTCCAGAGCTTCAGGCTTTCTTGCCGCGTGCATTCGTAAAGGGTGGTAGCGGTCCAGTTGCGGTTGTTACTCATCGTGGCCGCAAGGTTCCATGCGAGCCTGGTCGCGTTTGGCAATGAATAGCCGGTGGCCGGGTGAAAGAGCGCCGCTCGCAGCCCGGAGCGTGGCACGGGGATGGGGGCGTCGTTCCAGAATGCGCTTATGTCTCCGCCCAGTGTAATGGGCAATACGCCTTCTTCGGACCGCAATTGCCGGGTAATCCGCCAGCCTCGCTGTTCCGCATAACGTTCGATTTCTGCACCGTATTCGGCCGTCGAGATAGTCGGTCCGTCGCTGTAGTGGGTGTCCTCGATCAACAGGGTATTGCGCGTGAAGGGCAGGCAATAAAAAAACCGGTAACCGTCATCCTGATCGATAGTTGCATCCATGATGACAGGTGCCTCGAGCCGATGATCTTCTGCCAGCTCGACTTCCCAGCCCACGAATTTCTGGAAACGGACATCGAGATGCTTGCTCGCAACCGGTCCGCGGCCGTCAATGACAGCGCGTGCGCATAACGTTGATCCATTGCCCAATCTGACCTGCTGGGCCTGCAAGTCAATAACCTCTGCCCCCGTTGTGACCGAGCCTTTTAGCCGCGTGTCTGCAATTGCGGCAAGCTTGTCCGAAAAGAGGCTGTGGTAGGTGCCCGACAACTTCCGCTCGTACTGCGGGAAACGCACCATGTAGTCTTGCCAGGAGCAGGAATTCAGCGGCTTCAGCCAGGCCGCGTGTTCGGCAGTGACGTCACTGCCGTGATACGACCATGTATGGTTGCCTCCGACATTGCTATCTTTCTCCAAGATAAGGATTTTTAAGGCTGGCATCGTTTCTGCAAGCCGCAAGGCGATCAGCAGATTGGCCAGCCCGCCCCCGACGAGTATCAGGTCGGCATCATTCAAGTGGAGGTTTCCTTAGCGGCACTTTGTGTATCAATGCTGTCCTCTGTCGGTGCCGCAAGCCACGTGGCCAGGGCCGCGCTCACTTCAGCGAGACGCGCCTTGCTGGCTCGCCCCCGAAACTGCGCGACGAGCTTGCCATCCCTGTCGAAAAGCAGCAGGCAGGGCTCTTCGGTGTCCAGGCCGTAATTCGTTGCCCAGTGATTTTCCAGGTCAATCAGAATGCTGACGTTCTCCGGCGCACGCTTGCGGAGTTTTTCGGCCACCTGGTCCTGCGAGGGCCTGGGCTCATCCTTGATATCTGCCACCCGCATGGAGACCAGCTGGGGATAGCTTTCGCGCAGACCTTCCTCCCAGCCCTTGACGAGGCGGAGCTTCCTGCCGCTTACGACGATCGCAAGTACGGCCTGATCAGGATGCTGTGCCTGGTAGTCAGCCAGACCGATGAGCTCCCCGTTTTGATCAGGCAGCGCTATCGGCTGCGCCGCTGCTGCACCGCAGACGGTTAGGGCGATAAGCAGGCAAATTGTTTTGATATCAGTCATCAGCTTGGTCGCTTGCGAAGGGCTCGTTTAGCCGACTCGAGTCTATCAGCTGGGCCTTGTTCGCGATCATCTTCCTTCATAACCAGTACAATATGATCTTGCTAATACGCGCACATTCATTACATCAGCAGGCTGTGCCAGGTCGCAAGGGGCGAGCT
>Ga0209536_100009608_pt1 | contig 14375 bp, 11 predicted proteins | sample DeeMarSeWOR28_12_FD_187461 | JGI IMG/M metagenome (GOLD analysis project Ga0209536, IMG submission 187461) | Marine sediment microbial communities from White Oak River estuary, North Carolina - WOR-2-8_12 (SPAdes) (version 2) | ecosystem: Environmental > Aquatic > Marine > Intertidal zone >...
CATCAATATGGTTAATGAATATTCCGTGTTTTTCCGTGTGCTTCCGTGGCGAATTGGTGTTCAATGGGGACGACATCACGTAAGTAAGTGCCATTCGGGCTGAGCCGACCTGCGGGTATGTGTCAGTGCTTCCGGGCAGGTGTCCACGCGACAGAATTCTATCCTGTTTCCGTGCAGTGTTCGGGTAGGAGCGGCTTCAGCCGCGATTTAGCAGTCTGCTGACGCGTTGAGCGGAAAAGGGTGCAGATCGCATTAATTGCGTATGTCAGGAAAAATGTGCTCTGATCCTCTTTTTCCTTGTTCGTCCTTGATGGGCCGGGTGAGTTAATTATCTGCCGACTATAAAGGAAGCAAAGAAAGGGCCCCAGAAAACGAGCAGTGCAACAATCAGAAATCCGTCCCACAGCAACAGGTTGCGATAACGCAGCCTTTCCTGGCCGTGTTTCTGCGACATGAATATCGATGACATCAGCATGTCGAATAGCAGAACCCATATAGTCAGAATCACCAGTGCCGGTGCTACATGAGCGGGAATCACATACCAGCCAGTGTCGTCGCCGCCGCGAAAAAACAACATCAACAGGCAAAAAACAGCCATCGCGGCCAATAGCACGCGCAGGGTACCCACCTGTTTGATGAGAGTGGTGTTATCTGTATTTCTTGAAATTTGAACTTGCTTCTCTTGCTTCATAAGCCTGTTGGTCCGGTTTCCCCGATATTTTATCACCCGACATCAAGGGGCCTGATGCATATTATAAAGTAGGTGTCAGAACACAGTTTCTGCTTATATCAGTCAAAAATTTACTCTGACCACCTTGCTCCGTTATCTGGGCCGGCGGACAGCATTGAATTCTGTCCCCATGCAATGTTTTGGTAGGAGCGGCTTCAGACGCGATGGTGTTTTTTCAGGATGAACACATCGCGAATGAATTCGCTCCTACCCGCAGGGCAGGGGGCAACATTGAATTCTGTCCCCGGTGCCGAGGCAAACCGACAGCCCTAGTCCGGCGGCAGCAACATCAGGTAACCGTCGGGGGCAAGACTGGTTGCCAGCATCACCTCGTTGATGTCCCGGTGTTCGTTCCAGGTCTCGCCTTGCCGGTTGGCCGGGTCGCGCCAGAAGTCCTCGATGGCCTCGCGCAGGGGCAGGTAGGCCTTGAGTTCCTGCAGGCGTGCGAGCAGTTTCGGGTCTGCCTGGGTTGGTTGTTCTCCCTGTTCAACTGACTGCTGCATGCGCTCGAGGGCGTGCAGCCCGATGGCCAGCCCCAGCTCCCGAAACGCCAGCCGGTAGCCGGCCGGGCGCTGCAGTTCACCGCTGCGGGCGTAGTACTGCAGGCCGGTCAGCGCGCCGTCGAGCAGTCGGTCGAGCAGCGGCACGCCGGGTTTTGCCCCCTGCTGCATGAGTTGCTGCACGCGCCAGGCGTCGACCAGCAGGCCGCCCAGGCCCAGCGGGTCGGGGGTGGTCCAATCGCCCCGCCGGATCATCGCTGCGTAGCCGTCGATCGCCTCAGCAAGGTCCGGCCCGGGCGGTGCGGCAGGCGTCGCCTGCAGCTGCAGCGCGGTGATATAGCCATCGAGGGGGTCGTGCTGGCCCATGGAGGGCACCAGCACGCGCGTCAGGTCGATGCTCATCTTCCAGACCATGCGGCGTGATCCCCATGCCGGGGCGGTGGCACCGGTGAAGGCCCGGAAGGCGGCTCCGGCCAGCTCCCGCGCCCAGGTGTTGTAGCGGGGTTGCTGCGTGTTGCGGCTTACCTGGTCGAGGGCGTGCATCCAGCGGGTGAGGTAGTGGAAGTACTGGCCATCGCGGTCCCACTCCAGGCGTTCATCCGGTGGCTCGTCGGGGCCACGTTCCGGCAGCGGCTTGCCGATGCGCAGGCCGCCGCGTGTGGGGTGGTCCTCGCCCGCATCCTCGTCCAGGCCGCTGATCCAGCCCCGGCGCGGGTCGTCGTCCCGGTGCCGGCCCAGGGTGTGATGGACCTGCCCGACCAGTTGCAGGGCGAGTGCGGTGTAACGCTCCTCGCCGGTGGCGCGCCCAAGGCCGAGGTAGTTGCAGACCGCGAAGGCATCGGTCCACAGGTAGCGCCGCGGCGGCGCGCCGGTGTCCAGCCCGGTGCGCCCGGCAAAGGCGTTCATCAGTGTGATGGCTTCCTGGGTGCGCGGATCAGGCATGTGCGTTGTCCCGGTGCCTGCCTCAGCCACGGTCGATCGGAATGGCAGCAGCAGGATCAGCAATACGACGAATGATGTGCAAGGGCGCATGCAATGTTAAATATAGTGTGGAAAAGGTATTCCGGCACCATGGCTTGATTGTAATCGCATCGCGAATAAATTCGCGCCTGCTTGCAGGCCAGATGCAGTGTTGTTGGTAGGAGCGGCTTCAGCCGCGATTGTATTTTTCCAGATAAACACATCGCGAATGAATTCGCTCCTACCCGCGATCGGTGTCCCCGTTTATTTCAGCAGCCGCGGGTCGATGCCCAGCGGTTCGGGTTTGCTGATCTTTATTTTCCTGAAATCCGGATGGCCTGGGTTTATGAGGTAGTTCATCTCGCTCGGCACGATGACACTGGGTACGGCCAGTGCGGCGGATGCCTGGCTGCTGATCCACTGGTCGCCAATCGACCGGGTCGAGGCGGCAACGGGTGCCTCCATCCAGTCATCGGGCAGGTCGGTGTCGAGCCGCAGCAGGCAGGTGTCGGGTATGCCCACCTCGAAGACGACGAAGTGCTCCCGGAGCAGGTCCCCGGCCTCGAAGTGGACGAGGATCTCGAGGATGGCCAGTGACCGGGTTGAGGCGGTGTAGAGCATGGGCGTGCCGCGGTTGTTCCAGCGCCCGGGATAGCGTCTCGCACCTTCACCGTCGAATGCCGAGTCCTGCCATTTGCGCTTGACGATGCGGTAGCTGCGCACCGTCACGCGAACACACCGTGCTCGATCCGTCCGATCAGGTCGCGGACCTCCCGGGCGCCGGGTTCGGTGTCGGCGTACTCGATGGGGGCGGCACCGCCCAGCGCCTTGCGGGTGCTGCGAAACCAGTGCGAGGCCCGTGCCCGGTCGCCCTCGAACAGCTCGACGGCCTCGTCGAACAGCATGGCGATGCGGGCGATCCGGTCGGACTCATCGGCATTAAGGCGGCCCGCCTTGCGCCGGCGAATCAGGGTGCGTTCCGAGATGGCGACGAACCGGGCCAGTTCGCGCTCGGGCAGGTCGAGCTGCCGCGCCAGGTGTTCGAACGTGGCGACCCTGAAGCCCTTCTTGATCTCCGCGATGAGCCGGTCGCGGCTGCTGACCCGCAGGCCGAGGCTTCGGCCCAGGTGGACTGTGGCCTGCTGCGGCCCGGCGCCTTTCGCGTCGCGCAGCTTCGGGGTGAAGATACGGACGGAAGCCTTCTTCTTCCTTGCCGGTGCTGTTGCCCGGGCCGTGCTCGCTGCCTTTGTGGCCATTTGCGCTTACCTGAGGTTAATGTGTGCCATATGGCATAAATATATATGCCATGTGGCAGATATTCAACAGGGCATTAGCCAAAGGGGACATAGCCAAAGGGGACAGATTTATTTGGCTCGCCAAATAAATCTGTCCCCTTTGGCTGGGGTTACGCCCGTTGGGCTAGCCCGACCTGCGGGCGGGACGGTGTTTGGGGGCGGGGTGGGGGACAGAATTCAATTCTGTCCCCTATTGCCCGTGTGGCCGGCTCGACAGATCAGTGCCGTTCGGTGATTATATTTGGTCCGGCCTGATGCGCATCTGGTCGGGAATACTGATTCCGGGAACTTTACTTTCATGGGGGGCAGCATGTTGACAGACTGGCGTATACCAAGCGTGGCGGTGCTGGCCTGCCTCGGGCTGCTTGCGCTCGTCCCGGTTGCCGGCGCGTCTGACGGCAAGCCTCATGCGCCGGAGGCCATCGAGGAGGTGGCCATCGTCTCGGCGGAGGAGGCGATCGACCTGATTCTGGCGAATCCCGGTATGCCGATTATCGATTCGAGAAAAAAGACGGAATACGTCAAGGGTCACATCGAGGGGGCCGTCAGTCTGCTCGACACGGAGATGACCGAACAGGATCTGCATAACATCTCCCCGGACAGGGATGCGGCCATACTGTTCTACTGCAACGGTGTGCGTTGTCTGAGAAGCTCCAATGCCATTCGCAAGGCGAAAGGCTGGGGCTACACCAACCTGATCTGGTTCCGCGGCGGCTGGAAGGAGTGGAGCGACAAGCGCCTTCCTGTTGTGACGGATTAATTAGTCGGATCGTCGTGATTATCCCTGCATCCACACCGGGTTGACTCACCTTTGCGCATAGAATCCCTGTCCATCAAGTCGGCAACCGTTGCGATCTTCCTCATGATCGGTGTTGTCGCGATCGTGCTGTCACTGCTGGCGGGCAGCTATTTCCGCCAGTCGGCGCTGGACGCGCAGATGAGCAGTCTCTCGCGAGTGCTGGAGGTGGCGGCGCAGGAGATGCAGCAGCGCCTCAGGGTTCATGCCTTCGATCTCGGCATGAAGCTTGCGCACAGTGATAAACTGGTCAGCGCCTTTAACGACGCGGCCGCCCCGGGCCGCGCCGGTGAACTGGTCAAGCTGCTGGATGATCCGTTCATCAGCGGTTTTGTCGGTTTCTCGGCAGTCGATCTCGTCAAGCTGCGGGTCTACACCCCGGAGCTGGCGTTCGTCGGCGAGAGCAGCGAGGGCATCGGGGGCCTGCAGGGAAAACTGCCCGACTACCTCGCGCAGGTTATCAGTACCCGTGAGGCCAGGGACCGCCTCAAGGGGGCCGATGCACTCTGGCTGTCAGCGGCGGGACCGCTGCATTCATCCGTGGTGCCGCTTGGTGGCCTGCGCCCGGTCGGTTACCTGGAGGTGGTGGTCGATCCCGTGTTCAATCTGACGGACATTGCCGGGATCACCCGTACGCCGGTCAGCATCTACGCCATGTCAGGTGAACTGGTCAGCTCGACCGATCACGGCTCGGACAGTGAATACCTGCCGGTTGAATACATCCTGCACACCCCTGAAGGCCGGCCGGCGTTCCGCGTCGTGGGGCTCGAGGATGTCGCGCAGCTGAGCGAGGAAATGGCCCGGATCAGGACGGTCACTATCACGGGTTTCCTGCTGCTCGCATTCTGCACCCTGCTGCTGGCGCTGTGGCTGTTCAGCCGTTTTATGCTTTCGCCGGTGAGCGTCATGGCGCGCAATATGCAGGAGATGGCGCAGGGAAAACTCGACAGGGTGGTCAGCAACCGTGCGCTGAGGGAGTTTCATGTCCTGGCCGACGCCTTCAATACCATGGCCAGCCAGGTGCGCATGCGTACCAATGACCTCGAGCGCCTGCTGGATCTCGATGACAGCGCGATCCTCTGCTTCGACCGGGACAGGGAGCTGGTGTTCTTCAACCGTTCCGCCCTGTCACTGTTCGGCTACACGAACGATGAGATCAGCGATCTCGATCTCACCGACCTGTTTATCGACGACGTTGCGGCGTTGACGGGCTCTCTTGCTGTGACCGGCGGCAGGCGGGAGGAGGACAAGCTGCATGTCGTGCTGGGCTGCCGGCACAAGGATGGCCGGGAGTTCCGCTGCGATTCCGTCATCAATACCCTCGATGTCATGGGCCAGCGCGGCCACGCGATTGCGCTCAACACGGTGGTTGGCGATGACCACATCCTGTCGCCGCAGCGCGAGCAGCGCCTGGATGCGGTCGAGCAGTCCCTGACCAGCCTGCTGGAGTTCGCCAGGAGCAATCCGTCCCTGATGCTGGGGCTGGGTAACCTGGGGGAAGGGGCGGCGGGGGAATCCGCGGCCGGCACCAGCAAGGCCGCTATCCGGGAGCAGGCTGTCAGTGTCATGAATCTGGCGCTCGCCTGCTGGGAGCACGAGCTGGGCAAGTCGAAGCTGGATCTGGCCGAGGAGAGTGGTATCTGGCCGGTCTACATCGACAAGTCTACACCCACCACGCGCACCCTCGACAAGTACCTCAATCTCGATCTCTGCCCCAAGAATCCCCGCAGCAAGCGGGTCGTGGATACCGCTGAATTCGTCCTGCGCCAGGTCGCCGGGAAGGACAGCCCGGCGTGCAGCAAACTTCAGCAGGCGCTTGATGCCTTCCGGGAACTGGTGTCCGGCATGAAGTCGGGCGCCGGCCAGCGGGGGTAACAGGCGCTCCCGCCTCCCGACTGTCCCGGCATCCGCCGGGATGGCCTTGGACTACGGTTCGCTTTCGGGCCGAAATCCATCACCTCATCCGACCGCCGTGACCATCAGGCGGCCAATGCCGGCTGGATTATTTATCCTGTAAAAACAGGCTGTTCTCCTGTGTTCGTCCGGAAGTGTACGAAAACGAACGAACAAATCTCTGGCTACCGGGCGGGCAGGTGACTTAGCTTGGTCGGCGATAAAACAAAGTTCCTCACCTGACATGCGTCAGGCCGCTTCAGGCGGATAAGGGCACACGAATATTAATAACAACTTAATTACTTTCGGCGGCAAATTCTATCGACCATTCCTGAACAGGGGAGTCAACATGAAACGTTTCAAGGGCAAGGGATTACTCCTTGCGGGGCTGTTCCTCGCATTCTCACCGCTCAGCATGGCGGCGGACGGTGGCAGGACCGAGCTGGGCGGACCGGGCGAGGCGGAAGTCATCGCAGGTACCGGTTACCAGCACACCCTGTTCGACAGTGCCGAGAAGAAGTGTCAGAACTGTCATAACGACCTCTACGACACCTGGAAGAAGTCCATGCATGCCAAGTCATGGGAGGATCCGATCTTCCAGAGCAAGTACCAGGACTTCCTGCGGCTGCAGGCGAGCAAGATCGGGGCCACCGGCCCGACAGGCGAGTACAAGGAAGGCACGATTCAGAAGACCGGTCAGGTGTGCATCAAGTGCCACGCCCCGACTGCTTTCTATTCCGGCGATTACAAGATCACCCTGACGGAGGTCGGTGATCAGAATAGCGACCCGAATGCCTATGCAGACGCCAAGGCCAGCCTGGAGGAAAATCTTGCGGGAAGCAGTCCTCCCTACAACCCGGCCAATGAGGCGACCGTCGTTTCCATGGCCAGGACCGGCAAGGTCTACACCGTGAGCTACCACATCGGCAACGGCCATAACCGCGAGGGCATCAACTGCGCCTTCTGTCACAGTGTGGAAACCGTACGCATGATGAACGACGTCGAAGGTGACCTCGGCCAGTACACGCTGAAAGGTCCCATCAAGATGGGCCCCATCGGCCCTGTGGTGCGCAGCCCCGGCGAGACCCTGTTCTACAGCCCCGATGCCAGTGATCCGGACATGAACGCCTTCTTCGCCCTGATCGGTCCGGAGAAGTACAGCGATTTCTCGAGCACGCCCAAGCAGGCCCCTTATGACATGGAGAAAGCCGCCGACGGCCGCTACACCATGAAGAGCATCGAGACCGGGTGTGAGACCGAGGAAGCGGGTGAATGCACCAGCGGCTACTACACCGGTGGCCCGTTCTACGGTCCGTTCGGTGTCACCGGCCTGGGCAACAGCCGCGATGATGACCTGTCAGATCGCGCCGCGCAGGTGAAGGACGACTTCCAGGACGCGGTCGATGCTGGTTACGGCGACAAGTTCGAATCGAAGCACCACTTTGCCGCCTACGGCAAGGCCCTGTGCCTGTCGTGTCATCAGCGTTCGTCACTGATGTTGAATCCCGAGTCTGCTGATGGAGGTATCACCGTTGATCCTGTTACCAAGGAGGTCACCAGTGATCACCAGTTCCTCGAGTTGTGCAGCACCTGGACTGCGATGAGCGACGGCGTAGGCAACAATTTCGAAGATACCCCGACATCGCCGAAATGCCAGCGTTGCCACATGGAGCCGCTGGAAAGAGTGACCGACAAGGACGGCAACGTGAAGGATGCTGTCGTGCTGCACCAGTGGGATCAGCCGGATACGCTTTTCACGCTGGAAGATGCCGACCTGACGCATCACTTCCTGCCGCCTTCTGACGGTGGAACGGAAGGTCCGGTTGCCGAGGGTTACCTCAACAACCATGCCTTCATGGGCGCCAACAAGGGCGACTTTGGCCTGGTCAAGATCAAGACCGGTTTCGAGACCGGACTGGTCGTTGCGGAGGCGAATGCCAAAAAGCTGAAGCTTGAAACCTACCTGAAGAACAAGACTGCGCATATGTTCCCGGGCGCGCACCCAATGCGTCGCGTGCTGACACGTATCGTCGTCACTGATGCCAATGGTGACAAGGTGCCGTTCTCGCATGCCAAGGGCAAGTCCAAGTTCGGCAACATAACCAACCAGCTGGCCAAGCTCGAAGGCAATGTAATCAAGCCCGGCTACGAGACAGTCCAGGTTAAATACGATAAAAACAGTGATGTCGTCATCCAGGGTTATACGCCGGATCTCGACGGCAAGAAGGGCGAGCCGGTGAGCAGCCAGTACATGGACCAGACCATGGTCGACTGGGTCTCCCCGGATGCGACGGTAACCGGAAGCGCACCTGTCCAGACGTTATCAGGTGCATGGGTGATCAAGGGGCAGACGACGGTGAAGAAGATCACCGACATCGATGGGAGTGCTGACCACTTCACCCGTATCTACGGCCGTGAGACCGGTAAACGTGCACCGGATAAAACACATGTCGTGCGCCCGGGCTTCGATTCGAATATCGCGAGCGATAACCGTCTCAAGCCGAACGAGAGGGAACAGTACACGGTTACCTACAAGACTAAAGATGCGGTGTACCCCCTGACGGTGAAATACAAGGTCTACTACCTGAAGAAGGGTGGCAGCGGCAAGTTCCCGACGGGTAGTGACGGTTTCCTGGATACCTCCCTGCCGGCAAGCACACTCAAGAAGCTGGCAATCTGGGAAGTGTTTGATTACGAGGAGGAGGTTACCCTCGACTAACCCCCCGAAAGCCCGGAAGCGGGCAGCCCCTCACCCGCAAAGGTGAGGGGCTTTTTTTTGGCCAAAACATCAGGGATCAGAATTGTCAGATCCAGTTGATCAGTCGGGCTTTAGACGGAACAGGCGTGCCTGATCCCATCGTGCTGGAATCCGTACCTGCTCACAATGCCAACCACTTTTACATGTCGCGGTTTTGGCAATCCGGGGACAGAATTGAATTCTGTCCCCGGTCCGGGTTAATCAAATAAATCTGTCCCCTTTGTTTTGTCTCCTTTATTTGAGGGGGCATCCGTAGGTCGGATTAGGTGCGACAGCACCGTAATCCGACGGCAGCCCGTCGGGTTACGCCCCTTCGGGCTAACCCGACCTACGGGTGAGGAGCCTGGTCTGTATTCCAGGGGACAGAATATAATTTGTCCCCGGTGGGGTGGTGGTGTGCATAGGGCGGTGCGGTTCATTTTCGAATGGCTGCAGGCTCGCTCCCCCTGGATGTTGTCGCCGCGCCGGCATGCGGGGATAATCGGTTTATCGCTGGTCTTGACGGCCTGCCGCGCCGGCGGCGGGCTTCACAGGGGGATTTGCGCATGGCAAAGCTGAAGGTCAACGGCGAGACCGTTGAGTTCGATGGGGACGCGTCCACGCCGCTGCTCTGGGTGCTGCGCGAGCAGCTCGGGCTGACGGGCACCAAGTACGGTTGCGGAAAAGGCCGGTGCGGCGCCTGCACGGTGCACATCGACGGCAAGGCGGTGCGTGCCTGTACTGTGCCGGTGGGTTCGCTCGACGCGTCGCAGGAGTTGGTCACCATCGAGGGGCTGTCACCCGACGGCAGCCACCCGGTGCAGCAGGCCTGGGCGGAGCTGGATGTGCCGCAGTGCGGCTACTGCCAGCCGGGCTTCATTATGGCCGCGGCCGCGCTGCTGGAGCGCAACCCCGCGCCCGACGATGCCGACATCGACGCCAACCTGCCCAACATCTGCCGCTGCGGCACCTACAACCGGGTGCGGCGCGGTGTGCATCGCGCAGTGCAGTTGAAGAAGAAGGAGGTGTCGTGATGGCCACAGAATCGCTCAAGCTCACGCGACGTGAATTCCTCATCGGCACGGCGGCGGCCGGCGCCGGCTTCTCGCTGGGGTTGTACCTGCCGGTTGCCGGTGCGGCGGGCGCGGCCGAGCAGCCGCCGGAGGTCAACGCCTGGGTGGTGATCCAGCCGGACGACACCGTGATCATCCGCATCGCGCGCTCCGAGATGGGGCAGGGCACGCTGACCGGCCTCGCGCAGCTGGTGGCCGAGGAGCTCGAGTGCGACTGGTCGAAGGTCACGACCGAGTATCCCACGCCCGGGCAGAGCCTGGCGCGCGACCGGATCTGGGGCAGCTTCTCCACCGGCGGCAGCCAGGGTATCCGCGGCAGTCATGACTACGTGCGCCGGGGCGGCGCCGTGGCGCGCGAGATGCTGATCGAGGCGGCGGCCGAGGCCTGGGGTGTGCCGAAGGCCGAATGCAGTGCCAAGGCCAGCGTCATCACCCACGGCCCCAGCGGGCGCACCACCACCTACGGCAAGGTCGCCGCGGCGGCGGCCGGGCTGTTCCCGCCGGATCACGTGAAACTGAAAGATCCGAAGGACTGGCAGCTCATCGGCAAGCCGGTCAAGCGCCTCGACACCCTCGACAAGCTTACCGGCAAGCAGGTGTTTGGTGCCGACCTCACGCTGCCTGGCATGCTCAATGCCAGCATCCGGGCGTGCCCGACCTTCGGCGGCAGGCTGAAGTCATTTGACGACTCGCAGGTGCGCGGCATGCCCGGTGTGCGCGCGGTGCTGCGCGTGGATGACAATGCCGTGGCGGTGGTCGCGGACACCTGGTGGCAGGCAAACACCGCGCTCGACAAGCTGCCGGTGACCTGGGACCGCGGCCCCAATGCGCGGCTCGACAGCGCGGCCATCGAGGGCATGCTGGCGGAGGGGCTGACGGCGGAGGAGGCCTTTGTCGGCAACCGCGCCGGTGATGCGAAGGCGGCGCTGGGAGATGCGGCCAAAACCGTCGAGGCCGTCTATGCCTATCCCTATCAGAACCACGCCACCATGGAGCCGATGAACGCCACGGCGCGCTGGACACCGGAGCGCTGCGAGGTCTGGTGCCCGACGCAGAACGGCGAGGCGGCGCTGCAGGCGGCTGCCGAGGCGGCCGGTCTGCCGGCGGAGAAGTGCGAGGTCTACAAGCTGCACCTCGGTGGCGGCTTCGGGCGGCGCGGTGCGTTTCACGATTTTGTCCAGCAGGCGGTGGCCATCGCGAAGCAGCTGCCGGGCACGCCGGTGAAGCTCTTGTGGACGCGCGAGGAGGACATGCAGCACGGCCACTACCACCCCGTCACGCAGTGCCGGCTGACGGGCGGTCTGGACGAGCAGGGCGAGCTGACCGGCCTGCATGTGCGCATTTCCGGGCAGTCCATCCTCGCCGCGGTCAATCCCGCCTGGATGACCAACGGCATGGACACCTTCACCTTCCAGGGCATGCTGCCCGACGGCGATCATGCCTTAAGCTACACCGTGCCGAACCTGCTGGTGGAGCACGCCATGCGCAATCCGCCGGTGCCGCCCGGCTTCTGGCGCGGGGTGAACATCAACCAGAACGCCGTCTACCTGGAATGTTTCATGGACGAGCTGGCGTACGCCGCCGGCAAGGACCCGCTGGCGTTTCGCCGCAAGCTGATGGTAAAACATACGAAGGGACTGGCGGTGCTCGAGGCTGTCGCCGACAAGGCCGGCTGGGGCGAACCGCTGCCCGAGGGACGTGGCCGCGGGCTGGCGGTGTGCAAGGCCTTTGCCAGCCATGTCGCCGCCTGTGCCGAGGTGTCGGTGGACGACAAGGGCCGCCTGAAGATCCATCGCATCGTCGCCGCCACCGATCCCGGTTATGCCGTCAACCCGCAGCAGATCGAGGCGCAGGTGGAGGGCTCGTTCGTCTACGGCCTGTCGGCGCTGCTCTACGGTGAGTGCACTATCCGCGACGGTGCCGTGGAGCAGTCGAACTTCGACGACTACCCGTCCATGCTGATCGATGAAATGCCCGAGGTGGAGACGCTCATCATGCCAACCGGCGGCTTCTGGGGCGGCATCGGCGAGCCGACCATCGCGGTGGCCGCGCCCGCTGTGCTCAACGCCATCCATGCTGCCACCGGCAAGCGTGTGCGCCGCTTCCCCCTGAAGCACGTCGCACTGCGCGACTGAAGCTTAATCCACCCTCCAAAGGGGACAGATTTATTTGGCTCGCCAAATAAATCTGTCCCCTTTGGCGCGGGCTGTATTGCTAAATAAATCTGTCCCCTTTGGAGTCCGTAACCCGACAATGCGCGTACCGTTTCTGGGCCGATATTGATCGGGAACTGATACCCCACATTCTTCCGGAGATTGTCGCGGGCCTGCTGCGCTACACTGCGCTGCAGCCAACATTGCAGACAGGACCTGATGCAGATTCCCTTTACCAACCGCTATATCACCCTCGGTGAGGACTTTTATACCCGGACCCCGCCAACACCGGTCGAGAAGCCGGGGCTGATTGCCTTCAACGAGGCGCTGGCCGTTGAGCTCGGTCTGGCTGACGGCTTTGACCCTGTCGCCGTGGCGGCGGTGTTCGCCGGCAACACCCTGCCTGAGGGGGCGGAGCCGCTGGCCATGGCCTACGCGGGCCACCAGTTCGGGCATTTCGTGCCGCAGCTGGGTGATGGCCGTGCGCTGCTGCTCGGCGAGGTCACCGCCGGGGACGGCACGACCCGGGGTATTCATCTGAAGGGTTCCGGGCCCACGCCGTTCTCGCGCAACGGCGACGGCCGTGCCGCCCTCGGCCCGGTGCTGCGCGAGTACCTGTTGAGCGAGGCCATGCAGCGGCTTGGTGTGCCGACCACGCGCGCCCTGGCGGCGGTCACAACCGGTGAGCCGGTCGCACGCGAGCGCCTGCTGCCGGGCGGGGTGATCACCCGCGTGGCCTCCAGCTTCGTGCGCGTCGGCACCTTCGAGTATTTCGCGGCGCGCGGTGACCGCGACGCGGTCCGGCGACTTGCCGACCATGAAATCGAAAGGCACGCCCCGCCGTCTGGCGGTGGCGAGAATCCCTACGTCGAACTCCTGCGGGCGGTAGTCGGGCGCCAGGCTGCACTGATCGCGCAGTGGATGCAGCTCGGTTTCATCCACGGCGTGATGAACACGGACAACATGTCCATTGCCGGGGAGACCATCGACTACGGCCCCTGCGCCTTCATGGATGCCTACCGGCATGACCAGGTGTTTAGCTCCATTGACCGCCAGGGGCGCTACGCCTACCGCAACCAGCCTTCGATCGGCCTCTGGAACCTGACGCGCCTGGCAGAGACGCTGCTGCCGCTGTTCGGTGACGACCCGGACGCGGCCGTTGAGATCGCGCAGGACGTGCTCGGCGAGTACGCGGGGTGCTATGAAGCGGAGTGGCTGGCCGGCATGCGGGCGAAATGTGGCCTGAGCGACGGTGCACCCGGGCAGGACACGGCGGACAGAGCGCTGGTCGAGGCGCTGCTGGATTGTATGGATGAGAATGGCGCGGATTTCACCCTGACGTTCTACCACCTGTCGCGGCTGCCGGGCGAGCCGTCCGGGCAGGACGATGAATTGCGCGAGCTGTTCGACGCCCCTGCAGCGATCGATGCCTGGCTCCTGCAGTGGCGACAGCGGCTGGCGCGGGAGACGCGCGATGACGCGGCCCGCCAGGCCGCCATGCAGGCCGTCAATCCGGTCTACATCCCGCGCAATCACCGGATCGAGGCCGCGATCCGCGCGGCGGAGGACGAGGGCGACTTCTCTGTGTTCCACGAACTGCATGCCGTGCTGCAGCAGCCGTATGTCCGGCAGGACGGCAGGGACAGTTACATGCAGGCGCCCGAACCCGACGAGGTGGTCGAGCACACGTTCTGCGGAACATAGCGCATCCAAAGGGGACAGATTTATTTGGCCGGTTAAATAAATCTGTCCCCTTTAATAACGGAAGGAGTCAGTTATGCTGGTGACGTTTAGTTGCAAGGCCTATGCGGATATCACCATGTTCGGCAACGTGGCGGTCAGCCTGCTCAAGCTCATGGGGCACAGCGGGACGGTCCCCGGTGCGCTGCGGGCGGCGGAGGTCCCGCGGGCGCTGGAGCGCCTGCGCGCCGGCGTTGCAGCGCACGGTGACACCCCGGCGCCGGCGAATGACGACAGCAGTGAGCGCGAGGAGGACGAGCCCGTTGTCAGGCTGTCGCAGCGCGCCCTGCCGCTCATCGAGCTGCTCGAGGCCGCGGTAAGGGAAGAATGCGACGTGATGTGGGACCGCTGAGCTAAAGGGGACACGCTAAAGGGGACAGATTTATTTAGCTCTAACGAAAAAAGGGGACAGATTTATTTGTATGGCTAAATAAATCTGTCCCCTTTAGCGTGTCCCCTTTAGCTCAGCGGTCCCACATCACGTCGCATTCTTCCCTT
>Ga0209536_100009609_pt1 | contig 14374 bp, 11 predicted proteins | sample DeeMarSeWOR28_12_FD_187461 | JGI IMG/M metagenome (GOLD analysis project Ga0209536, IMG submission 187461) | Marine sediment microbial communities from White Oak River estuary, North Carolina - WOR-2-8_12 (SPAdes) (version 2) | ecosystem: Environmental > Aquatic > Marine > Intertidal zone >...
GTGACTGATGTCACCGGGTTCTTCACCTTTCTTGGTACCGCTACCTTGCTGGCGTCGTTGCTATAGCCGAAGGACCGGTTCCAGGAGCGCAGACGATGGCCGGAGCAAGACTGGGGTCAATGAACAATTGTTTCTATAGCATGAGCAGCAACTGTTCTCTGGTCCGGTTGTACTAAAAGCGGAACTCGTACTCCAGCAGCCACTTGATAGTGCCGTTCGGCGACGCGCTGGTCAGGCCGAAGAGGTAGCCCAATTCATAGGCCAGTACCGAGGTGGGCGTGAGCTTGAACTCGCCCAGGATCACCGGACCACCTTGGTGCACTTGCTCCGATGACTTGTCGAAGTCGGTCAGCTCGCCGAACTCGCCGTACAGCTCGATAGCGGGCTCCAGCTGGGGGCGGTACTGCCACTTCGTGCGCCATGCGTAGCCAAACTCAATCTCATCCTCGGCGCCGCCGCCGACTTCGGTTTCGAAAATGATATTGGCGGTGTGCACTATGCGTGTGAGCGGTTTTTCCAACAGCACTTTCAGCTCGACTTTGTCGGCGGCATCGTCTTCGTGGGCGTATTCGTATTCCGCGTATAGACCCCAATCGAGCCAGTACTCGCCTTGTTCGCTGAGCTGAAAGATGTTTTCCCAGGCCGTTGCTTCGTGCTCGCGCTCCCCGCCCGGTGCTTTTTCGATTTCAGCGTAGATTGATGTGAACCAGTAGTCGGTAACACCATAGCCGACTTCGACCTTCATCTTCTCGGCGCCGTCCACTGCATCGTCGCTGTCGAAGTCGCGATGACCGCGCAGCTCCAGCTCCCACTCGCCCTGTTCCACATATGGCGAATAGACCTTATGCGTGGCTTGTGCCGGCGTCGGCGCAGACAACGTGAACAGCGCGACGAGACCTGCGGTAGCCACGCTGGCCGCTGCGCTGACGCGGCGTGTGCCAGCGCCGTAGCGCCACATCAATACGCCAATCACCGCCAGCGTCGCGACGTAGAATAGGAGTTGAATTCCCATCGGCCGATCGACGTAGCCGACCAGCGTGTGCAGCATCTGTCCGACCAATCCACGTTGCGATAACACCGCGGAGCTGTCCCACAGGCTCTGGCCCAGCGGCGGCAGAACATCAGCCTGCACCAGGTAGGCCGCGCCCTGCGAGGCCATTCCCGCTGCCAACAGAAGCAGCAGCCACGCACTGACGTTGAATACGTGACGGGTGGGAATGCGCATCAGACCGAAGTACAGCACGGCACCGAGCGCCGCCCCGCCAGCCAGCCCCAGCACGCCACCGGCAAGCATGGCCGCGCCGTTGGTGCCCGTGGCCAGCACGCCATGCATAAAGAGCACCACTTCGGCGCCCTCACGCAACACGGCCAGGCCGACCACGACGCTCAGCACCGACAGGGGGCGCTCGCCGTCGACGACGGCCTGACCCCAGCGTCGCATTTCCTGGACCAGCTCGGCGCCGTGGCGGCGCATCCAGACGTTGTGCCAGCCGAGCATAATGACGGCGGCGAACAACACTGCCGCATTGAGCAACTCCTGGCCGACACCCTCGGCAGCGGCGCTGATCACGTCGGCAAACAGAGCGATGACGACGGCCAACGCGGCGCCCGCGCCGACGCCGGCACTGACCCACAATCCGCGACCCGCGACCCCGCGGGTGGCGGCCAGCACCAGCGTGATGATCAGCGCGGCCTCGAGGACTTCACGAAAGATAATGATTGCAGTTGCCAACATGTTTACCCGCCTCCTACTCGACCCGCAGGCGGCCTTGGGCCGTCTCGGGGTGGAATTCGCCAAAGAAGGGGTAGGTGCCGGGCTCCAGCGGGCCGACAAAGATCACCGCGCTGGCGCCGCCAGCAATGATTTTTTCGCGATGCAGTTCGTAGCTTTCGAACTCCTCAGGGGTCGCGTCCAGGTTCTTGACCCGAAGCTTCACCTTCGTTGCGGCAGGAATCACCACCTCGGCGGGCTCGAACTGGTGGTCTTTGATGACGAGAACGTATTCCTCGGCGCCGAAGGCGGGGGACAGGGCGCCAAGCGCGAGCAGTAACCCGCCCAACGATAGGCGGCTGGCAAAATGAGGCATGATGGACTCTCCCAATTTGATGCGGCGCAGTAGGGCCCCGCGTTGTTATTTGTTATCACGAATAATAATGATTCGTATTTAGATTAGCAAGCGGAAAGACCGCTAAAGGGCAGCCTGACTCACTTGTGCAAGCGCAAGGCCAGGTCTGCAAGAAAAGACCCGGGGAATACGGGGGTGCGAAAAGAGCCCCCTTCCAGTCCTGGCGGCACCTGTCCGCCGCCCCGTTCGGGTTCCGCAACGTGCGATACGCCACTTGTGCGCGGCGCATTGTCTGAAGGGTAGGGACCGGTGGCCTCGAGCTTTCTCGCTACCACGAGCGGGCTGCTTCAGAAGCCGCCACGTCTTCCGATATACTCGATGAGTCGGGTCCTTCGCGAACTCATATTATTCCTAACTGCAGCGATTGGTTGTGTGATGGCGGATACCGATTTGAAGCGGAACGATGCGGACGCTAATGAGGAAGTCTTGTTGGAGCAGGGCAGGCGTATCCGCGCCTTGCACGAGATCATCTCTCGACCCGACCTCACCTTTGACGAACAGATCGATGAAGCTCTGCGCCTGGGTTGCCGGTTACTGGGAACGGAGGTCGGGAAGGTCGGCCGCCAGGACCCGGAAAACAATGTCTCCGAGTTCCTCAATACGGTTGTGCTCAGCGAGCTGCCGGTGAGGCGCGGGATCGTCTTTCCGCTCGATAAGACCTTCTGCCAAGTGACATTCTCTTCACCGGAGACCGTTGCCATCAGTCATGTCGCGGAATCTGAATTCAAAGACCATCCTGCCGCCCAGTTTCTCGGCCTGCAGTCTTACATCGGCTGCAGTATCAACGTGCATGGCAAGAAATTCGGCACCGTCAATTTCTCCAACCGCGTGCCGGTAGCCAGGGCGTTTACCGAAGCGGACAAGGATCTGGTTAACCTCATCGGCAGTTGGATCAGCGTCATGATGGAACGTCAGCTCGAAGCGGAGGAACTGAGAAAGTCCAAGGAAGCGGCCGACGCCGCCAATCAGGCCAAGAGCGAGTTCCTCGCTAACATGAGCCATGAGATCCGCACTCCGCTGACGGCGATTCTGGGCTACTCCGACATGTTGCGCGATGAAGGGCAAACACGTGAGGAGATCGAACACGAGATTGACTCCATCGTGCGCGCCGGTGCTCACCTGCAGCGCATCATCAATGACATTCTAGATCTGTCGAAGATCGAGGCGGGCCAGTTGGTTATTGAAGAGCTCGAAGTGGAACCGGCTCGTTTGATGTATGACACAGATATGATCTTTGGCACGCGAGCGCGGGACAAAGGACTGAGTTTTGAGACTGAATATGACTTTCCAGTGCCGCGCAAGATTGTTACCGATCCCACTCGACTCAAGCAGATCCTTTTCAACTTGTGCGGTAATGCCTTGAAATTCACGGAGAAGGGCAGCATTACGGTACGCATGGGTTATGTGAGGGGCACGGGGCGGCTGAAGTTCGCGGTCAGTGATACCGGCATTGGCATGAACGAGGAAGAGCTGGCTCGCCTGTTCAAACCCTTCTCGCAGGCCGATTCGTCAACCACGCGCAAATATGGTGGCACCGGTTTGGGACTGTGCATCGCGCGGCAGTTGGCCCAAAGGTTGGGCGGTGATGTTTCCGTCACCAGTGAAAAGGGCAAGGGCACGACGTTCGAGTTCACCGTGGCTGCCGGGAGTATTGCGCAACGGTGGCTGGTGACCGGCGCCGAAGGCATGGGGGTCGAGACTGTCGACGATAGCGTGCGCATCGCGCCCAATAGTCTCAGCGGCCACGTATTGATCGTGGAGGACAGCATCGACTGCCAGGATCTCATCACCAAACATATGAGCAAGGCCGGCGCGACGGTCGAGGTCGTCGACAACGGTCTAGCCGCGGTCGAGAGGGCTCTCGTCCAATCCTATGATCTCATTCTCATGGACGTACAGATGCCAGTCATGGATGGGCTTGCGGCGACCAAGCGACTGCGCAGCGAAGGCTATGCCAAGCCAATCGTCAGCATCACCGCAAACGCCATGAAAGAAGATCGCGATCGCTGTATCGCCGCCGGATCGGATGACTATCTAACCAAGCCGATTGATGTGCGTCGCTTGCACAGCGTCATGCACAAGTACTTGAGCGGACGCGACACGGCTGCCGAGAAATTGGACGTAGCTTAGATCGTCCAGAATGAGGTAGCCTGCACGGCATTCGCACTGACTCGCTCGGCGCAGTCGCGAGTCTGAACGTCCCTCGCACCCCCTTTTCCATCGTTGGCGCGGAGACCAGCACCCAATCGAGGCAACTCTGCTGTGCTAGCAGGCTGAGCTGTTGCGTTGCCTGAGTAGGGATTGTCTCGGCGCACCTGTGCATTGACGATTCGGGCATGCTGGATCTATGCTCGCCGCGGCGCCGTTGCCCATGCCTGGCAAAGCTGTCCGCCGAAGTCACACACTATCAGGAAACAACAACGAAAGACCCAGGAGGTCAGTGTGAGTATCAAGTATGGCAAACAATTCGTTCTAGTCGCTGTCGTGATGTCGCTAATGTTGTTCACACTATCTGGTCACGCGGCCAAGACTCTCAGCGGCGATGAAGTCAAGGCGTTGATTACCGACAAGACCGTGAACGTAACACGCGTCAAAGATGGTGCGCAGTGGAAAGCGTATTTCGGGGCCGACGGCACTTCTATCACTAGCGGTGCGGTCAGCGGCGAGAGTACTTGGCACGTCGACGGCGAGGGCCGGCATTGCAACGAGGGCGTTAAGCTCAAGTGCGCGGCGGTCGTGGACAAGGGTGACGGCACGTATGCCCGCGTCAAACCCGACGGTTCACCAGCTGTGCTGTGGACCGAGATCGTCGACGGCAAGAACCTATAAGTCTACCACTTCGGCTGCGGCCGGAGCCCACCAATGGGCCCGGTCGCAACGCGGTTCTCCCGAGCGTTGCTCCGATCCAGATTCCCCTGATCAGGGCGCCAGCTGCATCGGCAGGTTAAACGTCCCGACCTGCGCAGGGTCATTGAACAAGACGATCAGTTCGTGCGTTGTCGCCAGATCCGCGTGGTCATCGCCGTTCAGGTCGCCTGCGGCAATCAAGGCAGGTGTGTAGCCAGCACTGTAGTCGACGTGAGCCGAGACAGTGCCCGGGGTCGTGGGCTCTTGCAGCAGCACGGAAATGACTCCGGGTGCTTGAGCCTGGAATACCACTGTGGCCACGGCAAGATCGGGATAGCCGTCGTCATTCAGGTCGGCGGCAACGAGGCTGCGCGCGCCATCTGCTGTCAGGGAATTGATCGCACCGAAGTACTGGCCGGGGAGATCGGGATTTTGTCGTATGAACGAGACACTCGCGCCAGTTCCGTCCACTGCGCTACCAGCGTTGGCCACTAGAATGTCCACATAGTCGTCCCCGTCGAAATCCAGAATCTCAACGAACACGGGCCGGGTCCCTGCGACGGCCGAGACCGGCGAGGAAAACGTTAGCGGTGCTGCCGATGTTTGTCGTAGGACCTTTATGCTGCTCTCGGCATCGAGGACGAGGTCAATCAGCCCATCACCATCGACGTCAGCCGCTGCAATTGATTCAGAGATGCTGTCGCTGTTGATCGTTTGTGCGGCCAAGAAGGATTCACTGCTGTTGGGGTCATGCAGAAGTATTGCCGCCCCATGTTGAGGACTTGCGCTGCCGCCATAGCCGCCGACGGCGATGTCCGGCCAGCCGTCGGCGTTGATATCACTGATCGCCAGACCATTGGGTTTAATAGCTGTCGGTAAGCTCACGGCTGGTTTGAGTGATCCAGGATTTCCCGACTGCTGAAACAATATCGAAACGGAATACGACTCGCTGTTCGCAACGGCGATGTCAGGCAGACCGTCGCGGTTCAGATCAGCCACTTTCAATTGCCTGGGCGTATTGCCAACCGCGTAGTCTACCGGGACCAGGAAGCGACCCGCATTCGCGGGGTCCTGGCGGTAGATTGACACCCAGCCCGGATGCGGCGGAGCGTGATCGACACGCCTGTAGGCGACTGCAATGTCGTTCAGACCGTCTCCGTCCAGATCATGAACTGCGACACCTTCATACAGATCGAAGGGCGGGATCCCATCGCCACTTCCGCCTGAGGCAAGAAGCGTCACGAGGCCAACCGCTGCCACAATTGTGACTATCAGTTTGCTCATTGATTACCGCCGCGTACCACGCGTTCCAAGGCAGGAAATCCAGGCACCGCCACGATCTGGAACACCACTGTTCGCCCGCCCGACAGGACTGGGGCTGTGGCGGTCGGTGGAGCCAACCGTCACTCAGTCATGAGCGCAGCCTGGGTTCACGCGCTCCAATTATCCTAAATTTAGATGATGTATGGGATGTACTGCGGGGAGATACGGTCCGCGGGACGTTCCGGTTGACTCTCGAAGGGGGGCTTGACCGTTTCCGTTTCGAACTAGTGGCGCCGGTGTCACAGGGGACGACTTCCAAAGAGTTGCGGAATTTTTCGTCTACCTTGGATTTGGACGAAAGAGGGATTAGAGGGAATCCAAGACTGAGCCGCGTCAATCCCTGAGGTCGTTGTCGCAGAGCACGCCTTGGCGGGCAAACACCCTGAGCAGGCGCTCGATATTGGCACGCACCTCGGGCAGTGACGGTGTCCGGTTCGCGCCGCGTGCGCCGGGGACTGAGAGTTGACCAGTCTTGATTTCGGTGAGCAGCGCCTGGCTGAGATCATCGACCGTACGAGATCCATCTAGCAGTCCCAGCAGGTGCGCCGAAAGCGTATCAAGCTGCAGTTCGCGGTGCCAGACGCTGGTCACGCAGCCATCGTTACACTCCTGGCGCGCGAGGCCGCTGGCGCGCGGGCGGCAGAGATCGGGTACCGCCGACTCGGTAGGGGCAACGCTCAGCCCAATCAGGCTGCGGCCAAACAGGTCGAGCAGCTCATAGCGCAAGTTGTTCACCTCAGCCGCAAAGCGCGACCCGCCGGCCTGTTCGACCATCACTTGGCTGCGAATCAGCAGGTCGGCAAAGGCCAGCGCATTCGGATACGATGCCTCAAGTACGCTCAACGCTGCTTTGGTGAGCGGATGTTTGACGGCACACCGCGGGCCCTGTGGTGAGACAAAGTGCTCGGCCTGCACACGGCGCAAGTTCAACTTCTGCGCCGGCGCAAGTTGCGCGTAGCAAGACAGGCCATCGAGGCGTTCGAGATCGAGCTCACGCAGCGGCTCACGCTCGGCGTGGCACAGCAGGGACTGGCGAAAGGTGCGATTGCTGAGAAAGTCCAGGTACTGCTCTTGCTCCAGAAAATTGTCGACCGGCTCCAGCACGGCTTGTGCTTCTGCGCTCAGGCCGGATGGAAACATGGTGTGCAGGCTGGTGTCGCACAGATAAGTTAGCCCGTGGCGCTGGGCATCCGCCACAAAGCTGGTGAACAACAACGGCTCGTTATTCGACTCCAGATACTCGTGGTAAAGGTAGCCGTCGTCGGCCTCGCGCAGCCGCTTCAAATCTTGGCGCAGCGCCCGCGCGTAGGGGTCTTGTGACTTCTCCACCACCGGTTCGAGCAAAGCCAGCAGTGCACGTGCGGCAGTGATCTGTTGTGAAGGCGACTCGATGCCACGCGCGTGATGTCGCAACATGTCACGCAGCATGTTGCGTATGCGCCATCCCGGCAGGGTGTTGTAGCTGATGTAGCCGATGCCGTGGGGTTGCAGGGCCACGCGACACAGGGCGAGCAGGGCCCGGCGCACGTCTTCGGGCACCCACGAGTACACGCCATGGGCAATGATGTAGTCGAATTGCCCCAGCTCGGCACCGAGGCAGAGAATGTTGCCTTGGCGCACTTCAACGTTGGTGAGCCCGAGCGCGGCAATTGTCTGCTGAGCTTTCGCCACCGGCGCTGGGGAAAGCTCGACGCCGACAAACTCGCTCGCGGGCAGATACCAGGCCATGGGAATCAGGTTGCCGCCGCTGCCACAGCCAAGCTCGAGCACGCGGCAGGAGGTGGATGGTGCGCTCTGCAAACCGAACAGGCGGCCCAGGGCGGCAAGATGATGCGGATGAGTCTCCGCAATGGCCGTGCTCTGGTAGGGGATCTCGGCGTATAGATCGATGTCGACGGGGTTAGGATCCATGGTGACACGCTTGCCGCGACATCGGCTGGCGATGCGACGGAACTAGAGTGATGAGAATTCTGGCAGGACCGTCGCGCGGTCCTGGGTCGGGCTCCGATACAAATGGGGCGCTGGCGGCAATCATAGCCAATTCCGCTGATCGCGCAAACGTTGGTTCGGCCGCACGCGTATGTAGGCGTTCAGACAACGGTTTGGCCAGCGTATCAATCCAGAGCGTACAATAGGGCTTCAAGGTCTCTCAATTCGGGCGAGGCAATGGGTGTCACTGAGTTTGTTATGGCCAACGAGCCGGCCATTCGCATGGGGTTCTTTTTCGGGGCTCTGGGCGTGATGGGCTTGTGGGAGGTCATTGCACCTCGCCGCGCGTTGACGGCATCCAAGCTGGTGCGTTGGGCCAACAATCTTGGCTTGGTGTTCTTCAATAGCATCATCCTGCGTTTGCTGTTTCCCGCCGCCGCAGTCGGTATGGCCGCCTTTGCGACCGAACAGGGCTGGGGGATCTTCAACTACTTCGAAGTGCCTTTCTGGCTGACATTTGTCGTCTGCGTAGTGGTGATGGATTTCGTCATCTACCTCCAGCATGTCATGGTCCATGCCGTGCCGGCGCTGTGGCGACTGCATCGGGTGCATCATGCCGACTTGGATTTCGATGTCACTACCGGCGCGCGCTTTCACCCAATCGAGATCATTCTGTCGATGTTGATCAAGTTTGCGACCATTGTGGTGTTGGGTCCGCCGGTGATCGCGGTCGTGGTTTTCGAGGTGATTCTCAACGCGACAGCCATGTTCAACCACGCCAACGTGCGCATTCCCTACGGCATCGATCGCCTGTTGCGCTGGGTAATCGTCACACCCGACATGCACCGTGTGCACCACTCGGTGGAGGACGATGAGGCGAATAGCAACTTCGGCTTCAATCTACCATGGTGGGATCGTCTGTTTGGCACCTATCGCGATCAACCACGTGCCGGGCACGAGGCGATGACCATTGGCATTCATAAGTACCGCGATCTCAAGCAGGTGTCCTGGTTGCCGGGCATGTTGGCACTGCCGTTCATCGGCAGAATCACCGGTTATGCCATCAATCGGCGTGAGTGGGGCAATTCGGGTGACCAATAGATTGGTACGACTGGCACTGTTGTTGGTGCTGGTTGCCGGCACCGCAGTGGCGATTGTTTATCGCGGTCAAATTGATGTTACAGCGCTCGAGCAATGGGTGCGGGGTGCGGGTGCTGTTGGTCCCATAGTGTTCATGCTGATCTATGCCCTCGGCGCTGTCGTGTTTTTCCCTGGATCCGTGCTGACGCTGGCCGGTGGAGCGCTGTTTGGCCCGGTAATGGGGACCTTCTACAACCTGACCGGTGCGACCGTTGGCGCCACACTGGCGTTTGTTGTTGCACGCTACCTGGCGGCGCAGTGGGTTGAGCAAAGGACGGCTGGCCGTCTGAAACAGCTCAAAGAGGGCGTCGAAGCCGAGGGTTGGCGTTTCGTCGCCTTCGTCCGTTTAGTGCCGCTGTTTCCGTTCAACCTGCTCAATTACGCCTTGGGTCTCACGCGCATCAAACTCTCCCACTATGTCGTTGCTTCATATGTCTGCATGTTGCCCGGCGCGATTGCTTATACCTACCTCGGTTACGCGGGCCGTGAAGCGATCGCGGGCGGTGAGGGGCTGATTCACAAAGGCCTGCTGGCGCTGGCATTGCTCGCCGTGGTGGTATTTCTGCCGCGGCTGGTCGGCCGGCTGCGCCGTGGTCCGATGCTCAGCGTCCAGGGGCTCAAGCGGAGCTTGGACGCCGGTGAGGATGTGCTGGTGCTGGACGTGCGCACGGTGGAGGACTTCGACGGGGAGCAGGGGCACATCCCCGCTGCGACGAACATTCCTCTCGAGGAACTAACCAATCGATTACCCGAATTGGCGGAGCACGTAAGTCGGTCCATTGCCATCGTTTGCCGCACTGATCGGCGCTCGGCCAAGGCGGCGCAGATTCTGGCGCGCAATGGCTTTTCCGATGCGCATGTTGTGCGCGGCGGGATGACGCTGTGGAATGACGCCGGCTACAGCGCGGAACGCTAGCGGCTGCCGAGGCGAGCCCCGTGCTGTACGGGCACGGGCACGGTGCGCTCCGGATGGCCTCAGTAGCTCACGTATGTCAGCCGGCGCTTCGCGGCCGCCAGCTCCGCCTCGTCGAACAACTTACGATAGGTGGGCTCCAGCACGATCTGCTCCGCCGCCAGATCGAGCCGCCCCATGCGCGCCAGCTGATTCAGCGCTGCGTCCGGTTCGTCGTAGATAAGGTGTTGCCGCACCGCCCTAATTACGTCGTTGCGTTCCAGGAGTTGCTCGAATCGTTGGCGGTAACACCCGAGCGCGCGGGTTTCGCTGCAGGCCCCCCGGAGCCGTTCGGCGAGGCGCATTTCCAAGGGTTGTGTCGAATTCACGCTGTCCACCTCGTTTTTTGTTGGCTGTGATTCTTTGAGATGTACTGCACATATTCGATGCAAGATGCACACCAGACACGGAGCGTCAGTATTTTCAAAGGGTTATCCCGACGAGCGAGAAAGTGCAGTCGGCGAGTGTCAAGTGCGTCGACAGCGACGCAGGGGCAGCGTAGCTGGCTTTCGCCAGTGGCCGCAGGACCCAGGTTAGTGCTGCTGCGACGCGTCATACCGTAATGTTTAGATCGGATTTGGCGGTGCCGCAGCGGGCCGCTCGCGCGTCTGCCGGCGGAGCACAAGAGCCGGCGCGCAGCGCCAGTGCTGGGTGCTTGTCGGTGCCGGCGCCCAAAGGTTAGACTGCCGAGCCATGCCACACAGAATTTATGCGGCCATTTCGGGACACGGGTTGGGCCATCTTGCGCAGATAGCCCCCGTTTTGAACGCGCTACGCAATCGTGTCCCGGACCTCGAGCTGGTGGTGCAGTCGGCGTTGCCCGAGGCGGACGTGCGCCGCCACATCGACGGTGCGTTCGCGCTCATCGCGGAGAGTGCGGACGTCGGTCTGGTCATGGCCAGCGCGCTGGACGTGCTGGTCGAGCCAACATTAGCCGCCTACCGCGCGTTTCATGATAACTGGCCGGAACGGGTACGGATTGAGGCCGAGCGACTGGACGCGCTCGGCGTGGATGCCGTGTTGGCCGACGTGCCTTATTTGACCTGCGCCGCCGGCGCCCGGGCAGGCGTGCCGACGCTGGCGCTGTGTTCACTGAACTGGGCCGATATCTTCCAGCACTACTGCGGCGGACTACCTGGGGCCGAGCGTATTCGCGCCGAGATCCTCGCTGCCTACAACGCCGCAGATGGGTTCCTGCAGCCGGCGCCTGCCATGGCGATGCCGATGCTGGGCAACACCCAACGTATCGGCCCCCTCGGGCGCATTGGCCACGGTGAGCGGGATCGTCTCGCCGGGCGGCTGGGGCTGGGCGCAAATACGCGTTTAGTCATGGTTTCACTGGGTGGTTTGCCGATGCGTCTGCCGCTCGAGGATTGGCCTGTCGACCCGCAGCTCCATTTCATTGTCCCGGCGAGTTGTGGCGTGCACCGCGCCGATATGACGGCCCTCGACGACCTGGGCCTGTCCTATCTGGATGCGATGTGCTCCTGCGATGCCTTGCTCACCAAGCTGGGCTACGGTCATGTCACCGATGCGGCCTGCAACGATATCCCGGTGCTGTATGTGGAACGAGGTGACTGGCCCGAAGAGCCCGTGCTCCGAGACTGGTTGCAACAGCATGGGCGCTGCCTCGCCATCGCACGGACAGATCTGATGCGCGGTGCGATAACCGAGCCGCTCGCGCGACTACTCGCGCAACCTTCGCGTGCGAAGGTGATGCCCAGTGGTGTTGACCAGGCCGTTGATGCGCTGCTGGCGTACCTCGTTTGACAGCGATACCACATGAGCGGGCGGTGTCTTGGCTGGTGCAGGGACTCGCTCGCGCAGGGAACAGAAGTCCAGCCGCCTATGCTAGGCTTCGCTCCATGCTAGCAACGCCCCAATTCGCATCGGCGCTGGGCCTGCCTTCTCTGCTCACCCATCGCGACGCAGCTTTTCACAATGGTGAAGATGATGTCTGAGCGCCTGAGCGCCTGGTTGGAGCGCGACAGCTGGGTAGTCGTTGCCGTGCTGGCCGCTTTCTTCGTCAATCTCGGCGGCGTACCGTTGTTCGATCTCGATGAAGGTTTCTTCAGCGCCTCGACCATGGAGATGCTGCAGCGTGGTGATTTCATTACCACCTACGTCAACGGCGCCCCCGAATTTCACAAGCCGATCCTTATCTATTGGTTGCAGGCCTTGAGCGTGTCCATCGTTGGGCTCAACGAGTGGGGCCTACGCTTGCCATCGGCCTTGGCCGCGAGCGCCTGGGTTTACGCTGTGCTCGTGTTCGCACGGCCACGCCTGGCGCGCGGCGGCGGTGTCGCTGCGGCGGTGATGACGGCGACGGCTCTAGCGGTGATGCTGATTGGTCGGGCCTCGACCGCCGACGCCTTGCTGAATCTTTGGATCACCCTGGCCATGCTCGACGCCTGGCGCCACATCGAGCGCCCCCAGCCCACCACGCTGTACCGGGTGTATCTGTGGATGGGCCTCGGTATGTTGACCAAGGGCCCCGTGGCGGTGGCGATCCCGTTTGTTGTCACGTTGTTCTACTACGCGTCGGTGCGTGATGTGGGTGCCTGGCTGAGGGCGGTGTTCAACCCGATCGGATGGGTGGTGTTTCTGGTGGTGGCGGCGCCGTGGTATGTGCTCATTTACCTTGAACACGGGCAGGCCTTTATCGACGGCTTCTTCCTCACGCACAACGTTGGTCGCTTCACCGACACCATGGAGGGGCACGGCGGGCAACTCTACTACTATCTGGTGGCGCTGCCGTTCATCGTGATGCCCTTCACGGGGCCGCTGCTGCGCGCGGTTGCTCGGGTGGGGGAGGTAAGACAACCGGGGATGGAGCGCTTTCTCTGGCTGTGGTTCGGGTTTGTGTTTGTGGTGTTCTCCTTGTCCGGCACCCAGTTGCCGCATTACATGCTCTACGGTACCACGCCGTTGTTGGTGTTGATGGCGCGCCATGGCGCGGGGCTGCGCTCGCGCTGGCTGGCGTTTGTGCCACCACTGCTGCTCATGACGATCTTCCTGTTTCTACCCGAGATCGTGGCGATTGCCGCGGAACAGGAACGCAATGTCTTCATCAAAGCAATCCTGTCTCGCGCCGACGAGGCGCTGGACATCGGCTATCGCATCGGAATCGCGCTGGCACTGCTCTGCGTTCTCGCCCTGGCTTTGCTGCGCAGACTTCCGCCGCTGCGTGCATTGCTCGTGGTGGGGGTGATCCAGGCGCTGGCGGTGGCGCTGGTGGTGGGTCCGGCCGTGGCGGAAGTGCAGCAGGGGCCGATCAAGCGTGCCGGCCTGATGGCACGCACGCTGCAGGAGCCAGTGGTGATGTGGGGTCTGGATATGCCCAGCTTCACCGTATATCGCCAGGTGGTCACGCCAGAGCGCGCGCCGCAACCGGGCGAGGTGGTGGTGACGCGCATCAATCGAGTGGAACGCCTGGGCCCGCATGAGATTCTGTTCAATCAGGGTGGCATCGTGCTGGCGCGCGTGTTGCCGCAATGAGTGTGCGCCACGAGTTTCACCTCGACGCACCGTGGACGTGGGCGCCGGTGCTGCTGGCGGGATTCCTTCTGGTCGTGGTGGGGCCTAACAGCTGGAACACACCACTGTTTGTCGCCATCCACCAGGCAGGCTGGGCCGTGCCGGGTGCAGTCTGGCAGTCGGTGACCTTTCTGGGTGACGCTGCGCCGGCGTTGGTTGTCGCGCTCATCCTCGGCCGCCGTTATCCGCAACTCGCGTGGGCGGCGCTGGTGGCCGCGATCATCGGCTCGGCGATCACCCACAGCCTCAAACCGCTGTTCGATGCGGCGCGCCCACCAGCGGCGTTGGATCCGGATCTGTTGCACATCGTCGGTCCGGCGCTGAAACGACATGCATTTCCATCCGGCCATTCGTTGACAGCATTCACCGTGGCTGGGCTCATCGTGTTCACGGTGCAGCAGCCGCTGATTCGCGTGGCTGCGATTGCGGCGGCCAGCCTGGTTGCGGCGTCACGGATATTTGTCGGTGTGCATTGGCCTCTGGATGTCGTCGGCGGCGCACTCGGTGGTTGGCTGGCCGC
>Ga0209536_100009610_pt1 | contig 14374 bp, 13 predicted proteins | sample DeeMarSeWOR28_12_FD_187461 | JGI IMG/M metagenome (GOLD analysis project Ga0209536, IMG submission 187461) | Marine sediment microbial communities from White Oak River estuary, North Carolina - WOR-2-8_12 (SPAdes) (version 2) | ecosystem: Environmental > Aquatic > Marine > Intertidal zone >...
AGCTGTCTGAGCAAATTAGAGCGCGTTAAAGAGAACATCTTCGAAGTATTTCAAATTAAAACATAAAATCAAACTACTGAACGATATTCAAAAAGCCATGGACATGTTCTCTTTTACGCGCTTTTGTTTGCGAGTTCTTGCAGATCTCAACGAAATTATCCGGCGGATGAAATGGAATGTTATTCTGACAATAGCTATAACACCATGCAACGGGTCACCATTCTCGAAGAATAGACATGTTTTGACCATATCTGCCGGTTAAACCCGATTGTTTATTCATAAACAATCTAGTACTTTGAGCCAGATCAAAAAATGTTGGTTCTGCCTGAATAATCGCTGAAAGAGTTTGCAGTGAACTAATCCGCCACAGTGCATTAGCGGACAAGAGTTTGAAGTGCGCTAAAGTTTAGAAATTCTGACAATTATATTTTAATGACAGCGCGTTAGCGCTAACTCAACTTCCGCGTTTAATACGGGATAAATAGGCACTTTAGATCACTTCAAACATACAAGGCACTTTTAACTTGTACGGTTTTAAGTAAAATAGTCCTTTTCAGGGATTATATCAATGCCGGGTCCTTCCCCGTATGACGGGATCTTCGATGGGTCGGGATTCTTTACTTGGACATCAAATGATTGACGGCTCCCTCCAGACCATCCAGGGTCAGTTCAAACATGGGAAAAATCTGTTGAATGGTGTTAATGGTCGATGTCCGGACCCATTCCTGTGAAGAAACAGGATTCATCCACACACAATGGGCAAACGTTTGGGCTAAAAACTTTAGCTGCTCAATGCTCGGTTTTCCACTTCTTTCCTCAACATGGATGGAGCCGTCTGCAGCCATCAGTTCATAGGGCGCCATGCTGGCATCCCCCACCATGATGAGACGGGTCTGTGGATCGAAGGAGATAAAATCTTCAACTTTAAAAGGTTGTTTGATTCTGGCCGGATCCTCCCAGAGAAAATCATAGACCGTGTTATGAAAAAAGTATGTTTTAAGATCCTTAAACTGATCTCTTGCATAGTCAAAGAGGGTCTGAACAACCGGTATATATTGATCCATGGACCATCCGCCGTTGTCGATGGCCAGTATGACTTTGATGCGGTCTTTTAAGCGCCTGGAAAAGATGATTTCGATTTCGCCCCCGTTTTTCATGGTCTGATATATGGTTTCATCAATATCGACCTTATCTTTCGGACCCACCGGCACCAAGTTACGGAGCCTTTTGAGCGCTTCGCCTATCATATCCTGTGTCAAAAGACCGCGGCGGGAATAGTCTTTGTATCTTCTGTCCATGGCGACTTTGACGGCAGACTTGTTACGGGATACACCGCCAACACGCATACCTTCCGGATGGTATCCGGAATGGCCCACCGGTGAAGTCCCGCCGGTTCCAATCCATGTTCTTCCCCACTGGTGGCGCCCTTTTTGATCTTCAAGCCGTTTCCTGAAATATTCAATCAGCTCTTCCGGCGTCAGATCGATGATATCCGCCACATCCATTTCGAGCGCGGCTGCAAGGGATGCAGGATCTTCCAGCCATCCCTCCAGCAGGGCTTTGGTGACTTCGTCGAGCAAAAGGGGTTCAAGTTCGGGCATCTCAGCATCCTGAAAACGGTAAGCAAATACCTGGTCATAGACATCAAAGTACCGCTCACTTTTTACCAAGATTGCCCGGGCTGAGGTATAGAAAGCATCGATGGAGTTGATCAGCCCCATATCCAGTGCTTTTTGAAGCGTTAAAAACGAGGTTGGGCTCACTGGTATTCCGGCGGTTTTTAACTGATAGAAGAAGTCGATAAACATATTTTACCTAAGTGCTTTAGTTCATAATTACACTGACCTGTTTTTATCTGGGAGCTTGCCCCTATAAGCTGAAGTCCAAAAGTTTGAAGTTTGAAGTGGCTCAAGTGAGCCAAAGTTGAGGAACACGCTTTCAGCGCAATCAATTATGATTAAAATTGATAGAAAACCTTAACTTTAGTTACTTTTAACTTTTGCAACCATTGTATGAAAAAACCAAGAGAATGATAGGTAATCGTATTTATGAATACATGTACTAAGTTTAGGGTTTTGTTATAACTAACCGTGTCGATTCGTAAAACCCACGGCTTTATTGTAATCCTGACTTTTTTTAAACAATACACCCAGAAAGGGAATATCTTTATTGGCCAGTCGATCAGGGTTAAAGTCAGAATCGGTTTTAAGCGCCCTGATCCAGTTGATCAGCTCTCTGGTGGCCGGCTTCTTTTCGATAGCATCGATTTTGCGCAGTTCGTAAAACGTGGCCACTGCACTTTCCATGAGATTCGAATTGATATCCGGGAAGTGAACATTAATGATCTTTCTCATCATCTCCGGATCCGGAAAAGCGATGTGATGAAAGTTGCATCTGCCCAGAAACGGATCCGACAAATCCTTTTTGGCGTTGGAAGTGATAACGATGACCGGACGGAATTTTGCTGTGATGGTTTTGTCAATTTCAATGATGTCAAACTCCATCTGATCCAGAACATCGAGCATGTCGTCCTGGAAATCGGTATCCGCCTTGTCGATTTCATCAATCAAAAGCACGCTCCTTACTTTTGAGGTAAAGGCCTGGCCGATTTTACCCATTTTGATATAATCTTCGATGTTGCTGACGTCCCGCTTTGAGTCGCCGAAACGGCTGTCATTCAAACGTGTCAGCGTATCATACTGGTAAAGGGCGTCCACAAGTTTCATGCTCGATTTCACATTGAGAACAATAAGGGGCATGCTCAGACTTTCCGCAATGGCGTGGGCCAGCATGGTTTTGCCGGTGCCGGGTTCTCCTTTGAGCAATAACGGCATCTCAAGGGCCATGGAGACATTTACGATGCTGGCCAGTTCGTTATCCAGAACATATCGGCTGGCCCCTGAAAATGCATTATTTTTTTGTTTTGCCATTTGTTAACCTCTTGTCACTTTGAGGCTTCGCCTCAATTGGCCTCCGACCCCTAAGTCCTACGATCCGGAGGGAATAAATGAATGGTGGGGCAGAAAGTATCCGCTCAATATAACCCAAAATTCATCGTTCCATCATTCCATATTCCATTTATGATATGTGCATAATCATCCTATCGCGATTAGAGATTTTTTTCAAGTTGGAGTTTTTCTTGGTTATGTTTTGTATTTGCAAAAGATAGCATCTGTGGTATGAAAAATAGTTGGAAACGTTCGGGAAAGAATAGCGTATGTCTATGAAATTCTGGAATCAACCGTAAAACTGAAAAGGAGGTACGAAGCATGAAATCTTTTAAGACAGCTGTAGCAGTTGTATTGGCGTTTTTGATGATTACCGCCGGTATGGCCATAGGAGGCACGCTTCAGGATGTCCAAAAAAATGGATTTGTCACGGCCGGGGTTAACGGCGGCGTTTTCGGTTTCAGCATGCCGGATGAAAAAGGCGTTTGGAAGGGCCTGGATGTGGATACGGCCAAGGCCATTGCGGCCGCGGTGTTCGGTGACGCAAACAAGGTGAAATTTGTTCCGCTGACCGCCGTGCAGCGCCTTCCTGCCCTTCAGTCCAAAGAAATTGACGTCCTATGCAGAAATACCACCCAGACCCTGACCCGTGAGACCACCAACGGTCTGAATTTTACCCATGTCAACTATTACGACGGTCAGGGTTTTCTGGTACCGAAAAAATTGGGCATAAAAAGTGCAAAAGAACTGGGTGGCGCCACCGTATGTGTTCTTCCGGGAACCACCACGGAAATGAACGCCGCGGACTTTTTCCGAAAAAATGGGTTGACATGGAAACCGGTGGTCATCGAGCAGACCGCAGAACTATCCAAAGCATTTTTTGCCGGACGCTGTGACGTTTTGACCTCCGATGCATCCCAATTGGCGGCTCACAGATCCGTAGCCCCCAATCCAAAAGACTATGTGTTGCTCCCTGAAATTATCTCTAAAGAACCCTTGGCCCCGGTGGTCCGCCATGGGGACGACCAGTGGTATGATATTGTCAACTGGGCGGTGATGGCTCTGATACAGGCCGAGGAATTCGGAATTACATCCAAAAACGTTGATGAGATGCTCAAAAGCAAAGATCCTGAGATCCAGCGCTTTTTGGGTATAACCCCGGGCATGGGTAAAGCACTGGGCCTGGATGAAAAATGGGCCTATAACATGGTCAAACAGGTGGGGAATTACGGCGAAATCTTCGAACGCAATGTCGGTGTTAATACCCCCCTTGGTCTAGAACGCGGCTTGAATGCCCTGTGGTCCGACGGCGGCATCATGTACGCCGCTCCCGTCAGATAATCGACGATAAAAAGGTGCCCGTTTCAGGGCACCTTTTTTGTTTATCATCACCGCACTTTTGTTGATGATTCATCGGGCTGTTTCGATTTCAAATGGAAAACAATTGATCCCGTCATATAGAAAAAATTGTGAAGAATAACGTAGCTGAAAAAGTTCCATTCTGGCTCGACCCCAAAAAGAGAGCGATCTTTTTCCAATTCATAACGCTTTGCATGGTGGGGTTACTGGGATATTATCTTGTTTCCAACACACTTCATAACCTTGAAAGACAATCCATTGCCACAGGATTCGGTTTTATCCACCAAGAATCGTCCTTTGAAATCGGTGAATCCCTGATCGACTATTCAGCAGCCAGTTCTTATGGTCGTGCCCTGATCGTCGGGGCTTTAAATACATTGTATGTGTCTTTTATCGGTATTGTTATTACCGTGATACTGGGCACAGTTGTCGGTGTGGCGCGGCTTTCCACAAACTGGTTGGTATCAAGACTGGCAGCCATCTATATTGAAGTGATGCAGAACATCCCGGTGCTGTTGCAACTGTTTTTCTGGTATGCTATTTTTTATGAAACCCTTCCATCCCCCAGACAGGCCCTCAACCCCATAACCGGCGTGTTTTTATGTAATCGTGGGGTTGCGTTTACCATCCCCAAGGCCCATCCTGCACATATCTATATGGCCTTCGCCTTTCTGGCCGGCTGTATTGTCGTATATCTGGTGCGCCGGTGGGCAAAAAAACGTCAGGAACGAACCGGAAAGCTTTTTCCGGTATTTCGGGTGTCCATAGGGCTTTTGTTAGGACTTCCATTGTTAACCTGGTGGATGGGGGGCGCTCCCACAGAATTGAATATGCCGAAGCTTGTGGGGTTTAATTTTATCGGCGGTCTGACCATTTCTCCTGAGTTCATTGCCCTATTGCTGGGTCTGGTACTCTATACGGCCGCATTTGTTGCAGAAGTCGTACGGGCAGGGATTCAGTCGGTCAGTAAGGGCCAGACAGAGGCTGCCATGTCCCTGGGTCTTAGGCCCCCAATGGTGCTTAACCTCGTGATTTTACCCCAGGCCCTTCGGGTGATCATTCCGCCGCTAACCAGCCAGATGCTGAACCTAACCAAAAATAGTTCCCTGGCAGTGGCCATCGGGTTTCCTGATTTTGTATCCGTGGCCAACACCACCATCAACCAGACCGGTCAGGCCATTGAAGGCGTGGCGCTGATCATGCTGGTGTATCTTTTTTTCAGCCTGCTGACGTCGGCGTTTATGAACTGGTATAACAAAAAAGCCGCTTTGGTTGAGCGATAGACAAATCCATGACAGATATTGCACATACGTCCCAAAAAGAGGGGATCAAGCCGCCGGTTGTCAGTGTGGGCGTTATCGGTTGGATAAAGGCCAATCTATTTAACGGATGGTTCAATTCCGTCTTGACGGTGGTAACGCTTTTATTTCTGTGGAAAACTGTTCCGCCTTTTTTTCTATGGGCCTTCATGGACAGTGTTTGGAATACCACGGGACAAGTGTGTCGCGATGCCGGAGGTGCCTGTTGGTCGATTATTTCATCAAATTTACGGTTTATTCTGTTCGGTTTCTATCCTTACGATCTTCAGTGGCGGCCCCTTTTGGCCATGATCATTCTCTTTGTTTTGCTCTATTTCAGTCAAAATCGTAAGCACTGGAAAAAACCTCTGGCATATGCCTGGATCGCGGGTCTTTTTATCATGGGCTTGCTTTTGAGAGGAGGCCTTTTTGGACTTGACCCGGTGGAGAGCACCCAGTGGGGAGGGGTGCCGCTAACGCTGTTGCTGTCTGTTTTCGGACTCACGGCGGCCTATCCACTTGGGGTTGTTCTGGCGCTGGGTCGTCAGTCTAAAATGCGCGCCATAAAAACACTCTGTATCGTGTATATTGAATTGATCAGGGGGGTTCCTTTAATCAGCCTCCTGTTTATGTCATCAATTATTTTCCCGTTGCTTCTGCCTGAAGGGGTCACCATCAACAAGATTCTCCGGGCCCAGATGGCCATCATTTTGTTTACGGCCGCCTATATTGCAGAGGTGGTTCGTGGTGGGCTTCAGGGGATGTCCAGAGGGCAGTACGAGGCTGCCGAGTCTATTGGGCTGAATTATTACCAGACCATGCGATTGGTCATCCTTCCCCAGGCGTTGAAAATCGTTATTCCGCCCACGGTCAGCCAGCTTATATCTGCCTTTAAAGACACATCCCTTGTGGTGATTATCGCCCTTTACGATTTGCTTAAAACCACACAAACGGTCCTTTCCAATCCGGAGTGGATGGGGTTTAGCAGAGAAGCCTATGTTTTTGTGGCCATTCTTTACTTTTTGGGTTGTTTTTCCATGTCGAACTACAGTAGAAAGTTGGAAAAGGAATTGTCAAGAGGAGATTAAGCGTTTTAATGGACAAAGAATCCTCAGTTACCACGGAACAAAAACTGTCTGATGAAGCCATCATAGAGATCATCGACATGCACAAATGGTTCGGCGATTTCCATGTACTTCAAGGAATCAACCTCACCGTCCACAAACAGGAGCGCATCGTTATTTGCGGCCCTTCAGGGTCAGGGAAATCGACACTCATCCGCTGCATTAACCGGCTGGAAGAACATCAACGGGGCCGCATCATTGTGGACGGTATCGAACTGACCAACAACATCAAGAATATCGAAAAGATTCGTGCGGAAGTCGGCATGGTGTTTCAGCATTTCAATCTCTTTCCTCATTTGAGCATCCTCGAGAATCTGACGTTAGGTCCCATCTGGGTGAGGAAAACCCCAAAGAAAGAAGCTGAAGAAACCGCCATGTATTACTTGGAAAAGGTGCACATTGCCGAACAGGCCAAAAAATATCCCGGGCAGCTGTCCGGCGGCCAGCAGCAGCGGGTCGCTATTGCCAGGAGTCTGTGCATGAACCCGAAAGTCATGCTTTTTGATGAACCCACCTCCGCCCTCGATCCGGAAATGATCAAAGAGGTCTTGGACGTTATGATCGAACTGGCCCAGGAAGGGATGACCATGATCGTGGTTTCTCATGAAATGGGATTTGCCAAGAGCGTGGCCCACCGGGTCCTTTTCATGGATTTCGGTCAAATTGTCGAGGGGAACACCCCTCGGGAGTTTTTCGAAAACCCCCAACATGACCGGACCAAGCTATTTCTGAGCCAAATTTTACATTAAAAGGCATCTCAATCCGAGAAAGGCTATATAACCAATTTGTTGCCGATTTTTCTTGCTTTTTCGAGGATGTCTGTTTGTTGGAGAATATCGTTTTTGTCTCTTGTTCCAGTGGCCACAAGGGTGCCCTTCACATCGTAGTGTAAAAATGAAAACAGATTCTCAAGATATTCAAAGTAAAGTTGGAAGGTGTTTTTGTCCGGGTTGCCCTGAGTAAAGACCAAAAATAGGCTTTTCTTTCCTTTTAAACGAGTGGTGAAGTCCGGTTTGATAAACGGTACGAGACGATCCATAAAGAGTTTTGTTTGTCCGGATACTTGCCACATATAGACAGGCGAGCCAAGGATGATACCATCCGAAGCCTGTATCTCCTCGTGTAACAACTGCATGTCATCATTGGTCACACAGACGCCGGTTTCTCTGCAGTTGAAACATCCCAAACAAAGAGAGATATTCATTTTGGTCAGCTTATAAAACCTTGTTTGGGCGCCATTTTCTGAGGCGCTCTCAAGAATCGTTTTAACCAGCTTTTCAGTGTTTCCATTGTTTCTCGGACTCCCTTCTACACCTATAATCTTCATAGCGATCTTTTTCTCCTCTTTATTTTCATCTTAAATTACGATTTGAGAATAATCATTAATTTTTAAACTCGTAGCCCAGCAGGAAAATAAATTTTGTGTCCTCTTCTGTTTCCGCAGCCTCCGAAGGTTGGTTATTCCAGTCAAAGTTGTATTGCAAGGTTGCGGTAAAACCTTTATAGAGAGGAAATCGGAGGCCTGTCCGTGTCTTAAGAAACCAGTCATTTGCATCTTCAAGACTGACGTATCCGGTGTTTACGTGAAAAAGCTGTACGAACTTATCAAAAAGATACTGATCATATCCGATGGTCCATTGGCCGGAGGAATAGTCCTTATCCTCGGAAATATCATAGTTCTCGTTAACCATGGCCAGGCCTGCTGATATGGAAAGATTCAGCAAGGGGGTTTCATAAAACTGATATCCAGCTCCCGCTCCAAGGGTGCTTCTTAGATCAAGGTCTTTGAACTCATCATGTTCAAAGAGCGTGTCTGCATATAGAAACCATTTTTTGTTTAAAAAATGGCTGTAATTCCCGAAGGCAAGCCAATTTTTCGAAGTCGTTACACCATTCGATTTTTCATTGGTAAGTTCACCTCCAATTTTATAACGGTTCTGCTTCGTACGCGCCACGAATTCACCGTCAAAGTAATAGTTGTCAGTGTCCGTATTGCCTCTTTCGGTGGTGATACTTGCATTTGCACGGGCGGTTATTTTAACGGTCTTGACAGGGGTCGGATTGATCGCCTTTACATCAGCCAGACTGAAGGTGGGAGGGGTTTCGAACTTATCCGTATCCAGTTTCATTTTTCCATCTTCAACAGCCTCCGTGGTTCCCTCGAGAGTGGTCTCATCTTTAAGAATTATTTTGACCGAACCATCCGTCCGTATACCGGCTACCTCCTGCCAGGAGATAGTGATTTTACCGGCATATGTCGTTTCCAGGATCAGCTTATTTTCTTGCATGCTAACGATCTGACCGGTGAGTTTGTCCCCGTTTTTCAAGCGGACCTCATCGGCAATACTCTTTTCAGGTATGAGAAAAACCATGGGGATCAAAATAAGCCAGAGGACCAGATTGTTTTTCATCATAAATCTCCTTATGTAGAATTCGTCTATTATTGTTACTTGGCATCCATGACCCAAACTCCCTGCCAGTCATCTGGCAGAGCTTCCATAATTGCCCGGCATTTTTTTGCGTATGCCGCTGAAGGAGGATCAATTTCTTTGACGGTTGAAAATAGTTCCAACGCCTGAGAGAATTCGCCTTTGTAAAACATTTGTAGGCCTTGGGAAAAAATTTCTAACATATCCTTTCGACCCTGATATTCTTCGGCTGTCATGGGTTCGTAAACAACGACAGGTTCCCTGCGGCCGACCACGGCGATTCGTGCAAGCTCCCTTGCTGTCAGTATATCTCCCAGCATGTCCCGTGTGGACTGGGAAATCATGGTGTAGGTGCCAAACAGTTTGTTTGCTCCCTCCAGTCGTGATGCGATGTTTACGGCATCTCCGATCATGGTGTAGTCAAACCTTGTATGGGAGCCCAGGTTGCCGACAACCACCGGACCGGTGTTAATACCGATGCGCATAAACATTTCCTTGCCGGTTCGTTCCTTGAATCCGGGACGCATTTTTGCAAGAACCTCCTGACACCGGATTGCCGCACGAACGGCCCTAACAGCATGCTCCGGCACTTCCAACGGTGCATTCCAGAAAGCGATAATGGCGTCTCCCTCGTACTTGTCTACGGTGCCGTTTTCTTCATGAATGATGTGGGTCATCGCTGAGAGGTAGTCGTTTAAAAGTGCGGTAAGTTCACCGGGATCCAAACCTTCGGAAATAGATGTGAATCCCTGAAGATCTGAAAAAAAGATGGAGAGGACTCTACGTTCACCGCCCAGCTTCAGGCGTTCCGGGTGCTGGATGAGTTGATCGATGACCGCCGGGCTGAGATACTGTTGAAAGGCGTTTTTGATAAATCGCTTTTGTTTTCCCTCGGTGGCATAGTTGACCACAAGTGCCAAAGCAATGGTGAATGCAGCCGATGTTTCTTGAACAACCAGGGGAAGCCATAGACCGTAAAGATATGAACCAAAGGAAAGAAACATCGGAATAGAGAAAAAAACAAGACCCACCGTCACGCTTCCAGCAGGGCTGCTGAAAACAGAGGCTGAAACAGCACAAGAAAGTGCCAGACAAAAAACAATGGTTATTGTCAGCCACGTCAGAGACCGGCGCATAAAGTCGCCGGAGAGAAAGTTGTCCAACACCGTGGCCTGAATTTCCACCCCGGGATACACACCATCAACCGGAGCAGACCGAAGATCATACAGCCCCGGAGCGGAAAAGCCGAAGAACACGTATTTGTCCCTGAAAGCATTTTCATCTCGGATAGTGGGCGTTTCACCTCTGAGGAGACGCATTTCAGATTGTAATACAGCGGCTGCGCTGTAAGCTTTATGTGTGCCGGAAATTCCCCGATAGTTTAAAACGGCATTGCCTTGTCGATCGATGGGTATAAATTTTTTGTCAACAACCAGTTTACCGGCCTTAATTTGCATCTGAACATCGGGGTTTGCTGCCAGGTAGGCACCGAGTCCAAGTGTCGGCAGGATTTTGTTGTCAAAGACACAAAAGAGTTTAATGCTCCGGTAGATTCCGTCCGGATCAGGATCGAGATGAACGTTACTCAGAACGGCGGCATTTGTGGTGAGTTCTTGGATGGGCATGGTCGCCCGGTGGAAGACCATATTTCCGGAATTCTCTGAATTCAGCCATTTATCTAATCCAATAACGTTGAATGCGGGCGCCGGGATTCCAACCGGCCATTTTGTGTCACTACCGCTTTTTTCCCCCAAAAAAACAGCCCCTGCAAAATGTCCAAAATCGGAAATCGCCCTGCCCAACGCAGCGTCATCCTCGATACCGTAAAGAGAGGGTTCGGTAAAAAGTACGTCGAAAGCGACGGCTTTGGCTTCGTTTCTTCGGCAATAGTTCAATATGGCGCTGTAAATCTCCCTGGGCCAAGGCCAGTTCAAACCGTTTTCGTTCTTGGCCCAGTCCAGACTGTTCTGGTCCAACAGGATCAGCCTGATATTGTCCGTGGCTTTGCCCGGTTTGGCCATGATCGAAGCCCGCAAATCCCATGTTTTGCTTTCCCAAATGTCGAGCCAGCCCAAACTCCAAAGCGACAATGCCAGAACAGCCCCTGATGCCCCTATAATCAGACTATGGACGGTCTTTTTTCCGGAAATTGATCGCCACGCCATGTTTTAATTGTTCCTCAAAGCCGACAGGAACCTTTTCTGTCTGACTTTGGGTCTTTTGACCTCCGTATAATTGCCAATCTGTTTTTGAATGTCACTGATTCTGCTGGTCGGTGAAGGATGTGTTTTTGCAAAATCAAGGCTTCCGGGTTTAAGCTTTTTATCCATCATCGTTAGCATATTCACCAGGCCGTTGGGATCATAGCCAACACGCTTTAAGATGGTTATGGCTGCGTCATCTGCCTGGCGTTCAAATTTTCGAGAGTAACCGTTATTGACCAACGTAGAGGTAATGTCAGCAATAGAGTCCTCGAAGGTCTCCGTAAGACTGGCCAGATCCTCTTTGCCGAAGGTTTTCGCACTTTCGGTACCGATGGTAATAAGGGCTGATGTAATCCGGGATTTTTTGATGGCTTGAAGTCCATGCTTGAACTGAACATGTCCTATTTCATGCGCCAGAACGGCGGCCACAGCGTCCTCATTGAGGCAGCAGGCTAACATCCCCCGGGTGATAAATATGAGCCCTCCGGGCGTGGCAAACGCGTTGATCTCGTCCGAATCCAAAATTAGAAAGTGATAGCCGTTAAAGGTTTCGGGCATATCCGAAGCTTTGGCCAAAGTCTGGCCCAGCAGGTTTATATATGCGTTGGCCTTTTCATTGTGGTACGGTTTGTATTTATTGACAATGACAGCACCAACCGTGCGGCCGATGTAATATTCCTGTTCCGGTGTAAAGTCTTCGAAGCTTCGGGCCACAGCCTTGGAGCTTTTTGATATGGACTCGGCCTGGGATTCCGTAATCACACCCAAAGATTGGCCCAGGGATGTACCGATGTTAGATGCGGCTTCCATGGTTTTGCAACCGGATATAAAAAGAGGCAGGGTCAATATCATTCCAAGATTTAAAACTGCCGACTTTACAGAGGATCCGAAAAACCGGTGTTTGCTTCCAATGGTCATCATAAACCTCCTTCAGGAGACAGATCGCCTTCCATTAGAAACTGTTTGATCTGTTTCTGAGAAACGACAAACTTTTCCATCCTGTCGATCCATGCGTAATTCATATTTGGATTTTTTCCCCTAAATTCGTTTTCAACCTGTTTGTTGAATCCCTTTCCGGCAAGGGCCAATTCGTCGCTGGAGGCGGATGTCTGTACGTCTGCAGCCCCGGGGTTGAGTATAATTTTTTTAGGTGTGAGCACCGACGTGTGAATCCAGCCTTCGTTACTGCTTTCCGGCAAGCCGACTCTGACCCAGGGACCTCTTTTTTCTCGCACATAAACCCGGTCGCCATAAGAAAGCCGGACCACAACACGGCCAAGAAAAGACGGGGTTGAACGAATTTCTCCATTTTTTACCTGGATGCTCATCATTTTCTGTCCAGCGGCAAAGGCGGGAAAACCGTTCAAACAGATCAGAAGAAAAATAACCAGGAATGTTTTATACTTGATTATCACCTTTATCCCTCCCAACGAAAAATTGCGTTATCGTTTTTCACCTTCCATGCCAGGAGTAAAACCTGTCATCAATTCAATATCATTACAAGTTTCGAAAGTAAATCGCAAAGACATCGCGTTTCATATTTTGATGCTATAGCCGTTGCCAAAAATATGTTCCGATTGAATGAATAACGGTCACAATTTACCGTAAGCCGCCGGATGATTTCGTTGAGGTCGGGAAGCTGTCCGAGCAAATTAGAGCGCGTTAAAGAGAACATCTTCGAAGTATTTCAAATTAAAAAATAACATCAAACTACTGAACGATATTTTAAAAAGCCATGGACATGTTCTCTTTTACGCGCTTTTGTTTGCGAGTTCTTGCAGATCTCAACGAAATTATCCTGCGGATGAAACCCAAGGTTATTCTGACAATAGCTATAACAGACCGTCTGAGTTGTTGCTATATTTATGTTACAACTGGTTTGTCTTTCAAAACAACCTCGTTTCGAAGGTTGATGATGATTTATTTTAATTGGTAAAACAATCCTCTCTTTTGTTTTACACTCGTTATTTTTTTTTCTGCTTCCAATGATTTCAGATACGTATCCACTTCATCGACCTGCAACCCCAAAATTTCAGACAAGTCTCTTGACGTACACGGACGTCGGGAAATGGTTCCCAAAATGGCAGACTCCGCGTCTTTGCGATGGGCATAAAGGGCCTTGTATTTGGGTGGATCGGCGACAATGACGGCATTGTCCATCTGAAAGACATCTATAACGTGTTCAAGTTCCTCACGGGTAGCGGCACGAAGCGTTGGTAACGATCCGGGTCTGTCCAGTGTATTTAAGTGAATCTGGTCCGGCTTGATTTTTTCGATCACCTGTTTAAAGGCCTTTAATTCCGGTGTTGAATCATTCATGCCGGGAACAATAAAGATTTCCAGCCATATTTTTCCACGGCATTCTTTGCGGAATCGAATTAGTCCGTCAATGATGGTACCCATGTGCAAAAGAGGAGAGGGTCGGTTTATTAGGTTGAAGATCTTTTCGGTTGCAGCATCCAGCGACGGGATGACCACCCCAGCATCTTTAATATCGGATCGCACCTGTTCTTGGGACAATAATGTGCCGTTGGTCAGGACGGCCACCGGAACATCAGGAGCCTGATCTTTCAAAAAGCGGATAACGTCGCCGATTGTTGAATTGAGTGTCGGTTCACCCGAACCGGAAAAAGTGATATATTCCGGCCGGACATGATGCGCCAAATAATGGGCCAGCTCTTTTTTGACGGTTTCAAAGGAAACATACTCTTTACGTTCCAACGTCAAATGAGAGGTTTTGCCGCATTCGCAGTATATGCAATTCAACGTGCAAGTCTTCATGGGGACCAAATCGACTCCCAATGAAATGCCCAATCTACGTGACGGTACCGGGCCGAAAAGGGTGTGGTATTGCATTTTATCCTCAATGGTGCTGTTATGTCGGCTTTGATTTAATTATCAGCATCAAATTGTTTTTATAGCAGTTGCCAAAAATATGTTCCGATTGAATGAATAACGGTCACGATTTACCGTAAGCCGCCGGATGATTTCGTTGAGGTCGGGAAGCTGTCT
>Ga0209536_100009611_pt1 | contig 14373 bp, 15 predicted proteins | sample DeeMarSeWOR28_12_FD_187461 | JGI IMG/M metagenome (GOLD analysis project Ga0209536, IMG submission 187461) | Marine sediment microbial communities from White Oak River estuary, North Carolina - WOR-2-8_12 (SPAdes) (version 2) | ecosystem: Environmental > Aquatic > Marine > Intertidal zone >...
GAAAAGTAAAAGTATGATAAAAAAGGAGATATTGTATTTTTGAATGAAATATGCAGTTATGAAAAAAAATATATTATTTGGACTGATTTGTTTATTTGTTTGCACTTTGGGCTGTGCAGATAAACGTAAATATCACGATACAAAAAGCTCTGATATAAAAGCAGATAATTCAGAGCTGGTTAATGAGATTTTAATGTTTCAAGAAAAGCTCAATGAAGAATTTGAAAACCCTGAGACTTCTCCCTTACCCGACAGATATCGTAAGGATTTTGAAGGTCTGGATTTCTTTCAGCCCGATACTTCATTTAGGGTAATAGCTACCTTGCAGCGGACAATGGATGCCATTCCTTTTATGATGCCAACCACTACGGAGCGCCTTTCTGAAGAAGTGGTATTCGGGATCGTTCATTTTACTTTAAATGGAATTAAATATAGTCTTGAAGTGTATCAAAACCTTGAATTGAAAGAAACTGAAGGGTACGAAGATTACCTCTTTCTACCTTTTTTAGATAACACAAACGGTGAAGAGACCTATGCCGGAGGCCGTTATCTTGATTTAGAAATCCCTGAAGGAAATTCAATTGTTATTGATTTCAACAGGGCTTATAATCCATATTGCGTTTATAATAAGAAGTATTCTTGTCCTATAGTTCCAAAAAGAAATTTCCTGAATACCAAAATTAACGCAGGGGTTAAAAGTTTTAAAACACAATAGAATAAATTGGCCCTGATGTATTACCATCAGGGCCGGCATTTATTTAACTAAACAAAACCAAACTAATTTTTGTTCTAGAAGGCAAACACAGCAGCCAGTAGAAATGAAGATAAGTTTTTAGATGTTTCTAAATCTTTATTTACAAATAAAAATGAATCATCTGAAGCATTGTCAAATCTTATTTCCGGAATTAACTTAAGATATTTGCCTATTGTCACATTTCCTGAAAGGGTGACAGCGAATACGCTAGAATCCTCGACTCCGGTTCCAATGGCGCCAAAATCGCCAACTTCGTTAAAATATTCACCTCTTAAACCAAGTGCAAAGGAATCAGAAAAAGTGTATTGTGGGTATAATGCAACTCCGTAAAAGCCTAGGTCATCAGGTGTGTCTTCATCAAATCCAACATCCCCGGTATCCTGATAAGTGGCATTTATACCTAGGAAGAAATCTTCACTAATGTTAAATCCTCCAGTATAATCTATCTGGAAAAGATTTTTAATATCCGGTTCTTCTATGATTCCATCATTGACAATTTTATCGGTCCCCTGTTTTCCATACAAGAAGTTAAGGTATTGCCCTGCATAACCGAGCTGGGCTCCAAAGCTTAAATCACTTGACCGGGCAACAGATGTAAAATCGGTTTGATTCATTATAGCTACCATAGCCGACCAATCATTTCCTAAATCAAAATCTGCTTTAAGACCATTGTGGGAAAAAGGACCGTAGGAAAACATATAAGAAGTACTATAGTTAAAATTTGCAACTGGTGAGATTACTTCATACCCCAAAAATGTGTTGAAATTTCCTAAGGTAAGTGTCACTTTATCGCTTACATTCCAATAGACATACAGCTGGTTGATGATGCTTGTAGGTCCAGAATCATTGAATACAGCATCTTCACCTCTGGGTCCAAATACAAGGTCAGCTACAAAACCTACTTTTTCACCTTCGTATCCCGCTATAAGATTGACCATACCCAATGCAAAACCACTATCATTGGCGAATGATGAGCCGGGTGCACTTGGAGATATTTCGCCTATCTCCTCACCAGCTTCGACAATTGGCACTACACTGTTTAATCCATTAAAATTTGTGCGATAATATGCATCTACCGAACCACTAAAAGTGATTTTCTTTTTTTCTTCTTCCTCTTCTTCCTGAGCAAATGCAGCTGATCCGAGCAACATCAATACTAAAAATAAGAGATTTTTTATGTAACTTGTATTTTTAAATGTTTTCATAATTCAATGTTTTAGTTTCCTGTAAGGGAGAACGTTAAATGATGTTTAAATTGATTTATTTGAAGATGTTTTATAACGGAGCGTTCTGCCAAACGCTCCGTTAACCTTTATAGCTTAAATATTAATGTTGATTCATTCTAAAGTCGGCATAAGCGTCCATTCCGTGTTCCACCAGATCCAGCCCATCTATTTCTTCTTCTTTTGGAACTCTTATTCCTATTGTTTTCTTAAGAGCAAAAATGATTATGAAGGCCGAGATGCAACAAAATGCGCCTACTGCGGCTACGCCGGTTAATTGATAGATAAACTGCTGGCCTCCGGCAAGATCTCCGAATATTCCAACAGCCAGTGTTCCCCAGATTCCACATATAAGGTGAACGGTAACTGCTCCTACAGGATCATCCAATCGAATCCTGTCAATAAAGGCTACACCCAGTACTATTATTACGCCGGCAATAAGACCTATGATTACGGCCTCTGTAGGTGACATTAGATCCGCACCTGCAGTAATCCCTACCAGACCCCCCAAAATTCCGTTCAGGAACATGGTTAGGTCCATATTCTTATACATAATGGTAGATAACGCTGCGGCTCCAACACCACCTGCAGCAGCAGCCAGACATGTAGTTACAAGGACCAGTGATGTAGTAGCTGGGTCTGCAGATAATACAGAACCACCATTAAAACCAAACCAGCCTAACCACAGGATTAAGACCCCCGCTGTTGCCATTGGGATACTATGGCCCGGGATAGCCTTAGGTTCGCCATCTTTACCAAATTTGCCTATTCTGGCTCCCAAAAGGTAAATTGCTATTAATGCTCCCCATCCTCCGACGGAATGTACCAAAGTAGATCCTGCAAAATCATAAAAACCTCCATCATCTCCTCCTAGTGTAGAAAGGAATCCGCCTCCCCATTGCCATGAACCGGCTATAGGATATATTAGACCTACATAAATGATTGTAAAAATCATAAACGGACCTATTTTAATGCGCTCTGCAACAGCACCTGAAACTATAGTAGCTGCTGTGGCTGCGAACATTCCCTGGAACAGAAAATCTGTCCACCAGGTATAACCTCCATCTGCATATTCGGGAGTCATCCCGTTATCCGGGGCGTCAATGCCAAATCCTGCAAATTCGAAAATACCCATGGATCCTTCTTCAAATCCGGGATACATCAAATTAAAACCACCTATATAATACAAGAGGAGTCCTACGGTGATTATAAAGATATTTTTAAAAAGAATATTGATCGTGTTTTTTTGTCTGGTGAGGCCAATCTCTAAAAAGGCGAACCCCGTATGCATAAAAAATACAAGGGCGGTACATACCATCATCCAAACATTATTAGCTGTAAATAATCCTGCTTCCATTTCTTTTAAGTATTAGTTAGTTACTTTTTAGTTAATTCCGGCGTGGCCGTTTTCTTTGGTTCGAATTCTGTAGGCCTGCAGCACATCGGAAACAAAGATTTTACCGTCCCCTACATTTCCTGTAAAAGCGGCTTCCAATACTGTGTTCACGGTTCTTTCCAGAAATTCGTCGGATACGACTATTTCGAGATACCTTCTCTGGATGTCCGTAGTACTGTATGAAATACCGCGATAGACATGACCTTGTTTTTCATTTCCAACTCCAGTTACATCCCAGTAACTAAAGAAATTTACCTCAATTTCATGAAGTGCGTTTTTCACGTCATCAAATTTGGATTTCCTGATAATTGCTTCAACTTTTTTCATTTGTTAAGTTTATTGTTGATCGGCGCAAATATATATTAAATAAATTAAGACCCTAAAAAAAGTGGGGGTGGTTAGGTGATTTTTATAAATTTTATAATTAGACCCTAATAATTTTAAGGGTATGGTATTAAAAAACCATATAATTATGTATATGATGATTTTGTGAGGAAGTATTAACTTTAGTTGTAGGAAAGTGTTAAACCGATCTATTTTTTTGAAACAAACCAGGGGTGGAATATCTAACTAATAAGGATAAAACAGTGTATTGAAAACAGGAATTTTTATAATAATCGGGAAAGCCAAAGGCCCATTACCACTGCGAGAATACCAACCGCAATACTACTAAAGGTGTAAAAAGAAAACTGCAGTATTTGACCGGATTGAAGTAGACCATGGTTCTCGAGTGTAAATGCGGAAAAAGTAGTAAATCCTCCGCAGAACCCTGTCGAAAGAATCAGGATTTGATCTTTTGAAAGAAGATTTCCTTTCATAGATGCGCCCAGAATAAAACCAATTAATAGACAGCCAATAATATTAACTATAAAGGTGCCGAGGAAAAAATTATGAAAATAATCGTTGAAAGTTTTGCCAATAATAAAACGAAGAAAGCTACCAAACCCACCTCCAATAAAAACAAGTAAAAACTGTTTCATACCCTAAAGGTAAAAAACTAAATTGCTTTTTTATACTTGGCTGAATCTAAATCCAGAGGATAAATTTTAGTTAAGGATTCCTTCGAAATACTTTTCCTTAACTTGCTTACTCCCTGTCTGCTATTTGCTAAACTAAAGAATAGGAGAGCAGCATTAAATAAGACTAGAACAATAAAGATGGTTAAAAAAGTGGTCATTTTAAAATTGTGATATAATAGATTAACGCAAAATTACTTCTTTTCTTGTATTATACGAATCAAATGCCAAGTTTGTTGTCAATCACCATATTTTTGTTGTGTTGGCAGTAATTATGTCAATTTTTGAGAATATACTTAATAGCGAACAGGAATATTATGAATATAACAAACACTATGCCCACCCATTTTACACCTCTGTAATTTTTAGCATGAAGATCCTTGTCTTTGCGATAAGAAAATATCAGGATCAATGTGAATAACAAAATAAAAACTATGGCAAATATTACTTGTCCGGTGCTAAACATATTCATTATTTTTATGCAAAACTAAAACAAAATACTCATGAAAAAGAAAATTGCTTCTGTTGAACTTTTTCATAGATCTTTCGGCCTTGGAGTATCGCACTCAATGAAAGCAGATCTTGGTACAGCTAAAAACAAACTTCGATTTAACCTTATGGATGAGGAGAATAAAGAGTATTTGGAGGCGGCACAAAATAATGATCTGGCTGAGGTAGCAGATGCTTTGGGAGATATGCTTTATATTCTTTGCGGTACAATTCTTGAACACGGTATGCAGCACAAAATAGAAGAGGTGTTTGAAGAAATACAGCGCAGCAATATGAGCAAATTGGGAAAAGATGGCAAACCTATATACAGGGATGACGGGAAAGTATTAAAAGGGCCTGAATATTTTAAGCCAAATATTCAGGCCATTCTTGATAAATAATACAGACCTTAATATCGTGTCTGTATTTTTAATTTTTTAAAGGATTACTGAACCCTATACCTCCAGCCAAATTTATCTTCAGCCTTGTTATATTGTATATCCAGTAAGTGTTGCTTCAGGATGGTTGCATAGGATTTTTCAACTTTAGGCAACTCAAAACGGTCTCCTTTATAACCGAAGCCCAAAATCGGATTAATCACGGCGGCCGTTCCACTGCCAAACATTTCCTTAAGAGTCTTGTTCTTAATTCCCTCAACCAGCTCAGAAACTTTTATAGGTCGTATTTCAACTTCAATGCCCAAGTCTTTGGCCAGTTCAATGATGCTTTTTCTGGTTATACCATCCAATATTCTATCCCCGGTAGGGCAGGTAATTAATTTGTTGTCGAGTCGTATGAAGATATTCATGGTACCTGCTTCTTCAATATACTCATGTGTATTTGCATCTGTCCAAACCACCTGTTGAAACCCTTCTTCCTTTGCCAGGTTTGTTGGATAAAATTGCCCTGCATAATTACCTGCTGCTTTGGTGAATCCAAATCCACCATCTGCAGCCCGGCTATATTTTTCTGCAATTTTTACTCTCACCTCACCTCCGTAATAGGATTGCGCGGGAGAACAAATGATAATAAATTTAAATTCTTCAGAGGGGGAAGCAATAATTCCCGCCTGGGTAGCAATAACGAAAGGGCGGATGTACAACGAATTGCCCAAGCCCGGTTTAATCCACTTTTCATCTAACTGTAAAAGCTTCTTAAGACCTTCAAAAAAATACTCTTCAGGAAACTCTGGCATTGCAAGTCGTACACTCGACTTATTAATTCGTTTGAAGTTCTCTTCGGGCCTGAATAACCATACACCTCCCTGATCATCCCTGTACGCTTTCATTCCTTCAAAAACCGCCTGGCCATAATGAAACACCCTGGAAGAAGGCTCCATTTGCAAAGGTTGATAAGGAATTATTTTAGGAGTTTCCCATGCACCATTTTTGTAATCACAGACAAACATGTGATCTGTGAAATATGCACCAAAAGGAAGATGATCAAAATCAACCTGACTAATCCTGGAAGTTTTTGCCTTCTCAACTATCAGGTTTTTTACTTCTGTATCCATTGAAATCGCTTTTTCTAGGATTAAAATTAAACAATTATCATCTTTAATGACTTCTTTTTTCGAGGAAAAATCACCAGTTTTGCCCATGAATCATAAATATTATTAATAATGAAAAGTTTTAACATTATACTTGTATTATTAGTACTGTTAACGGGTTGTAAGAATCAACAAAAGCCATCCGGTGAAAAAGAAAATGTTCCGGGTGCGGTAAATTATGCTTCCTATGGAAGGACGATAAAGCGCGAGGGTGCTATCGACAGCAAAGAAATGTCAGTTAAATTTGAGTCGCTTTCAGATTCAGATACTCTGCAGGCCAAGTTTGCAGGAACCGTTGTGGATGTTTGTAAAGCTAAAGGTTGCTGGATGAAATTGAATTTAAATAATGGAGAGGAAGCAATGGTGAAGTTTAAAGATTATGGTTTTTTTGTACCTAAGGATATTGAGGGAAGGGAGGTAGTTGTAAATGGAATTGCTTTTGTTGCCAGCATGAGCGTTGATGACCAAAAGCACTATGCCAAAGATGCCGGCCAATCACAGGAAACTATTGCACAGATTAAGGAGCCCAAAGTAACTTTTGAATTTGTGGCAGATGGGGTACTAATAGAACAATAATTTGAAAAGAAATATAATTACCACGGGGGATGGTTCTAAAACCATTCAAATACAGGAATGGGAGGAACAATATCACTCCGTTCATGGGGCTGTAAATGAGGCTTATCATGTATTTATTGATAAAGGTTTGGAATACCATACCAATAAGGCCATACGCATTTTGGAAATTGGTTTTGGATCTGGTCTCAACGCCCTGATAACCCTCATAGAGTCCGGAAAGAATAGCAGAGTTGTAGATTATACCGGCATTGAGGCTTATCCGGTATCTCTTGAAGAAGTATTACAGTTGGAGTATATCGAAACTTTAAATGCGGAGGCTTATAGAAAGCCATTTTTTGAAATGCACAAGTGCCTCTGGGGAATCAAAACAGAACTTACATCTCATTTTACATTTCTAAAGCAAAAAAAGGACTTTCGGGAAATTTCTGACACCAGTCTTTACGACCTGATATATTTTGATGCATTTGGCGCCAGGGTACAACCGGAACTTTGGACAGAAATAGTTTTTGATAAAATGTATAAAGCTCTTTCTGCAAATGGTGTTTTGGTAACCTATGCAGCTAAAGGTAGCGTCAGAAGAGCCATGCAATCCGTTGGTTTTGTTGTTGAACGCCTGCCGGGTCCACCAGGCAAGAGGGAAATGCTTAGGGCACTTAAAGTATAAGGGGAATCTAATTTCAACTATAATTTGTAGCGGATATTGTTAAATCGAAATTAAACCTGATTGCTACGGGATTAAAAACCAATATCTTTAGCCCAAAATTGTGCGATGAAAGTTTTAATTACCGGGGCAACCGGGTTAATAGGCCAGGCCATAACCGACTTATGTCTTGAGAAAGGAATTTCAGTAAATTATCTTACAACTGATAGAACCAAAATAAAAAGCGAAGTCAATTACCGGGGGTTTTATTGGCAGCCAAAAAATAATGAAATAGATGTAAAATGCTTTGAAGGAGTTACTGCTATTATAAATTTGGCAGGGACTAACATTGCAAGAAGATGGACGAAACCTAATAAAGAGAGAATTCTATCGAGCAGAACAGACAGTTTAAAGACACTGTATAATGCACTCAAAAATCTAAATTACGCAGAACGAATATCCTTCATTTCAGCATCTGCCATAGGAATTTATCCCAATTCCTTGTCTGATTTTTATAACGAAGAAGAAACAAATGTAGATGCAAGTTTTTTAGGAGATGTATCTGTGATATGGGAGAACGAAACTGATAAATTTCAGGAACTCAATTGTAACGTTGCCAAAATTCGCATAGGTCTTGTTCTTTCAGCTGAAGGAGGAGCCTTACCAAATATGGCGAATGCCGTAAAAAAGTTTATGGGGGCTTCATTTGGTTCAGGAGAACAATGGCAATCCTGGATACATGTAAATGATATTGCCCGTATGTTCCTGTTTGCCATTGAAAACAATTTGTCTGGTGTTTACAACGGTGTAGCGCCAAATCCTGTTACTAATAAGAAAATGGTCAAAGAATTGGCCAAGGTCCTTAAGAAACCTTTGTTTTTACCTGATATTCCACGATTTATATTGAGACTTATCCTGGGTGAAATGTCTTACCTTTTATTAGCGAGTCAACGTGTGAGCAGTAAAAAAATAGAGAAAGAAGGCTTTATTTTTCAATTTAATAATATTTGCAGCGCATTGGAAAATTTATATTCTGAGGAAGTTAAAAAGGATAATACAGGCGATGTTTTGTCCGGGGAATATATATAGATTTTAAAATGGCGAGAAGTGGATTCTCTTTAAACATCCTACGCCAAGGGTGTTTTTTTTTGTGACATTTTGACATTTTTAAAGAATTGGCAGTACTTTTGCCATCCTAATTTGAGCTTTATAAAAATCAAGACTAAATGAATAAAAAAGATAATTCAGACGAGATAAATGAAATTATCCCGGAAGAGCAGGTGGTTGAAGAAATGAAGGACGAGCAGGATTTGGAGTCAGATCCGAATGAGCAACAAGAGGAGATGAAATCTAAAGAGGAGCAATTACAGGAAGATCTGGAGAAAGAAAAAGACAAGTTTTTGAGGCTATTTGCGGAGTTTGAAAATTACAAAAAACGTACTACCAAGGAGCGTATGGACCTTTTTAAAACTGCCGGACAGGAGGTAATGGTAGCGCTGTTGCCAATCATGGATGATTTTGACAGAGCTCTTAAAGAGATATCCAAGTCTTCTGATAAAGAATTATTTAAAGGTGTCGATCTTATCAGCGGCAAATTAAGAGAAACACTTAAGGCCAAGGGATTACAAGAAATAACCATTAAAAAAGGAGATGCTTTTGATGCTGAAGTCCACGATGCAATTACCCAGATTCCTGCCCCAGATAAAAAATTAAAAGGCAAAATCATTGATGTTGTGGAGAAGGGGTTTAAGCTTGGAGATAAAATTATACGACATCCAAAAGTGGTTGTTGGAAATTAAACATAAAAAAGACTTATGAAGCAGGATTTCTATGAAATATTGGGTATTTCCAAAAATGCCACAGCAACCGAAATCAAAAAAGCATATCGGAAGAAAGCGATAGAATTTCACCCGGATAAAAACCCGGGAGACGCGGAGGCAGAAGAAATGTTTAAAAAGGCGGCTGAGGCGTATGAAGTTTTGAGTGATCCTGACAAGAAAGCCAGATACGATCAATATGGGCATGCTGCGTTTGAAGGCGGTGGCTTTGGTGGTGGAGGCATGAATATGGAGGATATCTTTAGCCAATTTGGGGATATTTTCGGCAGTGCATTTGGTGGTGGTGGCTTTGGAGGCTTTGGTGGTTTCAGTGGTGGTCAGCGCAGGATGAAAGGTAGCAATTTAAGAATCAGGGTAAGCTTAACCCTTGAGGAAATTGCTCATGGTGTTGAGAAAAAGGTTAAAGTGAAACGTAAAAAGCAGGCAGCCGGTGTTACCTACAAGACATGTGCAACCTGTAACGGTGCAGGGCAGGTGACCAAAATTACCAACACAATACTGGGTAGGATGCAAACGGCGGCCACCTGCAATAGTTGTGGTGGAAGTGGTCAGATAATAGATAAAAGACCAAATGATGCGGATGCGCAGGGTTTAAAGATAGTGGAAGAGACAGTATCTATAAAAATACCACCAGGCGTGGAGCAGGGCATGCAGCTAAAAGTATCCGGTAAGGGTAATGAAGCTCCGGGTAATGGAATTGCAGGGGATTTACTGGTTGCAATAGAAACCAAAGAGCATCCTACTTTAAAGCGAGAAGGAGATAATCTCCATTATGATTTATATATTAGTATTTCGGATGCCATTTTAGGCACCTCAAAAGAGATTGATACGGTAACAGGTCAAGTTCGCATTAAATTAGAGGCGGGAATTCAATCCGGGAAGATTCTGAGATTGAGAGGAAAAGGGATTACGAGCATTAACGGCTATGGAACAGGAGATCTGTTGGTTCATGTGAATGTATGGACACCAAAAGAACTTAATAAGGAGCAACGCGATTTTTTTGAAAAGATGCGAAATAATGAGAATTTTGAACCCAGGCCTGAAAAATCGGATAAATCCTTTTTCGAAAAAGTAAAAGATATGTTCTCTTAACGAATTAAACTTTGCCTTTTAAATAAAAAACGTATATTTGATTTAATATTGGGAAACCGATATTAATTTTCTTTTTCATAGCAATTTTTTTCCCATCCTTAATCTTTTTAAGGGTGGGTTTTGTTTTTTATACGAGCTTTAAGCCCTAAATCATTAAGGCTCAAAACAAAATAATGGGGTTTACAGAACCATTTTAATGCATTTCTATATCTTTGAATCCTATAAAATGTGATGATTACAGACTCCGAAATCTGAATTAAACACAATTGGAAAAGTTCTAATTGGAATTTGCCTTATTTGATCTGTCTTAATTCAATACACCGTTTGAAAATTTCACAGATGCATTCAAATTATAAAAAAATATAGCCTGCATGAAAAATATCCTAGTTGCCAGAAATGTTACTAAAAAATTTGGCAACCAAATTGCGCTTAATAATGTTTCACTGGAAATACCGCGGAATTGTATTTATGGGTTATTAGGTCCTAATGGTGCCGGCAAAACAACCTTGATCAGGATTATAAATCAAATTACCTATCCTGATTCCGGCGAAGTGGTGTTTAATGGAGAGTTACTGCAGCCACATCATATAGCTCAGATTGGTTACCTGCCTGAAGAGAGGGGTCTTTACAAAAGCATGAAAGTAGGCGAGCAGGCCTTGTATCTTGCACAGCTTAAAGGATTGAGCAAATCTGATGCAAATCAAAGGCTGAGGTATTGGTTTGATAAGCTGGATATAGGCGACTGGTGGAACAGAAAAATTCAGGAGCTCTCAAAAGGGATGGCGCAAAAAATTCAATTTATTGTTACAGTTTTGCATGAACCTAAACTCTTAATTTTTGATGAGCCATTTAGTGGTTTTGACCCTATTAATGCCAATATAATAAAAGATGAGATTATAAAACTTAAAGAAAAAGGGACTTCGATAATATTTTCAACGCACAGAATGGAATCTGTTGAAGAATTATGTGAATATATTGCTCTGCTGCACAATGCGGAAAAGATTTTGGATGGTAAGCTTGAAGATATCAAAAAAAAGTACAAGAACAATATTTTTAGAGTTGGTCTGGAATTAGAAAATGGAGAAAATTTATTAAACCTGATTTCAGATAAATTCGATATAACGGAATCGACATATGATGTTCGGAAAAAGCAACTGGACTTTACAGTTCAATTACCTTCGGATGACACCAGGAATTTTTTATCAATATTATCAGCAGAAGCGAGCATAAATAATTTTGTGGAAACTATCCCTACAGCGAATGAGATATTTATTCAAACCGTACAAAACAAAAATACCCATGAATAAATTGTCTTTAATCATAAAGCGCGAATACCTGGCCAAAGTCCGTAATAAATCATTTGTGATCATGACTTTTCTGAGTCCTATCCTGATGGTTGCCATGATTGTACTTATCGCTTATCTGACCAAGGTTAATGATAGTCAGAAAAGAATAATTGCAGTATTTAATGAAAGCGATTATTTCTCTACTGATTTCAATACCACTGAAAGAACCTCCTTTGTTTTTTTTAAAAGGATATCATTGCAGGCGGCAAAAGATTCTACACTTAGTCTCGGTTTTTCAGGCCTCTTGCATATTCCTAATGGGAGCGACCTAGAAGAAGTAACCCAAAATTCCTTCTTCTACTCTAAGGAACCGCCGAATTCTACTCTTCTGGACCCTTTGGAAAATATTTTCGAGGAACGTTTAAGACAAAGAAGATTAATAGATATTGGGGTTTCTTCAGAGGAATTTACCACAATAAATGATAGCTTCGAAATTAACATAGCCACTTTTGAAGGAGAGCAAAATTTAAAGGGCATAAACGAAATGAAAGCCTTTGTAGGGGGTGGATTTGGTTATTTGATAATGATGTTCATCATAATTTATGGTGGTTTTGTGATGCGCAGTGTTATTGAGGAGAAAACCAGTCGTATTATTGAAGTAATTATCTCATCCGTAAAACCATTTCAATTAATGCTAGGTAAAATTATTGGTACATCCTTAGCAGGAATAACGCAATTCTCAATCTGGATAGTATCTGCTTCCTTACTCTTATTCGTAATATTTATGGTTTCCGGAATAGATCTTACCGGAATTAGCGATCAATCTGCTTTGGTGTCCAATCCGATGAGCACTATTTCTCCGATGCCGCAAACAGCAGATGCCATGCAATTGTATGCACTCGAATTTCTGCAAATACCATGGTTTTTACTTATTTCTTTGTTTTTGGTATATTTTGTTCTCGGCTACTTAATATACAGTTCAATTTATGCAGCCATTGGCGCAGCAGTGGATAATGAGACAGATACTCAGCAATTTATTTTTCCAATAATATTGCCATTGATGCTGGCCATTTATGTTGGATTCTTCTCTGTATTTAGCAATCCGCATGGTCCTATTGCCGTTGCCTTTTCCCTTTTCCCATTTACTTCTCCCATTGTAATGCTTATGCGGTTACCGGGTGGAATAGGAGAAGGAGGTGTTCCGCTCTGGCAAATCATTATATCTATTGTACTTTTAATTGTAACTTTTGTCGGAATTGTATGGCTCGCCGCAAAAATATACCGTGTGGGTATTTTAATGTATGGTAAAAAACCAACCTATAAGGAATTATATAAATGGCTCAAATACTAAACATGCTGGCACAAGAAGAAGACAACGTTAGGAAGTTCTTTAAGGAAGATGTATTGGATTCCATAAATGAGTTTTTAAATTGGGGACTTCATCTGGGAGAAGAAGGTGAGAATTCCATTCATATAACAATTGGGTTGATATTACTTCTGATTATAGCTTTCATTGCAACCGATTTTGTTTTAAAAACGATTAGGAGATTATATACCAACAAAATGGAAGGTGATGATAAGCTAAAGTTTATTAGCATCTTTAAGTTTATCAAGTATTTTGTTTATCTGTTGGTAATCCTCCTTACCCTGAGAGCAGGTGGCATAGATATAACACTTCTTATTACGGCATCAGCAGCGTTATTTGTTGGACTTGGACTTGCGCTTCAGGATCTGTTCCAGGATATTATAGGTGGTATTTTCATTATAACAGATAAATCCGTTCAGGTTGGAGATATTGTAGAGACTGAGGGTAAGGTGGGTAAGATAGTTGAAATTAAACTGAGAACTACCAGGGCTATTACCCGGGATGACAGGGTCATAATTATCCCAAATCACAAATTTATGAAGGATATTGTTTATAACTATACCCAAAATAATGAAACTACAAGAGAACGAAATACTCTGAGTATTGCTTCCCAATCAGAAGATGTTTTTTACGTTTCTGAAGAGGGGATATACATTCAAGAGAAATCCTTCATTGTGCTCGGTAGCAATGATGGGTTAGCGCTAGTATGCCGTTTTCTTGTTACAACCGAAGGCGTAAGTTTGAATAGTAAATGGCTTGTAGTTAATGCTGAAAATGAACTTAATAAAACCGGTACTGGTGTAATATATCCTCCAGTGAAAACAAATGCGATCGACTAATAATAAATGATAAATTTATTGAATGAGTTACCAAGGTAACTTGCATTCCTAAAAGCCTCGTTATTGATTTAGCGGGGCTTTTATGTTCCAACCAACTATTTGAATACGTTTTTAACTATTTCAAACAACCCAACGTATGTTCCCAGCACACTACCAAGACTTGCAAGAATAAAAACTAAAAGAACTTTTAGTAATTTATTTTTCCACCACATAGAAAATTTTCTTGCGCTCTCAGCTACATTTTGAAAGTCTTTGACCAGAGGAGGCTGGAAATATGCCTGAACGAATGCTGCTACATATCCGGCTCCG